>Ga0315294_10000995_pt1 | contig 30699 bp, 27 predicted proteins | sample YL17G13_40_MG_FD_203626 | JGI IMG/M metagenome (GOLD analysis project Ga0315294, IMG submission 203626) | Sediment microbial communities from Yellowstone Lake, YNP, Wyoming, USA - YL17G13_40 | ecosystem: Environmental > Aquatic > Freshwater > Lake > Sediment | place: USA: Wyoming | collected...
GGATGATAAATTTTATTGTCTTTTTAACCTCGGAAACATATTCTTCTTCTAAAATTGTCTTAAATCCTGCTCCAGCTTTGATTCCTATTTTTTTAAAAATTAAAAAGGCAAAAGCCGCCCCGGTCATGATTCCTAAGCCTCCCAATTGAATTAAAAATAAAATTATAATCTGGCCAAAAAGGGTGAAACCAGCTCCGGTATCTCTAACAATTAATCCAGTAACACAGGTGGCAGAGGTAGCAGTAAAAAGAGCATCTAAAAATGAAATGTTATTAGTAGTGGCGAGAGGTAATTTAAGGAAAACTGTTCCAATTAAAATCGTAATTAAAAAACCAATGGCTAAAGAAGTTACTGGTTTTTTAATTAGAAACTGGAACATAAATTTTTAGTATCCTTTCAATTTCTTCAGAGAGTGATGCTCTCGCATTCTTTCCAAAGATTTGGCTTCGATTTGACGGATTCTTTCACGAGTTACGCCAAAAACTTGGCCAACTTCCTCCAAAGTATGGGTGATGCCATCTTCTAAACCAAATCTCATAGAAAGTATTTTCTGCTCCCTGGGAGTTAAATCAATTAAAATTTCTTTTAATCTTTCTCTAAGCAAAGTCCTGGCTGCCTCTAAAGAAGGAGGGGGAACTTTTTCGTCTTCGATAAACTCGGCCAAAATTGAATCCTCGTCGCCTTCTCCAACCGGAGTCTCCAGAGAAACGGTCTCTTGAGAAATTTTCATAATGTGACGAACCTTATCGACTTCAAGTCCCATTTCGGCGGCAATTTCTTCCGGCAGGGGTTCTCGGCCAAGGTTTTGTAAAAGCCGCCTTCTGACTTGAGTGTATTTGGAAATGGTTTCGACCATATGGACCGGAATTCTAATGGTCCTGGCCTGGTCAGCCAGGGCTCTGGTAATGGCCTGGCGGATCCACCAAGTAGCATAAGTTGAGAATTTATATCCTCTTCTCCAATCAAATTTTTCTACTGCCCTTCGAAGGCCAATATTTCCTTCCTGAATTAAATCAAGCAAAGTTAAATTTGGAGACCTGCCAATATATCTTTTAGCAATTGAAACCACCAATCTTAAATTAGCTTTCATTAATTTATTTTTTGCCTCTTCGTCTCCCTTTTCAATTTTTTTAGATAATTCCTTTTCTTCATCGGCAGTGACAAAAGACAAAGCTCCAATTTCTTTCAGATACATCTGAATTGGGTCAATTTTTGCTTCCGAAAATCTCTCCATCTTTTTTCGAAGGGATGGGCCAACTTCCAAAAACTCTTTGGCTTCTTTCACTTCAATTCCTTCTTTTTCCAAATCTTCATATAGTTTCTCCAAACCTCTAATATCTCTTTCTACCTCCGGGAAAAAAAATAAAATTTCCGAAGGGGTGATGAACCCCCGCTGTTTTCCTTTCTTAACCAACTGCTGAAATTTTTCTGGTAAAAAGACTTTTTTGGGTCGGCCACGGGGAATTTTGAAAATTTTTTTTCTAATTTTCCTTTTGGGTTTCGGAGCGAACTTTTTTCTCTTTGTTTTCTTTACTGTTTTTACTTTTTTTGTTCTCTTTTTTTTCATTTAATTTCTTTGGCGATGAACACTTCATGTTCATCTTTACCTTCACCCAGCCCATTTTATGGGCTGAGCTCGGTGGCTAATTGGTTAAATTCTTGAGTTAGTTCTTCGATTTTTTTAGAATTTTTTTCTTCTTCAGCTTTTTTGATTTTCTTGGAAAGCTCATCCAATTTATTTTTTATTTCTAAAGATTGAATTTCCTTTAAACAAGTTTTTATTTCGGGTTCGATGTCTTTTTCCTCGATTTCCTCGACCTCAGCTTCTAAAGAAAGGTAATTGAAATAATTTTGGACTTCGGGAGAGAGTTTTTCCGGAGAGAAATTCGGGTCTTTTTTTAAATTAGTCAAAATCTCTTGAGTTTTTAGAGAAAAATAGGAATTTTTTTCCTCTTCAATTAAATTTAGATTTTTATTACCCGATTTCAAAACAATTACCATTAATCTCTCTTCTAAAAGCTCTCTACGGGATTTCTGAGGAAGATTTACCAACTCTTCGGGCTCCAAACCATAAATTTCTTCGCTTAATTTTGTCTTTTTCAATTCCTCACGGAGATCCTCTTCTCTCACCTCTAAGTTTTTGGATAATTTTTGGAGCCAGAAGGATTTCTCAATTTGGTTGGGAATCCTTTTTAGAATCGGTAATAAAATTTTTGAAATTTCTTTTTTCCCTTCGGGAGTCTTTGGATTTTTAGCAGAAAAAGCGGTTTCAAAATAAAATTCGAGGATTGATTCAGCTGTTACCAAAGCCTTCTCCCATTCTTTTGGATTTTTTGAAATAATGTCGGCGGCATCTTTGCCAGCCTGGAGACGAACGACTTTGATATTAAACCCCTGGCTTTGAGCTAAATCTATGCCGCGCTTAGTGGCTGAGTCGCCAGCCACATCCATATCAAAGCCCAAAATTAAATTTTCTGAATATCTTTTTAGAATTTTTAATTGATAAGGAGTTAAAGCAGTTCCTGAAGTAGCCACCACATTAGCAATGCCTGCCTGATGGGACATTATCACATCAGTATATCCTTCAACTAAAACGCAATTTTCTCTTTTCCTCACTTCTAATTTTGCCTTATCCAAACCATATAAAACCCGGCTTTTATCATATAAAAGGGTGTTGGGGGTGTTAACATATTTTGCTATCTCCTCTTTATCTTTTTCTTTAAAAACTCTGCCGCCAAAACCAATCACTTGGGAATTCAAATCGAAAATCGGAAAGATAATTCTGCCCCGAAATCTGTCAAAAAATGAGCCCCTCTCATTTTTAATGGATAGGCCGGCTCGTTCTGCCTCGGCTTTTGTGTATCCTTTTGAAACCAGAAAGTCAGACAACCCTTGCCAGGTATCAGGAGAATAACCCAAACGCCATTTTTTTATACTTTCTTCGGTTATCCCGCGGCCCAGAAGATATCTTTTTGCCTCTTTTCCAACCGAGCTTGCCTCGAGTTGTTTTTCAAAAAACAGAGATGTTAATTCACAAATTTCATATAGTCTTTGTCTTTCGGTTTTTAATTTGGCATATTCTGGAGTATATTTTCTTAATTCTACTCCCGCTCTTTGAGCTAAAATCCGCAAAGCGTCACCGAATTCCACATTTTCAATTTCTTTGACAAAACCGAAGACGTCACTGCCTTTGCCACATCCGAAACAATGCCAAATCTGCCGATTCGGCGAAACAAAAAATGATGGTTTTTTCTCCGAATGGAAGGGGCAAATTGCTCTAAAATTTACTCCAGCTTTCTGGAGCTTAATATAACTTCCAATCACTTCGACGATATCCAGCCGATTTTTAATTTCGTCAATTGGTGAACCAATCATTTACCGAGTCCCGCTAAGCGGGACGAAGGTGAAGAAGAGGACGAAGTCCTCTTCGCCTACCAATTATTTTATTTAATATTGCAAAAAGTGCCCAAAATCTTTTTGGCTTTCTCAAGATTTTTATCTTCAACCAAAATATAATTCGTCTCGTAGGTTGAGATGCAGAATATGCTGATTTTAGCCTTAGCAAGAGGAGTGGAAAGACCGGAAACAATGCCTGTCGCCGTAAAATCTAAAGAAGTGTGAAGCTGAAAAGCTCGCCAACCTCTCTCCACCAATACTCCTCCTGGAATTTTATCCTCCGGGCAAATAATTGATAATTCGTCTTTTGTCCTCGTAATAGAACAAAAACTAATATCCTTTGCCCAATCAGGGATAAGACTGTTCTTATTCAAATGGCAAATGCCCAATTTCTCCGGCAAGATAGAAAGGGTGAGTTTCATTATTTTTTAAGGTTTATAAAATAGATACTGTTCTTCGACCATTTATTTAATAATTGTAATGTATCTCAGTGTAGGGGTCTTTTAATAATCCTGTTCTTATTTCTTCCTTTAAAGCAATCTGGTGGGCTTTCCAGTAGATATTTCCTTTTCTCATTTCTTTAAATTCAGTAATCTCGTGAATGATGGTGCTGTCAAAAAATTGTTTAGATACTTTTTGGTTCTTTTTTGAGACTCGGCAGCCGCATTTATTCAGAGGGGTTTCGTTGTAATGATATATGCTAATCCATATTTCATCTTTGGGGATAAATTCGTGCACATAGCCGTGTCCACCATGGCCAAAGATAACACTAAGATTATTTCTAACCCACTTCCCATCAACTGCGTATATTTTAAAGCCATCTTGCTTTCTCAGAAACCTCTTCCATTTGCCAAAAAGGACGAAGTTTTTGTCTTTTTTATTCGCTCTATTTTGCATTTCGAGCTCCAGCTTTGCCCAAAGTTTATCTCTGGTATCTTTTTTAGATTTTAGCGCCATACTTATAATTAATATTTTTAAATTAATGAGTCTTCAGGCGCGTCTTTCCCAACTGGCGGAAGGGGCGAGATTCGAACTCGCGATACCCTTTCGGGTATACGGCGTTTCCGGCGCCGCGCACTAGACCAAACTATGCGACCCTTCCTTTTTTATTTATTTTTAAATTTTAATAAATTATTTTTAATTTTTTCTATCTCTTCCCTGCCAAGATTTGGACCGTGGCCGGGAACAATTTCGTCAGCGATTTCACAAATTTTTAAAGCAGAATCTATCAGCTTTGGAATATCTTGGCCTTCCGGCGAATAATCTTCATTTAACATTTCCGGTCTTGTTGCGTCACCTGAAAATACTATATTTTTACCATCTTCTTTTGCGACAATAGACCAATGGGGCAATGTATGTCCAGGAGTATTTATAATTTCAATTCCTTCGGGCAAAAAGATATCGGTTTTATAGGTATAAAGCTTGTTTTTAAAATCGATTACCAAATTCCCCTCAACAATTTTTGCATTTTTAAATAAGTGATTATTCCCAACGTGGTCGTCGTGTAAGTGTGTAACAATTATTAAAGAAATCTGCTCTGACTTAATGGATTCTTTTTTAGAGCAGAAATTAATTTTTCCTCATAAATAGGGCAGCCAGAATCAATTAAAATAAACTGTTTCTCTACCTTTAGAAGAATTACGGAACTTGTAATATCGTCTATATATTTAATTCCATTCTCCCAATAATGATGGTGAACGCCATTAAATAAAACTTTAATTTCAATCATAATTTTATACCCTCATTTCTCGTAGAGCTTCTATTCTTTCTTCAATGGGAGGATGGGTCATAAACAACTTTGTAAACCAACTTTTTGCCTCTTTTCCCCGAAAGGGCGAAGCAATAAACAGATGGGCAGTAGAATTGTTTGCCACTCTTAAAGGATTGGGGTCAGCCGAAATTTTTTCTAAAGCCAAAGCCAAACCTTCGGGATATCTGGTTAAAAGAGCACCGGTGTCATCAGCTAAAAATTCTCTTTTTCTGGAGATGGCTAGCTGAATTAAAGTGGCGGCAATGGGGGCTAAAATTGCTGCTACTATCCCCAAAATTGCCAATAGTGAGCCACCAGAATCTCTGGAATCTCTTCTTCCTCCTCCCCAAAAACTTATTCTCAAAAAGAAATTAGAAAGAAGAGCCACAACTCCTACTAAAATCACCACAATTGTTTGCAATAGCATATCTTTGTTGCCAATGTGGGACAATTCATGAGCTATTACCCCTTCGAGCTCAACCCTTTCCAATTTATTTAAAAGCCCGCGGGTGACGGCCACAACTGCGTGATTTGCGTTTCTGCCGGTGGCAAAGGCATTAGGTTGGGGCTCTTCAATAATATAGATTTTAGGTAGAGGTAATCCTGCAGTGATACAAAGGTTCTCAATGATTCGGTAAAGTTCTGGGCTATCTCTTTTTTCGATCGGTTTAGCTTTCATTAAAGACAAAACAATTTTATCAGAATACCAATAACTGGAAACACTGGTTAAAATGCTAAAAATAACGGCGAAAAATAAAATATTCTGGTTTCCAAATAAATAACTAAAGAGCCAGCCCAGGGCAACAATGAATATCAAAAAGCCGGCCATTAAAAACCAAGTCTTACGGAGATTTGATTCGGCGTAGGTGTATAGAGTCATGGAAAATTTTCTATTAGAAATTTACCCTTACTGGTTCTCTGGCGGCGACTTCTTCTATTTCGAAAAATTCTATTTTTCCAAAATGGAAGGTCTTGGCAATAATATTTGCCGGAAAACTTTCTATCTTGATATTTAAATCCCTGACATTAGTGTTATAAAATCTCCTAGCTGACTGAATTTTATCTTCGGTATCGCGGAGCTCTCTTTGCAATTCGAGAAAGTTGGCTGAGGCTTTCAAGTCAGGATAATTTTCGGCTACGGCAAAAAGGGATTTCAAAGTTGAAGAAAGGAAATTTTCTGCCTCTCCTTTTTCTTTTATCGTTTGGGCTCCCATCGCTTTTGCTCTTGCTTCGGTCACTTTTTCGAAAAGCTCTCTTTCGTGGGCAGCATAGCCTTTGACCGTTTCAACTAAATTGGGAATTAAATCGTATCTTCTTTTTAATTGGACATCGATATCTGCCCAGGCCTCTTTTGCTCGATTTTTGAGGGTAACCAAGCGATTATAGGCGGAAATTATCCAGAAGAAGACCAGAGCAACAACTAATAAAATAATTTGGATTGGGGTCATAAATTTTCTTAAACAATTCTTAAACTTCGACCTTTCTAATCAATTTCTATTTTAAATCAAATTCGAGTTTTTGACAACAAACCCCGCCCCTCTTTGGGGCGAGGTTTAGTTTAGTTTTTCGCCTTTAATTAGTATTCCTCAGGCATTCCCGGGATTCCTTTTTTCTTTTCTTCGGGGAGCTCAGCGACCACTACCTCGGTGGTCAAAAACATTGAGGCAGATGAAGCAGCATTTTCCAAAGCGCTTCTCACAACTTTTGTTGGGTCAACAATTCCGGCCTGAACCAAATCTTCATATTTCATGGTTTTAGCATTAAATCCAAAAGCTCCTTGATGTTTCTTCACCTCCTCAACGACGATAGCTCCATCTAAACCAGCATTTTGAGCAATTTGCTTGATTGGCATCTCTAAAGTTTTCTTTAAAATATTTAAACCAGTTTTTTCATCTCCTTCTAATTTTAATTCTTCCAAAACCGGGATGGACCTTAAAAGAGCTACTCCCCCGCCAGGAAGTATTCCCTCTTCGATTGCCGCCCGGGTTGCATTTAGAGCATCTTCGGTTTTTCTTTGTTTTGCCTTTTGTTCAACTTCAGTGGCTGCTCCGACTTTTATTACCGCTACTCCACCTGCTAACTTGGCTAACCTTTCCTGTAATTTTTCTTTATCAAACTCGGATTCGGTAGTTTTTAATTCGTTTTTGACTTGGGAAATTCTGGCCTCAATATCTTCTTTTTTCCCTTTACCTTCAATGATGGTTGTTTTTTCTTTTGTTGAAATAACTTTTCGGGCCTGGCCTAAATTGTTCAATTCAACGTTTTCCAATTTTAATCCTAACTCTTCAGAAATTAATTGGGCCCCGGTAACTACGGCAATGTCTTGCAACATTTCCTTTCTTCTCTCTCCAAACCCTGGGGCTTTTACGGCTAAAGCATTAAAGATGCCTCTCAATTTATTGACAACCAGGGTGGCTAAGGCGTCCCCTTCAACCTCATCGGCAATAATGACCAAGTCTTTTTTCCCAGTTTGGGCTACTTTTTCCATCGCCGGCAGAATCTCAGTCAGGGCGGAAATTTTTTTGTCAGTAACTAAAATATAGGCTTCCTCCAAAACTGCCTCCATTCTTTCTGGATTGGTAATCATATAGGGAGAAATATATCCTCTATCAAATTGAAGGCCTTTGACAACCTCCCTTTCCAAGCCAAATTTCTTTGATTCCTCAACGGTGATTACCCCGTCCTTGCCAACTTCGGAAAAAACGTCGGCAATAAGGTTACCAATTTCTGGGTCCAAGGCAGCAATGGTGGCCACCTGGGCAATCTCTTCTTTTTTTGAAATTGATTTTGAGTCCTTTTTTAAATTCTCGATAACTTTCTTTACTCCTATTTCAATTCCTTTTTTTAAAGCCAAAGGGTCGGCTCCGGCAGTCACATTTTTCAGACCCTCAGAAACCATCGCCTGAGCCAAAACTACGGCAGTGGTGGTTCCGTCTCCAGCGACATCATTGGTTTTCTCAGCCACCTCCTTCATAAGTTCTACCCCCAAGTTCTCAACTTTATCTTCTAACTCAATCTCTTTGGCAATAGTCACGCCGTCATCACAAATTTCCGGTGCACCAAAACCTCGGTCTAAAACAACGTGTTTTGCTTTAGGCCCCAAAGTGACTTTAATTACATTGGTGATTTTATCAATACCTGCCTTTAATTTTTTTCTGGCTTGTTCGTCAAATAAAATTTGTTTTGGCATATTTTTAGGTTTTAGGGGTTAGGTTTTAGGGGTTAGGGGGTTAGTAAAATAATCGATAACTAAAACCTAAACCCTATACCCTAATCCCTATTCAAGAATCGCGAGGATGTCTTCTTCTTTAGCTATTAAATATTCTTTGTCATCGACCTTGATTTCGTTTGGTCCGTATTTGGTAAATAAAACTTTATCTCCCGCTTTTACGTCCAGGGGAATAATTTTGCCAGAGGCAGTTTTTCTGCCAGGTCCCACGGCAATAACTTTCCCCTCTTCTGGTTTTTCTTTCTCAGCCGTCTCCGGTAGTAAAATTCCAGTTTTTGTTTTTTCTTCTTCTTTTATCGGTTCAATTAGAATGTGGTCTGATAAGGGTTTAATTTTCATAAACCGCGATACTAATATACGAATTCATACTAATGATACGAATATTAGTATAATTAGTATTCATTAGTATATTGACATCAATTTGCGTTAGCAGTTGCGACCTTTGAGTGCTAATTCTACTTTTTTTTAATAATAATCTGGGCCAAAAATTTTGTCAAGGGGTGGAGTATTATTCAAAAGTCCAGGGCAAGCTTTAAATATTTTCCGGTGTAGCTTTTTTTGTTTTGGGAAACTTGAAAAGGTGAGCCCTGGGCAATAATATAACCACCCTCCTCTCCCCCTTCTGGCCCTAAATCTAAAATCCAGTCAGAATTTTTAATAATGTCCAAATTATGTTCGATGACTAAAACGGTATTCCCCCGATTTACTAACTCTTTCAAAACATATAATAACTTTTTTATATCATCGGGGTGGAGACCGGTGGTTGGTTCGTCTAAAATGTATAATGTTTTCCCGGTTGCTTTTTTGGAAAGTTCGGTGGCCAATTTTACTCTTTGAGCTTCGCCACCAGACAAAGAAGGAGCAGGTTGACCCAGTTCAATATAACCTAAACCAACTTCATTTAAGGTTTTTAATTTTTGATAAAGACCGGGAATATTTTTAAAAAATTCCAGGGCTTCCTCGATCGTCATTTCCAAAACATCGGCGATATTTTTCCCTTTATATTCGACAATTAAGGTTTCCTGGTTAAATCTTTTTCCTTTACATTCAGAACACTGAACATAGACATCGGGCAAAAAATACATTTCAATTTTCTTTACGCCCTGACCTTCGCAATCCTCGCATCGACCACCTTTGACATTGAAAGAAAAACGACCAGGCTGGTAACCCCGAATCCTGGCTTCTTTGGTTTTGGAAAAAAGGTCTCTGATGTAAGAAAAAGCTCCGGTATAGGTGCAGGGATTGGACCTGGGAGTGCGGCCAATTGGAGACTGGTCGACCAAAGCTACCTTATTTAAATATTCGACACCTAAAATTTCTTTGTGAGCCCCCGGCTCTTCTTTGGCTTTGTAAAATTTTTTCATCAGAGCTCGGGCCAAAATATCATTAAGCAAACTACTTTTTCCAGAACCCGAAACTCCGGTAATGCAAACAAACTTCCCCAAGGGAATCTTAACGTCAATATTTTTCAAATTATGCTCTGCCGCTTTTTTAATAATTAAATAATTTTGAATTTGGGATTGTAATTTTGCATTTTGAATTTTGAATTTTGAATTTAGCCACGTTACCTCGACTTTTTTCTTGCCAGATAGATATTCGCCGGTAAGAGTTTTTGATTTCAGTAATTCCTTCGGTGTTCCTTCAAAAGTAACTTTGCCACCGTGTTTTCCAGCCCCTGGTCCGATATCTACAACCCAGTCAGCGTTTCTTATCGTTTGAGGGTCGTGTTCAACCACGACAATAGTATTTCCTAAATCTCTTAATTTCTTTAAAGTTTCAATTAATCTGCCCTGGTCTCTGGGATGAAGACCAACTGAGGGTTCGTCTAAGATGTATAAAACCCCGGTTAACTTTGAACCAATCTGAGTAGCTAATCTGATTCTTTGCTCTTCTCCGCCAGCTAAAGTGGCTGCTTTCCTATCAAGAGTTAAATAGTTAAGCCCGACATCAATTAAGAATTGGAGGCGGTTAATGATTTCCTTGATAATGGGTGAAGCAATTTTGAATTTTGCCTGCCCCGTAGCATCCCGAAGGGATTGCTTCGGGGTATTTTGTATTTTTTCAAAAAACTTTCTTAATCTCTCAATTGGCATCTCAACTATCTTATCTATTGATAGTCCTGCGACAGTTACCGCCAACACTTCTGGTTTTAAACGCTTTCCTTGGCATTTTTCGCATTTCTTTTCAATCATGTATTGCTCAATTTCTCCCCTGGTGTATTCAGATTCGGTTTCGTGATACCTTCTCTCTAAAGAAGGAATTACTCCTCCAAAAACCGAGCCTGCCCTTGCAGGCGAAGGTGAAGATGAAGCTTTAGCTTCATCGCCTTTCTTCGACTCGCCTTCACCATACAAAATTAAATCAATCACTTTCTTTGTCAATTCTTTAGCCGGTACATCTAAAGAAAAATTATATTTTTCGGCCAGTTCTTCCAACTGATACCAGAAAAATCCCTGCCGGCCAACTTTGTGAGATGCATGAGCCCAGGGGAAAATTGCTCCTTCGGCAATTGATAAATTAGAATTGGGAATGACTAATTTTGGGTCAACTTCCAGTTTTTCTCCCAAGCCCTGGCAGGCCGGACAAGCCCCGTAAGGAGAATTGAAAGAAAAAAGCCGAGGTTCTAATTCTGGCAGAGAGATTCCGCACTCCTCGCAGCCAAAATGCTCGGAAAAAACTAAATCATTCACTATTACCACTCCTTTTCCCAATTTCAGCGCTGTTTCCAGTGAATCCACCAATCGCGATTTATCAAGGTCTTTATCTAAAATTAATCTATCGACGACCACCTCGATACTGTGTTTTTTCTTTCTTTCCAAAGTTTTTTCAAGAGCTTCATCGACCCGATAAATTATCCCGTCGATCCTTACCCTGACAAAGCCTCCTCTTTGAATTTCTTCTAAAACTCCGCGATGTTCTCCTTTTTTGCCACGGATTACCTGTCCCAAAATAGTAATCTCTTTTCCTAAGCGACCCGGCGGCGTAATTTGTTTTACAATTTGGTCGATGGTTTGGCGAGAGACAGGTTTGCCACATTTTGGGCAATGGGGTTTTCCGATTCTGGCGAATAAAAGACGGAGGTAATCATATATCTCCGTAATCGTTCCAACAGTTGAACGAGGATTATGGGCTGCTTTTCTCTGGTCAATGGAAATGGCTGGGGAAATTCCTTCAATTTTGTCGACATCGGGTTTATCCATCACTCCCAAAAATTGCCTGGCATAAGCCGATAAACTTTCAACATAACGCCTCTGACCTTCAGCATAAAGTGTGTCAAAAGCCAGGGAACTTTTACCCGAACCTGAAATTCCAGTGATAACCACCAGTTTATTTTTGGGGATATCTACATCAATATTTTTTAAATTGTGAACCCTGGCCCCTCTAATTTTGATGAAATTTTCAGCCATGCAAGTATTAGATTATACTCCAAATTTCCGAATCTTTCAAGAAGGGGTAAAATGAAGGTAATGAAAAAGATTTTACCCTGGTTAGTTTTAGTTGTTTTTGCCATTCTTATTGGAACAACCCTTCTAATTAAAATTGATCGATTTACGAAATCAATCAGTTATAGCTCAGAGATTATATTGCCTGAAAAGAAAACAATTTCCGTGGTTTTAGTTGGCGATATTATGCTGGATAGAGGGGTGGAATATATGATAGAAAAATACGGCGGCGGTGATTTTAAGTTTCCCTTTTCAAAAATCGCTGATTATTTAAATAAGGCTGACATTGTTTTCGGGAATTTAGAAGGGCCAATTTCTGACAAGGGAGAGAAGGTCGGCAGTATTTACTCTTTTCGGGCCGAGCCCGAAGCAATTGAAGGATTAAAATTTGCCGGTTTTGATATTTTATCTTTGGCTAATAATCATGCTTTTGATTACGGAAGAGCAGCCTTGGAAGATACTTTAATAAGAATGGAAAATGCGGGAATTAATTGTGTCGGCGCTGGACTTGATACTACGGAAACTTATTCTGGAATTATCAAAGAAATTGATGGCGTTAAAATCGGCTTCCTGGCTTATACAAATTTGGGGCCGGAAACCTGGAAAGCCGGCGAAAATAATTCCGGAATTTCCTGGATTCCGGAAAGTGATTTTGAAAAAGTAAAAGAAGATATTAAATTAGCAAAAGAAAAAACTGATATTTTAATTGTTTCCCTACATACCGGCGAAGAATATCAAAAAGAACCAAACCAATTTCAAATTGAGTTTTCCAAAATGGCGATTGATGCCGGGGCTGATTTGGTAGTTGGCCATCATCCTCATGTAATCCAAAAAAATGAGCAATACCAAAATGGCTATATTTTTTACAGTTTAGGAAATTTTGTTTTTGACCAGAGTTTTTCCGAAGAAACAATGAAAGGTCAAATTGTTGAAGTCTTAATAGAAAATAAAAAGACAAAAGAGGTTATTTCAATAGAAATCAGAATTAATGGGTATTTCCAACCGAAAATATATGAGGGGCTTTAAATTTTTAACTAAAGACTACAATCCACCCACCACCCGAGGGGCCCGCGGCAAGCGGGAGGGCGGCGGGAGGGTCGGAGTCCCAAGTTTCACTTGGGCCCCTATAATTTCACAGCTTCCGAAAAATCCCGGAGTTTATGCTTTCCTTGCCCGCCGAAGCCTCGGCGAAGGCGGGAAAAAAGGAGCTTTCCTCCTTTATATTGGTAAGGCGGCGAACATCAAAGAAAGGGTGAAAAATCATTTCCAACAGTCAGCTTTTAGAGATAATCTTTTTGTCAATCAAGTTGCGAAGATTGGTTATATAAAGACCAATTCAGAAATTGAAGCTTTGATTTTGGAAGCAAATTTAATTAAGAAATATCAGCCAAAATATAATATTGTTTGGCGTGACGACAAAAACTATTTTTTTGTCGGGATTATTAAAGGAGATTTCCCGCAGGTTTTTATCACCCACCAACCAAGCGCTATCGCTAAATTCAAAATGCAAAAGTCAAAAGTCAAAATTAAAAATCAAAATTCAAAATTTATTGGGCCGTTCGTTGATGGCGGTGCTTTAAAACAAACTCTGAAAGTTTTGAGGAAAGTTTTTCCTTACAGAACTTGCAAAACCTTACCTAATCGGCCCTGCCTTTGGTATCAACTTGATAGATGCCCGGCTCCTTGTTTATTAAAGTCCTCTCTCGGAAAACAACTTGATCGATTCACGAAATTAATCAATTGGGGAAAGGAGTGTCGAAGAAATATCCAAAACTTGATAAAAATTCTTCAGGGAAGGAAATATCAAGTTTTAATCAATCTAATAAAGGAAATGAAAGGAGCTTCAAAACTTCAGGATTTTGAGAAAGCGGCAAAAATCAGGGATCAAATTACGGCTTTGAAAAAAATTTTAGCTCATGCCAAAATTTTCGAACCTGCAGAAGTCAAACTTCTACAGAATCAAAAATTCTGGCCGTATAAAAGGATTGAGGCCTATGATATTTCCAATATCCAGGGACAGGAAGCAACCGGGGCAATGGTAACTTTTATCAACGGTCAGCCAGATAAAAATTTCTATCGTCGATTTAAAATTAAAGTTTCCGGGAAGCCAGATGATATTGCAATGCTAAAAGAAGTTTTAACTCGTCGCTTTAAACATTTAGAATGGGGATTGCCAGATTTGATTTTAGTCGATGGCGGAGTTTCCCAACTCAATGCCGCCTCCCGATGTCTAAAATGGAGTTTTAAACAGGTAAAATTGAAATTGATGGCTCTGGCAAAAAAGAAAAATGAACTTTATATTGAGGGTCGAAAACAGCCTATTTTGCTTAAAAATATGCCGAGAGAAATTTTTAATTTAATTTTACAGCTTCGAGATGAAGCCCACCGATTCGCCATCTCCTATCACCGGAAACTGAGGAAAAAGGGCTTGCTCGAAAATTAGATTTTTGCTATGATGAATAGGCGAAGAGGACTTTGTCCTCTTCTTCACCTTCACTTATCAAGTTTTCGCATAGCGAAAACGAAGATGGAAAAGAGATTTATCTCTTTGATTCTTTCGGAAGCTCGGTGTCGAAAGAGAATTTCATTCTCTTTCTTACCTTCGCTTTAATAAATTAAAGCTCGGTAAATGACAAAGTTATTCTTACAAATTATCGCCGGAATTTTGGGAATATTTTTGGCTACTAAATTTGTCCCCGGAGTTTCTTTGGAAATTATTCCTGGCCAAAGTAGTCTCTTTGGAATAGAATTTACCGCTGCCTGGCAGATTTTAGTTTTAGTTGGCGGAGTCTTAGGACTAATTAATTTTTTCTTAAAACCCGTTTTAAAAATAATTACTTTGCCTTTGAGAATGTTAACTTTCGGCCTTTTCAGTTTAGTAATCAATATGTTGATGGTCTGGGTTGTCGATGTTTTATTTCTCGAATTAGTTATTTCTGGCCTTCAACCTCTTTTCTGGACAACGGTTATTATCTGGCTCATAAGTTTGCTCTTGGGGCTCTACCAACCAAGCAGGAGGGTTTTGATGGAAGAAAACGCATTATGAAACAATATTTATTAATTGCCCAAATTGTCGTCACTTTGCTTTTGATGGTTTTTATCCTTTTCCAACAGAGAGGGACAGCTTTGGGATCATCCTTCGGGGGAGAAGGCGGATTTTATGCTACTCGCCGAGGTATCCAGAAAAAGATTTTCTGGTTGACCTGCGTTTTTGGAGCACTATTTATTATCTTAGCCCTCCTTAACCTCGTTCTCTAAGATGGGTTTTCCAACTAAAAACCAACGGAGGCAATTTTTTAAAGTCCTAACAAAAAAAGAGAAAATTGTCTTTTTTGTTTTTTTATTTCTATTTTTTAGTTCCTTCCTTTTTCTTTTAATTAATTTTTATTTTAAAAATACGGAAATCAGGCCTCGTCAGGGCGGAACTTATATTGAGGGAGTAGTGGGTTCTCCGAGGTTTATTAATCCAATTTATGCTGAAACCTCTGATGTCGACCGGGACTTAGTCCAGCTCATTTTTTCAGGTTTAATGAAATATGATGGAGAAGGAAAAATTATCCCCGATTTGGCTAAGGAATATAAAATCTTGGAAGATGGGAAAGTTTACGAATTTTATTTAAAAGAAAATCTTTTTTGGTCAGACGGCCAGAAACTTACAGCTGACGATATAGTTTTTACCATCAAGACAATCCAAAATCCCGATTTCAAGAGCCCCTTAAGAGTAAATTGGTTAGGAGTCGAATTAGAAAAAATTTCTGAGAAAGCACTGCGTTTTGAATTAAAAAATCCCTCGGCTGTTTTTCTGGAAAATTGCACAGTGAAAATAGTACAGGAAAAGACCTGGAAAGACGTTTCTCCCCAAAATTTTCCTTTAACAGGACAGAACTTACAACCAATTGGCTCGGGCCCCTTCCAGCTAAAAAGCCTACACCTAAATAAGACGGGCGAGATAGTTTCTTTAGATTTAGTTAGAAATTCAAAATACTCAGGCGTTTTCCCAAATCTTTCCCAAATCACTTTTCGGTTTTACAAAAGCGAAGGTGCTCTAATTGAAGGCTATCAAAAAGGAGAAATTCAAGGATTATCTTTGGCCTCTCTTAAAAATCTCGAGTGGCAGAAAAAAGATTTTAATCTTTACTCACTTTCTCTGCCAAGATATTTTGCCGTATTTTTCAATCCGGAAAAGTCACGGGTGTTATCTGAAAAAGAGGTAAGACAGGCCTTAAATTACGGAATCAATAAAGAAGAAATTTTAAAAGAAATTTTGGATGACAGAGGTAAAGTTGTTGAGTCGCCGATTTTGCCAGAAATTTACGAATTCAAAAAACCTTCAAAAATTTATGAATTTAATCCAGAGATGGCTAAAGAAATTTTAAAAAATGCCGGATTTGTTGCGACTGAGAACGGAAAATTGGTAAAAATTATTAAGAAAGAGCTTGCTTTCCAATTCAAGAGTAATCTTAAATCGGGTTCTCAGGGACAGGAAGTAAAAGAACTTCAAAAATGTTTAGCCCGAGACCCCGAAGTTTATCCTGAAGGAGAAATTACAGGTGTCTTCGGCAAATTAACCGCAGCGGCTGTAATTAGGTTTCAAGAAAAATACAAAAAAGAAATCTTGGAGCCCCAGGGTCTTGAAAAAGGAACCGGCGAAGTTTTAAAATCTACCCGGACAAAATTAAATGAGATTTGTTTTGAAATCCCTGAAGAGAAAATTTTCTTAAAGTTCTCCTTAATCACCGTTGACCAACCTATGTTAATCGAGGCGGCTTCTTTTTTGAAATCCCAGTGGGAAAGTCTCGGAGCAGAAGTGGATATTAAAACCTTTGACACCTCCACTTCAGAATTAGAATTAAAATTTGAAAGGGAGGTTATAAAACCCCGGAACTACGAGATGCTTTTATTCGGCGAGGTTTTAGGGGCTATTCCCGACCCCTTTCCCTTTTGGCATTCGTCTCAAAAAAAAGACCCCGGCCTAAATTTAGCTGGCGAGGAGAATAAAGAATGTGATAAACTATTGGAAGAAGCGCGGCAAAGTTTGGACGAAGCAGAAAGAAAAGAAAAATTAGAAAATTTCCAAAATTTTTTAATTGAAGATGCCCCCGTCATATTCTTATATAATCCAGATTATCTTTATTTGGTTTCAAAAGAAATTAAAGGGATAAATGCTAAAATAATCACCAATCCCTCAAAAAGATTTATTGGGATTGAGGATTGGTTCCTTAAAACAAAAAGGGCATGGTAACAAAAACGGATAAATTCAATATGAGAAAAATTATCTTAGATTCCCCAAGGCAATTTCGAACCGGGATTGAAGCAGGCCAGGGGGTTACCTTAAAACCAGGCACTCTCTTAAGATGGCCAGAAAATATCATTGTTTGCGGAATGGGAGGTTCAGCTTTGCCAGGCGATATTCTAATAACTTTAAGACCCCTCGACGTCTTTTCTTATAAGAGTTATCGTCTTCCTCCCCAGGCTGGAAATGAAAGTTTAATAATTTGTATTTCTTATTCTGGGAATACCGAAGAAACTTTATCTTCTTTTAATGAGGCAGTGTCACGAAAATTGCCAGTGATTTCAATCACTACCGGAGGAGAATTAGCAGCCCTTTCAAAAAAATATGGCGTCCCCTGTGCTATCCTTCCCCCTCCCTTAATCCCTCCCAGATTGGCTTTGGGAGAGATGTTTGCTGCCCTGATTCAAGTTCTGGCTAACCACAATATTTTAGGTCCAGAAATCTCTGAGGAAGTTTTGAAAGTTGGAGCTTTCTTAAAATCTGCGGGGTTTGAAAATCAAGGAAAAAAATTAGCTGAAAAAATTTTTGAAAAAATTCCAATTATTTATGCCTCCCGGAGGTTTCGAGAGATTGGCTGGATTTGGAAAAACAGTTTAAATGAAACTGCTAAGGTTTTAGCCATTTGTAATTATTTTCCCGAATTAAATCACAATGAAACTGTCGGCTTTTGGAAGATAAATGAAATGCAAATTTCAAACGAGAAACTTTATGTCATAATTCTAAGAGACCCGGAAGATTCCCATCCCCGAATTTTAAAACAAATGGAAATTACAAAAAATTTAATAGAAAAAGAGGGGGTAAAAGTAGAAATTATCGATATGGCGGGCGAAACAATGCTGGAGAGAATTTTTTCCAGCGTCATTTTAGGTTTTTGGACTGCCTATTGGTTAGCCATAAAGTATAAGATAGACCCAACCCCAGTTAAAATGGTTGAAGAATTTAAGCGAAGGTTAAAAACCGAGCTTCCATAACCGAGCTCCCAAAGGGAGTGAAGGTAAGAAAGAGAACGAAATTCTCTTTCGACTATGGAAGCGAAGTCAAAGAGGTAAACCTCTTTTTCACCCTTCGTTGCGACTCGGGTAGGTGAAGAAGAGAACGAAGTCCTCTTCGCCCAAATATAAAATATGTTGCAAATCAAAAAGGCAATAATACCAATTGCTGGCCTGGGAACAAGATTTTTACCCCTGAGTAAAATTTTACCAAAAGAACTTTGGCCTTTAGTTGACAAACCCGTCATTCAATATATTGTTGAAGAAGCTGTAGCTTCGGGAATTGAAGAAATTATTTTTGTTATCCGGCCAGATAAAAGAGAGGTTGGGAACTACTTTGCCAAATATCTTAAAAAAATACCAGAAATCGAAGAGGTTTTAAAAATGAGGAAAAAAAATCATCTTCTGAAAGAACTTAAAAATTTAGAAAAAATTACTAAAAAAATTTCTTTTTCTTACGTTTTTCAGAAAGAAGCTTTAGGCGCATCTCACGCGGTTTTCCAAGCAAGAAACTTAGCAAAAAAAGAGTCATGTGCCGTCATGTGGGCAGATGACGTAGTTAAATCAAAAGTTCCCTGTCTTTTACAATTAATTAAAGTTTTTCAAAAATATAAAAAACCAGTAATCGCTCTTTACCGAATTCCTAAAGAAAGTTTCCAATTTTATGGAATGGCAGAGGTTGAAAAAATTACCAAATGTCTTTATAAAATAAAAAAGATAGTGGAAAAACCTTCGATAGAAGAAGCTCCTTCTAATTTAGCTGTTGTTGGAAAATTCATTATAACTCCAGAAATCTTTGATTACCTTAAAAAAACTCCTTTTAGCCTAAAAACGGATGTAGCTCTGGATGAAATCTTAAGTACAATAGCCAAAGAAGGAAAGGAAATTTATGGATATGAATTTGAGGGAAAATGGTTGGAATGCGGAAACAAACTTGCTTATTTGAAGTCGAATCTTTATCTTTCTTTAAAACATCCTCAATTTGGTCCAGAAATTAAAAGATTTATCTCAAAAATGTAAAAAATATGCCAAAGACTACTTTGGTTACTGGCGGGGCTGGATTCATTGGCACTAACGCTGCCGCCTATTATCTCAAAAAAGGCAATAAGGTTATCGTTTATGACAATCTCTCTCGAGCGGGAGCTAAGGAAAATTTAAATTGGTTAAAAAAACAGAAGGGCAGATTTGTCTTTGTAAGAGCAGATATCAGGGACGATAAAAAGTTATTAGAAGCATTTAAAAAATATAAACCGGATTTAATTCTCCATTTGGCTGCCCAGACAACTATGGTTACTTCGGTAACAAATCCCAGAGAGGACTTTGAAATTAATGCCTTGGGGACTTTCAATGTTTTGGAAGCAATGAGATTGGGCAGCCCGAAGGCAAGCTTAATTTATTCCAGCACCAACAAGGTGATGGGAGCATTAAATAATATCCCAGTTGTGGAGAAGAAAAAGCGGTACATCTTTAAAAACATCAAAGGAGTTTCAGAAAAATATCCTCTTGATTTTTGCGGCCCCTACGGGTGTAGTAAGGGGGCTGGGGACCAATACACCATTGACTATGCCAGAATTTTTGGTTTAAATACGGTCGTCTTCAGACAATCTGGAATTTATGGACCTCATCAATTTGGAATTGAAGAGCAGGGATGGTTAGCCTGGTTTTGTAATGCTTTGCTCTTTGATAAACCTGTTACGATTTTCGGTGACGGTAAACAAGTCAGGGATGTCTTGTATATTGATGATTTGTTACGAGCTTTTGATTTAGCTTCAAAAAATATTAAGAAAACTCGCGGTAAGGCCTACACTATTGGCGGTGGGCCGAAATTTTCGCTTTCTATTTGGGAACTGTTCGAAATTTTAGAGAAACTTTCTGGTAAGAAATTTTACCCCGTTAAATCTTTTGCTGGAAGCAAAAGAAAATCAAAGATTTTATTTAACGGGGTGAACTACAAATTCGGGCCTTGGCGACCAGGCGATCAAAAGATTTATATTTCCGACGTTGATAGCGCTAAAAGAGACTTCGGGTGGCAACCAACAATTTCTCCCCAAAAGGGATTGGAAAAACTCTATCATTGGGTCTATCAAAATAAAACCCTCATCAAGAAAGCCGGTGTTTTTAAAAAGTAGCTTCATTAAACTGGAAAAAGATTTTCAACGCCCCTGGGGCGGATTTATTAAGTTTATTGACAATAAACCTTGTACGGTAAAAATCCTTCAAATTAAAAAAGGAGAGAGTTTGTCTTTGCAATTTCATAAATTAAGAGAAGAATTTTGGTATGTAGTTTCTGGGAAAATAAAAGTGACCAGAGGTAAAGGTTTAGAATTACTTAAAAAGAAAATCTTACAAGAGGGAGAATATATCAAAATTCCTAAAAAATTTTTGCATCGAATAGAAGGAATAGAAAATTCAAAAGTATTAGAGATTTCAACTGGAAAATTTAAAGAAAATGACGAAATAAGAATTGAGGATAGATATGGTAGAAAAAGCCCAAAATAGCGCATGCGGACGTGGTGGAACTGGCAGACACCTTGGTCTCAGAAGCCAAGGGGCGAAAGCCCGTGAGAGTTCAAGTCTCTCCGTCCGCACATGAAAATACAAAAAAATCTCATAATTATTCCCCTGGGCGGTTTAGGCGAGGTGGGAAGAAATATGACGCTCCTTGAATATCAAAGGGAGATTTTAATCATTGATATGGGTTTTCGTATGCCTGAAGAAGATATGCTGGGAATTGATTATATTGTCCCAAATATTGAGTATCTTAAAGGAAAACAAAAAAATATTTTGGGTATTGTCTTTACTCACGGCCATTATGACCACATCGGCGCTGTCCCCTATTTGATTGAAAAGCTCTGGCGACCTAATTTAGAACTTTATGCCTCGCCTTTAACCCGGGGAATCATTTTGAAAAGACAGGATGATTTTCCCTTGCAGCCGAAATTAGAAATTAATGAGGTTAAAGATGGCTCAGAAATAAAATTGGGACCCTTTAAAGTTCTATTCTTCAGGCAAAACCACAACATCCCTGATGATTTAGGTTTATTTATTGAAACTCCGGTTGGCAATATTCTGCACACTTCTGATTTTAAGTTTGACCCTGCCCCGGTAAATGATTTACCAACGAATTTTGAGAAACTTCGCGACTTGGCTAAGAGAAAAATTCTGCTTTTACTCTCAGATTCAACCGGGGCTGAAGCGGAGGGACACTCTCTTTCTGAAAAAGAAATTTTAGAAAATTTAGAAGAAATTTTTAAAAAAGCCGGAGGCAGAATTATTGCTGCTACCTTCGCTTCCCTAATCAACCGAATCCAGCAGATTATTACCTTGTCAGAAAAATACAACCGGCGAGTCTGCGTCGAAGGTTATTCAATGAAAACAAACGTTGAGATCTCCAGGGCTTTGGGTTATATCAAATCAAAAAAAGGGACAATAATTTCAGTCAAGGAGATTGCTAATTACCCCGATTCAAAAATAACCATTTTGTGTACCGGAGCTCAGGGAGAGGGTTCGGCAGTTTTAATGAGAATTGCCTTAAGAGAACACCCTTTCATTCGTCTAAAAAGGGGGGACACGGTTATTCTTTCTTCTTCGGTCATTCCCGGAAACGAGAGAACGGTCCAAATTTTAAAAGACGGCATCTTAAGACAAAAAACGAAAGTTTTCCACTACAAGATGATGGATATCCATGCCGGAGGCCATGCCCAGCAGGAAGAATTAAAAGAAATGATTAAAATTATGAGGCCAAGATTCTTTTTACCAATCCATGGGCAGTATTCGATGTTGGTCTCCCACGCTGAATTAGCTAAAGAAGTCGGCCTTCCCGAAAAAAATATTATCGTAGCTGAAAATGGCCAGGTTATTAATCTCTCCCCGGAAAGAATTTTTATTGAAAGGAAAACTGTTCCTTCAAATTACGTGATGGTTGATGGTTTAGGGATTGGCGACGTTGGAGAGGTGGTCCTACGCGATAGACACATGTTGGCTAGAGATGGTATGTTTGTTATTGTAGTGGTTGTTGATAGAAAAACTGGCCAAGTCAAGGGTTCTCCTGATATAATATCAAGAGGGTTTGTCTATCTCCGAGAGTCCAAAGAATTGCTCAGAGATACTCGAAGAAAAGTTGTCGAAATTGTTAACCGGGCGGCCGGCTCGGGAGGGGTGGTAAACTGGAGTTACATTAAAGACGAAATCAGGAATAAAATTGGCCAATTTTTGTATACGAAGACTAAGAGGAGACCGATTATATTACCAGTAGTAATAGAAGTCTAAAAGGCGAAGAGGACTTCGTCCTCTTCTTCACCTTCGCCCGCTAAAGCGGGCTCGGTATATGCGGGTTTTTAGTGGCATCCAACCTACGGGGACAATCCATATCGGAAATTATTTGGGAGCGATAAAGCAGTGGATTGAACTTCAAGAAAAAGCCGAATGTGTTTTTTGTATTGTTGATCTGCATGCTTTAACCGCTCCTTATAATCCTAAAAATTTACAATCTCTAATTTTTGAGAAAGTCATTGCTTATTTAGCAGCTGGTATCAACCCAGAAAAATCTATAATTTTTGTCCAATCCCAGGTCAAAGACCATACTGAACTAACCTGGTTATTAAATACTGTTTCCCCTATCGGCGACCTTTTAAGAATGACTCAGTATAAAGAAAAGGCAAAAAAATTTAAGGAAAATCTTAATGCCGGCCTTTTAAATTATCCAATTTTAATGGCTGCTGATATCTTGCTATACCAAACCGATGTTGTCCCGGTTGGAGAAGACCAAAAACAACACGTTGAATTAACAAGGACAATTGCCAGAAAATTCAATCAAAGATTTGGTGAAACCTTTAAAATTCCTGAAGTGAAACTGCCAAAAATGGGAGCTAAAATAATGAGTTTAACGGAACCTGCAAAGAAAATGTCAAAAAGCGATTCCCAAGAAAGTTATATTGGGCTTTTTGATGAACCTGAAGTAATAAAAGAAAAAATCATGAAAGCTACTACTGATACTGGTAAGGTAATTAAATACGACCCGGAAAAAAAAGCAGGCATTTCCAATCTTTTAACTATCTACTCTTTATTCTCAAATAAAAGCATAAGAGATATAGAGAAAAAATTTAAAGGCAAAGGTTACGCTGACTTTAAAAAATCTCTAGCGGAATTATTAATAAATTATTTAGAACATTTTCGCCGGAAAAGAAAAGAACTTCTCCAAAGAGAAGTTTATGTAAAAGAGATTTTAGAAAAAGGCAGAAAAAGAGCCCAACTCATCGCCCAATCAACTATTCAAGAAGTCAAGAAAAAAATGGGCCTCCTCTAACAGAATTTCCAATTTCCAATTATCAATTTTCAATCAGTGACTTTATTTCTTTAACCTTTTGTTCCATTAGTTTTTTGGTATTGGCTTCGACTACTAATCTTAAAACTGGTTCGGTGTGAGAGGGTCGAACATTAAACCACCAATCGGGAAAATCGATTCTTAAGCCATCTATCTTTAAGACTCTGCCGCTTTTAAATTTATTCTCTAAGGTTTTTAAAACCTTTTTTTTATTTTTTACCTTAAAGTTGATTTCTCCAGAATAAAAATATTTCTGAAATGGCTTAATTAACTCGGAGAAAGGTTTTTCAGTTTTGGAAAGTTCCTTTAAAATTTTGAATAAAGCGAAAAATGGTGCTTCGCAAAAGTAAGGCGAGTGGTGATAATAATGAGCTGATGCTTCGCCTCCAAATAAAATATCCTCTTTTCTCATTTTCCGTTTAATATTTGAGTGACCAACTTTGGAAATTATTGGTATTCCCCCATTTTCTTTTATTACCTCGGGAACGATTCTGCTTTGATTTATGGTATAAAGAATTTTCTCCCCGGGATTTTCCTTCAATAAGAGATGGGCTAAAAAAGCAGTAATAATGGTTGGCAAAACAAATCTTCCTTTTTCATCTAAAAAAGTGATTCTGTCGCCGTCTCCATCGAAAGCAACCCCTAAATCAGCTTTTCTTTTCAGAACCTCTTTTTTGAGCTTTTTTAAATTCTCGGCTCTGGTACAATCCAAAGACCGATTGAGAAAATCGCTATCCAGTTTTTGAAAAAGATAGAAAATTTTACAATTTAATTTTTTAAAAATTTCTGGAATTATCATTCCGGTTACGGCATTTCCAGTATCAATGACAACTTTTAGAGGCTTCATTTTTAAAAGCTCGGGGTCTTTATGAATGAATTTTAGATATTCTTTCAAGACCTTTTTTTTAATCAACTTGCCTTTCTTTTCCGGAATTTTAAAAATTCTTTTCTGAATCATCTTTTCTATTTCTTTAAATCCAGATTTAATATCAATAGAAAGAGGGAGTTCTCTCACCAATTTAAAGCCATTATAATCTTTTGGCAAATGGGAGGCAGTTATCATTGCTCCGCCGTCATCGAGTTTTAAAAAACCGGAGGCAAAATAAAACATTGGGCTGGTGCAAAGTCCGAGAGAGATCACATTTCCACCGGCATCTAAAATTCCCTCAGATAGCGCCTTAAAAAGAACTGGAGAAGATTTTCGATTATCTCTGCCAACCAGAATATCTATTTTTTTGACTTTCCTCTGCTTTCTGGCAAAATTGACCAGAGCCCAACCCAAAAGATAAGCAATTTCTTGGTTAATCTCTTCGAGATATCTACCTCGAATGTCGTATTGCCGAAAAATATTTTCTAAAATTCCATTTTCCATAGAATTGATTTCATTATTAATTTAGTATATCATAAATTTATTATGGCTTCATTGTTCGGAACGAGCGGGATAAGAGGGCCAGCCAAAGAACTTTTTACTAATCAATTTTGTTTTGATGCTGGCCGGGTTTTCGCTAAATTCTTAACCAATCACAAACAGAGAGGAATGATAGCTGTAGGAATGGACCCAAGGGAATCTAGTCCCAGAATAAAAAAGGCTTTTATTTTAGGGCTTCAAAAAGAGGGCTGCGAAGTAATTGATCAAGGAATTGTTCCTGTTCCAGCAATGAATTATGTTCTAATAGCTGACTATTCTTTAGCCGGTAGCGCGATGATTACCGGAAGCCACATTCGGGCAGATTTCAACGGAATTAAGTTTTTTGCCTTTAGGGAAGAGATTCTAAAAAAACATGAACGAGAAATCGAGAAAATCTACAAAGACACTAGACAAAAAACTCTCTTTAAACATTCAAAAGAAAAGAGTGCAAAGAGAGAGAATGAAGCTATTAGATTTTATCAGGAGATGCTCTTAAATTTAGCCGAACTACCTTATCCTAAATGGAAAGTGATAGTTGATTGCGGGAATGGCTGCCAGTTGAAAGTAATGCCCGCTGTCCTTAAAAAATTAGGATTAGAAGTGAAAACTGTAAATACTGCTCTTCAACCGAAAAAGTTCGTCCCCAGAGACACCGAAACCGAAGAGGCAGTTAAAGATCTTCAACAAAAAGTAAAAAAAGAGGGGGCAGATTTTGGAATAGCTTTTGATATGGATGGTGACAGGGTGATTTTTGTTGATGAAAATGGAAGATTTATCCCTGGAGATTATACCGGAGCATTAATTGCAAAATATAGTGACAGCCCAGTTATTGTTACACCAATCAATACTTCGCAAGTAGTAGAAAAAATAGAAAAGAAAATCATCCGAACAAAAGTTGGTTCTCCTTACGTAGCGGAAGCAATGGAAAAAAACGGAGCTACTTTTGGTTTTGAAGCAAATGGGGGCGGATTCTCAGCTGAGATTATGATGAGTCGAGACGCTGGATCCACAACAATAAAAATTTTAAATTTACTAAAACAAAGCAAAAAGACTTTAGGAGGACTGATAAACATCTTACCTCAATTTTTTCTTTATCGAACAAAAGTTACCTGCCCAATAAAATTAAATCCTATTATTCTCAAAGAAGTAGAGAAAAAATTTAAAGGAATTAAAATTGAAGAAATTGATGGGCTAAAAATCTGGTTGGGCCATTCTACTTGGATTCTTTTCCGGCCCTCTAGCAATGCTCCAGAATTCCGAGTGTTTGCCGAGGCGGAAACCAAAGAGGAAGCTAAAAAACTTGGACAAAAAGGAATCAATTTTGTTAAATCATTTATTAAAATATGAGTTTTTCAGTAGGCATCGTTGGTTTGCCCAATGTGGGTAAATCGACCTTATTTAAGGCCTTAGCTAAAATTAAGGTTGATATTGCTCCCTACCCTTTCACCACTATCCATCCCAATGTCGGAGTGGTTCACGTTCCCGATGAAAGATTAACTAAGATTGCCGAAATTATCAAACCCGAAAAAGTTACTCCCACAATTATTGAATTTGTCGATATTGCCGGTTTAGTAAAAGGCGCCCATAAAGGTGAAGGACTGGGTAACCAGTTTTTGGCTCAGATTAAGAATTGCGATGCCATAGTTGAAGTAGTCAGAGGATTTGAAGACCCCAACGTCGAACATGTGGCAGGCCCGGTGGACCCGGAAAGGGATGTCGACATAGTCAAGGTCGAGTTATTAATGAAAGACTTGGAGAATTTGGAGGGATTGCTTTCAAAAATCGAGAAAGAGGTGAAATCAAAGGATAAAATGGCGATGAAAAAAGCTGTATTATTTGAAAAAATTAAATATTTCATATCTCGGGGGAAATTGATTTCTGAATTGGAACTAACTGACGAAGAAAAACTAGAAATTAAGGAATATCAGTTTCTAACTCAAAAACCGGTTCTGTATCTCCTGAATACCGACGGCAGCAAAGGTTTGAGCCCGAAGATTCCCCATTTGGAGATGAATTTAAGAGATGAAGTGGACTTTTCAGAACTTTCCCAGGCTGAGGCTCTGGAATTGGGCCTGAAATCCCAACTTGACCAGTTAATTTTAGGTTGCTACAATATTCTTGATTTGATTACCTTCTTTACGGTGGCTGGTGGTAAAGAAACCCGAGCTTGGACTTTAAAAAGAGGATTGAGAGCACCAAATGCCGGAGGAGTGGTTCATTCTGATTTTCAGGAAAAATTCATTAAAGCTGAGGTTATTCCTTGGCAGCAATTAGCCAAATCAGGAAATTGGAAGGAAGCTCGGGAGTCAGGGTGGTTAAAAATAGTTGGCCATGAGTATCAAGTTCAAGATGGCGACATAATAGAATTCAGAATATAGCATGAAAAACTACGAACTAATCTATCTAAGTTCACCAGATTTATCTAAAGAAGAATTAAGTTTGCTTCGAGAGAAAATTTTTTCTTTAATCCAAGAAGTGGGAGGCGCGATTTCCGGAAGTTTAGCTAATACATCTGTTAGAAGAAAATTGGCTTCGCCAGTAAAAAACAAAGATGAGGCTTATTTCACCACTTTAGATTTTCATTCCGAACCAGAAAAATTGGAAACTCTCGAAAAGAAATTAAAATTAGAAAGCCAGATTCTTCGTTATTTGATTCTCGTTAAACCAAAACCAGAAAAGCTATTCGAACCCAAACCTGCCCAGATTTTGCCTCGTAAAACTTTGAAGGAAAAACCAAAGGTCGAATTAAAAGAAATTGAGAAAAAACTCGAGGAAATTTTAGGTGAGTAATACCACTAATGAATTTAAATAAAGTTATTTTAGTTGGTAGATTAACCCAAGACCCTCAGATGAGGTCTTTGCCTTCTGGTCAAAGCGTGGCCTCTTTTGGCTTAGCCACTGATAGATTTTTTACCGATAAAACCGGACAGAAGAAGCAACAGGCAGATTTCCACAATATTGTCCTATTTGGGAAACTAGCCGAAATCGCCTCTCAATATTCAACGAAGGGCTCTTTAGTCCTAATTGAGGGAAGACTTCAGACTAGAAGTTGGAAAGATGCCTCTGGCAATCAAAGATGGAAGACAGAGATTGTTGCTGAAAGACTCCAATTGGGGCCGAGAGCAGCTGGGAAGGCTACTCCTCCAGCCGCTGGTCCAGCGGAGGAGGAAAGCAAAGAAGAAATTCCAAGCGCAGAGGAAATCCCTGTTATTGAGGAAGGGGAAGGAGAGATTGATGTGTCGAGTATTCCTTTTTAACGAGTGACTAAATCATGCCTAATTCTTGTTATTTTTGCACAAAAAATATTAGAGAAATCAATTTTAAAGACATCGAGATTCTGGAGAAATTTATCTCGGCCTTAGGGAAGATTAGAGGCAGAAAAAGAACCGGCGTCTGCGCTAAACATCAGAGAAAATTAGCTCAAGCAATTAAAAGAGCGAGGTGTTTGGGGTTGTTATCGCCAACTAGAAAGTAGAACAATTAAAAATCAATCCCCCACCAATTTTGATATAAGAAGGATCTTACCTTAATTAGGCCGAAACCGGTATACTCCTCAGAAAGAACTTCCGATGCTAGTCAAAATTGGTGGGGGATGAGTTATTATCATCCAGAAATTTTTAAACCTTTTTCATTATTTCTTCTTTTATTTTCTTTGCTATCTCTGGATTTTCTTTTAAAAAAGCTTTGCTGGCTTCTAATCCCTGGCCGAGTTTTTTATTCTCAAATTCGAGCCAACTCCCGGCTTTTTTTATTATACCGACCTTTAATCCAGTATTAATAAGGTCGGAAAGTTTAGAAATCCCTTCGTTATAATAGATATCAAATTCGACAGTTTTAAAGGGAGCGGCAACTTTGTTTTTGACAATTTTGGCCTTAATTCTGCTCCCAATAATTTCCTCGCCGTGCTTGATCTGGGCAATTCTTCTTAAATCAACTCTGACCGAAGCATAAAATTTTAGAGCCAGTCCTCCCGGCGTTGTTTCGGGATTTCCCCACATCACTCCAATTTTCATTCGGGTTTGATTCAAAAATATGACTACTGTTTTTGTCTTCGAAATAATTCCAGATAACTTTCGGAGGCACTGACTCATTAATCTTGCCTGGAGGCCGATTTGAAACTCGCCCATTTCTCCAGCAATTTCAGCCTGGGGAACCAAAGCAGCGACTGAATCAACAATAATGACATCAACCTCGCCAGACCTAACCAAAGTTTCAACAATCTGGAGAGCCTGCTCTCCGGAATCGGGTTGAGAAATTAGTAAATCATCAACATTTACTCCAATTTTCTTTGCCCAATCGGGGTCTAAAGCGTGTTCGGCATCAATAAAAGCTCCCACCCCTCCCTGTTTTTGAGCCTCAGCTAAAACGTGAAGGGCCACGGTAGTTTTTCCCCCACCTTCGGGGCCATAAATTTCGACTACCCTGCCTCGGGGCATTCCGCCCACTCCCAAAGCCAAATCTAAAGAGATGGAACCAGTGGGAATAATATCAACATCGACCGCTCTCACCTCTTTTAATTTCATAATTGCTCCTTCGCCAAATCGCTGTTTAATTTCTTCCACCGCTTCTTCCAAATCCTTTTTTTCAGGTTGTGGTTTTTTTTGCTTCACCATATTTTTATATTTTAACAATTCAATTTCCAATTGGCAATTTATACTTTCTGCCAATCATCGTTATTTTCTTTTGCTCCTTCTGTATTTTGGGCAGTTTGAATTATGATTTCACGGGGTTTAGCTCCTTCGCCAGGTCCCACAATTCCTCTCTCTTCCAACATATCAATTAACCTGGCCGCCCTGGCGTAGCCCACTCTTAATCTTCTTTGCAAAAGAGAGGCTGAAGCTTTTCTGGCTTCAATTACTACTCTTTTAGCTTCTTCATATAAAGGGTCCTCTCCGCCGTAAAAACCTTCAAATTCTGTTTCGGGAGCTTCTAATGTTTTTTCTAAATCTACTGATAGCACATTTGGAATTTCTTGCCCCGCAAGATCCGGAAGGGGTTCTTTTGGAGGAATTTTAGATTTAATGTAGTTTACCACTCTTCTCACTTCCTTTTCCGAAACATAGGCTCCTTGGATTCTTTTCGGTTTAGCAATTTCCGCTGAGACAAAAAGAAGGTCACCTGCACCCAAAAGTTTTTCGGCACCAGCCATATCTAAAACTGTTCTTGAATCAACCTGGGAAGCAACCTGAAAGGTAACTCGAGAAGTGATATTGGCCTTGATTAAGCCAGTAATTACCTCCACCGAAGGCCTTTGGGTAGCTACCACCAAGTGGATACCGACCGCTCTAGCCATTTGAGCCAATCTGACAATTCCTACCTCTACTTCTCGACCTCGGGCAGCCATTAAATCAGCCAACTCATCAATAATTAAAATAATGTAGGGCATCATCTTATCCTCATTTCTCCCTAAGGCCATCTCATTATAACCGGCTATATCTCTGGCTCTTTCTTCAGATAATAAATCGAATCTTCTTTCCATTTCCAGAATTAACCATTTTAAAGCATTAATCGTTTTTTGAGGGTCTAAGATGACCGGACAAAGGAGATGAGGCAAGCCATTGTAGACCGGGAATTCAACCCTTTTTGGGTCAATCAAAATAAACCTTAAAATTTCTGGCGAATTTCGATAAAGCAAACTTAAAATTAAACTATTCAAGAATATTGTTTTTCCCGTTCCAGTACTGCCAGCCACTAAGAGATGAGGCATTTTGGCTAAATCAGCATATATTGGATTCCCCGACACATCTTTTCCTAAGGCGAAAGTTAAATTGGATGGGGCATTTTGAAATTGGGAGCTGGCAATCAAATCCTTTAATCTGACTTGAGCTCTAATCCGGTTCGGGACCTCAATTCCGACTAAATGTTTAC
>Ga0315294_10000997_pt1 | contig 30649 bp, 59 predicted proteins | sample YL17G13_40_MG_FD_203626 | JGI IMG/M metagenome (GOLD analysis project Ga0315294, IMG submission 203626) | Sediment microbial communities from Yellowstone Lake, YNP, Wyoming, USA - YL17G13_40 | ecosystem: Environmental > Aquatic > Freshwater > Lake > Sediment | place: USA: Wyoming | collected...
GATTTAAAGGCTGTTGGTTGCGTTCCAACATTTAACTCAATACGACTCTGAGCACCTACCGTTTATCTAGAATTGCCCCGACATACATCAGGACAAACGGCTCCTATAATTTTCCTATCTCAACATATCCATTGCGTGTACTAAACTTACTAAGATAACTCTTGTCATCAGAGTTCTCTACCAAATGTATCTCACCTGTTCTTTCATTCATATAGATAGGTTGATACTCTTCTTTGGTTCTAACGAAAGCTCCGTCATCATTGTACTCAATCACTAGTCCCTCATTCATAAATGCTTGACCAATCTCATCGATAATATTAAACCCAAGTATTCTTTGTATAATAGTGAGTCTATGAAGTCCTTGTTTAATTTCCATCCTCCATCTGCTATCTTGAAATGCTCAGCGGTTTCTTTAACCTCCCTTAGAATATCAGATAGGATCTGCTTCTTTGTCTTGGAAACTTCCTTAACATTCAAGTCTCGTTTAGCTGCTGACATACGGATTCTAAATTCAGTTTTCATCTTCATTCTTTTTTTAGCTTTCTCAAGCTTTCTCTTTGTAGATTCTATCTTGTCTTGTAGTTCTTCTTCTAGTCCAAACATATTACTCCTCTGTATCCAATATTGTTTCGTTAAATAAGTTTAACCCTAAGTCCTTAGTATGTACTAGTATATCTCGTAGGTAGCATAGGTCAAGGAAAGACATGGATACTGTAGTACAGTTCCGTAACTTGATAGTAACCTCAGGTTTCCCAATAGTATTGTTAGAATCATACATTGTAATGGAAATCTTAGTCTCATCAGGGTGGACCCATAGACCCCCGTTGTTCTTAAGCTTTAGTCTACGAGCATAGTCTAACCCTTCACCCCATGTCTTCATAACAATCTTACTGGGTAGGTTTAGATCATACTTACTATCCGAATCTACTTCTTTGATTTTAATTTTCCTCTTCATATTAACTCCTTATAAAATGGTGGCGTGGAGTGGAATCGAACCACCCAATGGACTTATTGCAACTGCCATCACCAATTGTAGCGTAGGTCTACCACAGTTGCCGAAGGGTTGTACTAGTATTCCCTCTGGTATTTTGCTTCCGACTGGGCTACCACCCCATAGAATATATTATAATTGGATAAGCATTAGATTGCAATAGAGCCGTTGGTGTATTCAACACCTATCGGGACGGCAGACTCCGACATGCTTCTGGATTGCATGTTAACCTCAGGTGGATGATGGACACCTGTAGCCATTAGTTATTAAGATTGTTCGCTGCAGTTATCAAAACGAAGAAAACTCCTGCTTCGCTAGAAGGTTCCCAAGAGCCTACAACAACTCGTTATATTTTAATAAAGGCGAGAGACTCTCCCCTCAGTCACCGACTTACCCTGATCAGAAGCTCAAGCTATCGGTCGCTCCGTCCCAACAATCGTCACTAGCCTAAGCTAGGATAGGACTATCGGGCAAATTAAAACTTAATATAATCTTCATCGCTCTGCTGTTCTTCCTTAGCCTTCCGTACTTCTCTCAGGTGTAGTCTCTCTACATCATCGAGATCTCGGATACTACCAGTGAGTCCATCCCAATACATATCGGAAGAGAACAATGGACCAGCTCTGTTCTTAACACAATCGATAGAAAGGAACTTATCATTCTCTGGAGTTCGAGAAGAGTACCCCGGTCTATGGATCGTGAGCATGGCGGTACAGGCTTGAGCAATCGCTGACGAACCCTTAGCTGCGTTATAAGACAGGATTGGTAGATCAATAGTACTCGACATCTTATTCGGTTGAAGGAATACAATGACAGCCTTGTTCATGTTGATCGCAATCTCCCTAAGTCCTTGGATAACTTCCGCACTACTCTGAGTAGGATCGGAGAACTTAGATTGTACTAGCTCAAGGTAATCCACAATGACTAGACGGATATTAATCCCTAGCTTCTTCTCTGTACTCAAGATAGTATTACGCATCTCTTCGATGGTCTGACCTGTCTTGTATACGAACCTAACATTCTTGTACTCTTTGGTAACAGCAGTACTTAATGCAGCTTGCTCCTCTTTAGTACCTTCCTTATAGATCTTGTATAGCGCATCTCTGTTCTTCTTAGTATGCTTCTGAATAAGCTTCTGGTATACATCATACTTAGACATATCATAGCTAAAGAAGATAGAGTGATCACCTAGTACAGAAGTATTGTTAAGGATGGTTAGACCAATAGAAGTCTTACCTGACCCCGGAGGTCCAATGATTCCGTATAGTCTTCCCACTTGGATATGCATCTTGTCGTCTAGACACTTAACTCCAGACTTCAGAGTGTTCTTATCAATGTCCTTGGCGTACTGAACAAACAGTTCTCCTGTCTCTTCGATGCCATGAACATCAGACTCATCTCCAATCTTCGCACTCGGAGGAACTAGTAGTGATAGTTCTTTTAGTAGGTCATCATTCGTTACCGAATAAGTTCCACCCTTCCAATGAGGAGCAAAGATTTGGCTGATGATATTCTTATAGATCTCAGTCTTAGAGAACTTAGTATCCCCTGATCTCTCACTCTGAATCTCAGCTGCTGCCTTTAGTACGTGGTAGGTTTGTGTTTCATTAAACCCAACAGACTTAAAGGTAGAGCCGAGGATCATGAGAGCGTGGCTTCGTTCACCTGATCCAAAGAACCCAAGAGATAGAAGATACTTCTCAGGAGTTAAGAACTTAGGCTTAGCTCCCCAGTCTACATCGGATACATCGTAGGCGATGGAGTTTACTTTCTTCTCTTCGATCTTAGGAGATCGTGCTTTCAATTCCCAGATAGCCTTACCTGCTAGTTCAGTAGATGCGAATAGACCTACTAAATCTTCTATAGGAAAAGAACTCTTAGCTTCCTCTTTAATATCATCAATCGTAGCATCACCTAGTCCTTCATAGCTCAGAGGAATCTTAAACAATCCGCTACCTTGATGCTTACTCAAAGGTAAGCGTAGTATTCTACTTGCATTATAGATCTGTCTATCTAAGGTAGATAAACCTTCTCCGATGTTAAGACATATGTTCTTAACTTCTGATGGAGTGAATAGCTCCCGTGTAAATAAAACTTCTACTTGGAATCCCTTCTTGCCTGAGAAGTATAGAGCAATACTCCTAGATGGAATCTCATATTCAGTTGCAAGTCTAAAGCATAATGCATTGGCATCTAGTCTAGCTTGATCTAGATTCGCTTCGCTATCGAAGTCCCAATATAGTTTATCTGTAATGGTATCATCGATACCTGCAACTGTCCCTGTCGCTTTGAATGTAGCATACTGCTTATCATTATACATAAAGGCTGAAGTATAGTAGTCTTTGTTTAGATCAATACCTTTGTATACATTAGTATTGATTGGAACTAGGATGCCTTTATCTTGTACGCCTTTGCAAACTCTAATGTAATTCATGTTCACAATGTCTCCAGTTTAAAGGGCAGGTTTCCCTGCCCCTCTTGTACTATTTAATCTTGGCGATCAGTCGCTTCACAAAGAATGTAGGAATCCTTTCCATACTCTTACGAATACTTTCTACTTGTTCAGGTGTCATCTTCCCTGAGTTAAGCATACGATTAAACTTCTCTTTAGGATCTTCAAGTTCAATGATCGTGTTGAGAGTAATCAACTTAAGGATATCTTCCTTAGCCGTTACCTTAATATAGTATCGTGGCTTCTCTGTTGGATCATCTGGGTCTTTCTTTGGAGATTGTAACATCTCTCCGAAGTCTCTTCGTAGTGGTAAGTTCTTCTTTTCAAATGACATATAGACTCCTTATAGATCAATGTCGCCACTATCTACTGACGTAGAGGGCGTTGGTTTTTTAAACGATACAGTCTTCTTAGCTACTGGCTGAGCTGTTGGAGATGCATTAGTAACAGTTACTGCCGAAGGAGGAACAGTAGCCGATCTCTGCTGAACCTCAGCTACTAGGTTTCTCGGAGGAGGAGCATTGAATTGTTTCGGTCTACCCATCGCACCTTCACCATCATCATCAGCAGATCCAAGGTTTACTAAACTTTGTAAACCATAACGACGAGCATACGAAATCCCAGAGCCGTGAGCTTGAGGATCATTCTGTTTAGCACACAGGATTTCTGTGAGCGAAGAGATGAACTCTCCTGACTCATGAAGCAAGACAGTTTCTACGTAAGCCTTACCATCTGCATGAACAGTAGGTTGTAAGACACTGACTCCATTAGCATTGAGTGCAGGAAGACAAGCCTCTCGTACTGCGTTTAGATCAGCATAGCTAGACTTGAAGAAAGGATTCTTCGCATCCTTAAGCGCATTGCCCATAGAGGCTTGCGCTTTGACTAAGGCAGATGCAATCTTTACAATTGATTCTGATTTATTCATATTAGTTTACTCCCATTTTGATTCCGAGTTGTTTACGGAACTCCAGTAGAGAATCTCCTAATGAAGTCTCAACCCTAGAACTAATAACTTCAACTGATAGTTTGCCGTACTCATCGATAGAAGCATCTACAAACGCAATGATGCTGCCACCTTGAGGAGACTTAACTAGAAGTACATTAGGGTTAACTACATCTTTCTTCTTAACCTCGACCACTACAGGAGCTTCTGCTGTGGCAGTTCCGTCTAGTAGTCTGCTGATGGTATCAAGATCAGGCTGAGTTAATCTCTTAGCGTGAGATCCGGCATCAACTCCAAGTGCTTGCAACTTCTTTACGAACTCACCAACAGGTTCTCCTCGACGCTTAGCCAACTCTCCAACTGTCATTACATAGATAGACATTATTTCTCCTTTGTCTCTTCGTATATGTCACTACTAAAATAACCTTTATGACAATGCGAGTAGTATTCACATCGTCTTCCAAAAGCATAACACGATTTTAAATTCTTATCAAACTGATTATCTTTTATACTATCTAAAGTCTCAATGAACTTCGTGAGCACTTCATCTCTACGTTCCTCATTGATATGGTCAATTATTATCTGAGTCTTAAAGTTCTTCTTGTTCAGAGTTAGATATCCAAACGATTGTATGTCTGGGAATCCAGACGCATACAGTGCTAACTGATCCTTAGTTTGTACTGATTTCTTAGCATAGGGTTCACTAGTAGTCTTGTTATCTAGCAAGGCATGGTGAATAGTTCCATCGGCTGCTTCGATCATAGCGATCAAGTCAAGCTTACCGTAGATACTATCGCCAGTCTCCTGTCCATCTTCATCGTAGCCTTTAATGTTTACTTCACCTTGAATAGAGATAACCTCTTTGATCTTGGGAAAGATCTCTGCAAGGTATGCGTCTAGTAGTCGGTGTCCTTTGTATCCCATAGATAGGAACTGCTGCTGTGCTAGGGGAAGTTCTCTTTCGGAGGTATTCAAAAGAGAATCATCCAAGTCAGACTTATAGTATTCGATAACCGAGTCTTTGTATTTACTCCATTCGGAATCAAATACATCGTGGAATTTATCGCTTCCCATAAGCATGTCATTCAACGCTAGATCTAAAGCGTTACCAAAGCACAAAGCAGAACTTAGCAATGAGGATCTATATCTCATTACATAATGAAGGTAGTATTTATATCCACACTGTTGATACTTTTCTCTAGCCGAGAAACTTAATCGTGTCACTTAGCATCCCCTAAGTCTTTCTTACAAGACCTGCAATACCAGAAGCTTACGCCTCCGGCAGTATTAATGTACTTATCTTTATGGTCGCATGTCTTTGGAACTGGAGGAGGAAGGTGATTAACCTTCATACCCTTGAATACATTCTTAGTAATCTTTATTTTGCCTTGGTATATGTTAGTTCCCATATCCCAATCAAACTCATTGTCATCTCCGAATATAGTATCACCATTGTCTAGTTGCTTAATGATATCTTCAAACGAATCAAAGATGTTATGTGTTTGGAATATGTAGAAGTCGTATAGTTCTTGAGTGGTTAGCTCGTTAGTATATCCACTAGCGGAGTAGACAACTTTATATTTCTTTTCTACTGTATCGTAAGTATCAAACATAACTCCTCCTATGATAGTAGAAATCCAAGCAGACATATAATCAAAGACGATCCTGAATAGAAGAATACTTTATCTGTTTTATTGGTCTTCATTAGATATGATGCTCGAAGTGCTAAGACAAATCCAGCGATTGCTATTAGCTTCCCTATCATAAGGAAGCCCCAATAGATCTGAGGTGAGTCTTAACTTGTTCAATCTTAAGTTCAATCTCTTTCTCTGATAGAGCAGGGAGAAGTCCTGTAACAATAGTCTCAATCAATTCTTCTGTCAGTCTAAACTCTTCTGGAACATTCAGAGTAATCTCAATCTCTTGCGTACCTTCTTCTTTATTAGAGAAGATAGTGTAAGAGTTTACCGCATTGATATCACGTTCTAAAAGATCCAAGCTAGACTTGTTAATAAATATTGTACGTGTAATTCTTTTCATATCGTATTCCTCCGTTATTATTTATGTAAGCGTATCATTAAACTCAATGAGAGTCAACACTCTGTACTGTGGCATGGAATCTTCAAAGCGTTTACGGTTAGCATCTACCAAGGAGCTTACTGTTTCATCCCACTCATTGAAGTAAACTACTACAGTATCCTGCCTTTCTTTAGTTGCCATGTTCTGTAATATAAACTTTATACTAATCATTTAGACTCCAATCGTTTTACAAATTCATTAAACTTATCTTCTTCTATTTGTTCTAATGACTTAGGACGAGGAGCAGGGACTATCACTTTAGTCAGTCCCGAAATTCCAGCGTTACCTATTGAAGTGAGGATCATTACAATGCCGATGAATAGCCCGAAAACTAAAGAGATTTGAAAAGCCCAAAGCAATACTTGAAACATGTGTGTCCTTTTGTTTAAAGCCCAGAGTTCAGCCCCTACTATAGGAGCTTTAACAGACTTACTAGGTCAGTTACATACCGCATACCATTAGCCGCACATAGCTTGAGGTGTTCCTTCATAGGCTGGAACACTACGCCATGAGGTGTTACAATCGCAATGGTATTACAGACAACTCCCTGCTTCTTGGACACCGAGTCCACTTGCCATGCCCTGTTGTGCAGGTTAGCCTTCTTCACTTCTATCAGTAGCACTTCCCCTTTCTTCATAGCCATGATGTCAACCCCTTCGTGACGCTCATCCTTCTGCTTACTTACGATGAAGCCATCATCCTTCAGTATCTTTCTTACTCTGCTCTCTGCTCTGTTACGTTTCATACTATGATCTCCTGATTAATTTGATAAGTACATCTTGTGATACTGAGAACTTACACAGCATCTCTTTAAGACAATGCTCTGTTACATCCTCTCCCGTCTTGTGTGCTACGAACCTTACGTTGTAGCCAGCATCAATCATCTGCTTACACTCGCTCAAGTTAATATAGCGGGAAGCGTCATGAGAGTAAAGCTTGCGGTTCTTATAGTACGTTACGACAAATTGCTTATTCATTTTAGTATCTCCTCTTTTCTTTTGTACCCTTCTCTAAAAACTACATCAGAGTTAGTACGTAGTATTACATAGTCTACATTGTAAGGTTGCTTATTCAACCAGTACAACACACCGTACAGTGTTTCATATCTAGGACTAGCCTTGTGTCTTCCATTAAGTACGATACGATTAGGCAACTGGTAGCGTATTACAGCAACATACCTTGGCTTCTCAAGCTTAACATCGGGTAAGTATATTCGTGACATCTCACTACCTGTTGACTTCATGGGTATCCTTTGTATTCTTCAATGGTTCCCTTAGCTAGGAGAACATCGTCTTCGTATATCTTATACGAATCTCCAACATTCAACACAGCCCGCACCTTCTCAAGTGCTAGGGCGAATGACTTATATTCTAGAGTAGATGTAAGTTTATTGCAATAGGTTATCTTCGCAGTGATCATATCATAACCCCACAGTGAGAGCAGAAAGAGCCATACTGATCTTCTTCTCCACAATTAAGACAGGTGCCATCATCTTCTTGAAACTCATCATCAGACTCATAGCTTGAATCAACTAATGGCTTAGTGATAAGACCTTTAGTCTCAGACACTACCTTGAATCTACATACTCGCATCTTAGTACCATCGTAGTCAGTAGGTACTGCAACTACATCTTCAGGACTAACCTCAACATCTAGTACCTTATCCCCACCTGATCCGAAGCTTGTAGCATAAGTGAGTGTTGCTACATGAAGACCATGAGAGCAAGTGTTGTTCGGGTTATCATCTACCTGAGAGCGTGGAACTTCAACGATGTTACCTACACTGTTGTCCATTGTACCTGAGTGCTTATCCATAAAGTCAGAGCGTACTGCACGATAGGCAATGAAGTTTCCTTCAGTGGTAATCGGGTGTCCGTTATGTTCTAAGAACTTATACAACATCTGTCTACTGTTGAAGCTAGGGTTAGCCTTAAGCTTATTCCAGAACTTTATCAGTGGTTGGAAAGGTAGGTTGTTATTGTAGAAGTCTAACACTCGTTGAGACAATGCGTCAGGTAACGCTTCATTGTTCACATACACAAGACCATGGCGAATATCAAAGCCCTTATCTTCTAAACTCTTTGCGATGTTTAGTAGTGGAATGATCTCGTCAAGCTTACCTTCTTTAATCTTCTCAATGATCTGAGAGAAGCGTCCGTCATCTTTGATGATGGTAGTAGTAGTACCTTCGTGGTTAAGAACTAAACTATTGGGCAGTATTATGTAATTCATTTGATTCCTTTTGTTTACGTATTAGTTGTCGTCGTTTACTTTCTTTATTACAGCACAGCTTACAGTATGATCGTCGTCCACCTCTTGACTTAGCATGAGGTGTGAAGTCTTTCATAGGCTTGACTACCTTACAAGAGCTACAAGGCTTCTCTGTTATGTGAGACTCATCAGCACAAGTCTTACGAGTTCCCTTAGCATCTGCCTTCTGCGTCAAGTTAATCCTGATAAACTCCTCACCTACTTTGATCCATCGTCGGTCTGCGTTAGCAGGTTCCATGATCTGTACCTCAAGATCAATGGGCATACCTACAATAGGAGTGGACTTAAAGATTCTATTGAAGGTAGCTACTGTCTGAATGTCCTCGTTCTCAAAGTCATTAATAAGTTTCATGCCTTCCCCTTACTTTGTTCGTTAACAGTTTTAATTACAGTAGCAGCACTAGTCATTGAGTAGGTCGAGAGATCGTGCAGCACTCTAATCAGTGGATACTTATTCAACGCTACATCGTATAAGTCCTGCATATCTTTCTGCTGCTTAGCCAATGCTGGATCGTTCTTCTTTAAGAAACTCTCTAGGTCAATTGCGAGAGTACACTTTCTTAAATCCTTAAGCACATCAATCTTGCTCCATCCAGTTACAAGATTACGTAATCCTATCACCTCTTTGCTATACTTGTCTAGTAGGTACTTAACTCCCTTCTCAGGTGTCATACCTTTCTTAGTCACTAGATCTTTGTTAGTCTTAGGGACAATGAATACATCCATAAACTTAGCTAACTCTATTACTTCTGGAGTCAGTGTAGCATCATGTAGTATTACGCAAGGTGGTGTTCTAGTATTCAAGTTCTCTACAGTGTACTGGTTCTTTCCTCCATCTTGATTGACAGCCCAGACAATAGCATCATGCGTACTCTTCTTAGGCTTAGCTATCTTAGGTACTGATGCAGGTACTGCCATTGCATTTGAGTCTAGGATAATATCAAACAATTCCTTGACATGAGGGATAAGGTTAAGGTCAGGGCAGATACAAAGAACAACACTTGGATTCTGATCTAGGTAGTGGTTCAATCTACGTGCTAAAGTATTTGACTTAAGCTCCTTAGATGTATCAATAATAACAGTATTAGCAAGACCGAATCTAGTTGCTGTTTGTACCATGTACTGAGCTTTACCTGATCGTCTAGTTCTTCTTGAGTATCTTGACTCAAGGTTATTATGTAGTTGTATTACTTCAGAGTCAAGCTTGCAGTTATTGCCTAGGTCGATACAAGATTGAGATACTAAACGGAAGCTACAATACTGTTTCTTCTTTTCAATCTTATGCGTCAAAGATCGTGCAGGATTCGTGATCTCTGATTGGATAAAGGCAGTAACACTTGTCTCACATTGAGCTAATAAGTTATCTTGTTTAGTTTGGTTATCATCATTCGTTTCAAGACGTTCTCTTGATGATGCGATGCGAAAGAATCCATTAGGGATATTGATAGCAACAGTTCCCTTATAGTCGAGTCCATCATTACGACTCCAATATCTATTAGGGTTCTTCATTAAGGGATACTCAATGCCATCGATGAGGTAGATTGTTTGACTATCTCCTGCATATAGTGTCATGTTCTTAAGTGTTGCAGTTGGTTTTAATCTTGAGAGTTCGCCATCGGCTACACCCTCTAAGATGATTGGTTCACTCCAGTATCTGATACATCTTTGAACAGCTTCCCGAAAAGAACTAATGTCATTCGTCTTAACTCCGATACTAATCTCTACACCATTAGCTTCAGTAGTGGCTGACTTGTTTACTGGGTTAACTCCACCTTCATCTCCAAGGTGAGCAACATATAGGTACTTAACTCCGTCAACAAAAGAAGTAATGGAGAAGCTATCAGTGTATGCGAAGGCAGACTTTGCCCCGATTCCAAAGCCTCCGGTCTGTGTGTTACTATTACGTTTGGTAGATGAACCATAGTTGACAAAGATGTTTTCCATTCTGTCAGGTGTGATACCACAACCATAGTCACGAACCTTAAAGGTCGGCTCAAACTTATTAGGTACTCCGATTGTAATAGCCCTAGTTCCCCAAGTTCCATTCTCTCGCATGGCATCTCTGCCGTTACAGATGTACTCCTGTACTAAGGTCTGGATTGGATAGGCATAAAGCTTACTAAGGATGTCAACTACTAATCGTATGTCGCTAATCCCAAAGCCCAGAGTTTTGCCCTGTTCCACGTTCGTTTCAATTGATACTGCTTTATTGTCTAAGATCATAACTCCTCCATGAGTTGATGTTATTAGTTTTGGAATCTCCTCGACTCCGCTAATGCTTTGCTCGCTTCGTATGTTACCCAGTCTCTAAGAAACTTAAAGACTTCAGGCTTATCGTCAGCATAGTCTGTTTCTAAGAGGAGGTCAATAGCCTCCCCTACTCTTTTCATTTTATCTACAGATTCCTTAGGTGTTGTCGGTTCTTTAGGCTTCATTATGCCACCATCCTTTCTGCCATTTCCCATAGCTTAGTATTGATTGTCATTTGCGAGTTCATACTAGTCGCCTTACGGATAGCTTGATACTTGTTTGATCCATCATCTTTCTTAATCAAGGCAGTAGCTCCGCCTCTAATCAAGTTCTCCTGTACTACGTTCATTACAGTGAAGAGATCAAGAGCCTTATCTTCTGAGCGATGCACTGGCATAGTGAAGTCCTCAACCTTACCATTACCTGACAAGCGATCCTCAAGTCTCCACTCTACTGCTGCCCGTTGAAAGGCTTTTACTTCTGATGGAGATAATACCTTAGCTTTGAGTTTATCGATAGACTCGGCAACCTTTGCCGCTTGTGCTACGATGCTGTCAATACCTGCAATCAGACGCTCCTCGAAGTCGATACCTGTGTGCTTGATTCGGATAGGTGCAACCACTTCCGTACCTACTACCAATCCATTAGAGCAGATGAAGCGGAAGAATCCTAACTGTAATACTACACTACTAGAGCCATCATGTGAGTTGGTAAGTAGGAGCTGAGGCACACCATCATTCGTTGCCTTGAGCAAGGGAGAGGTAAAGATTGCCCGATGTTTCTGGAATCCTTGACGTTCCTTCTTACGAGTCTTCATGGCTACAAAGTTATCAAGCTTAAAGCCTAAGCCTTCGATGCGTTTGATGATGTCACTTGTTTTGGCAAGCTTATACTTGTCTGTAAGTGTTGGGAATTTCTCGTCAAGTGTGTTAATTTGTGTACTCATTTTGTGTCCTTTGTTTAGAGCGTCATGCTCTGATGTTTTAATTATTACATATTACAATTTGGAATACTAGTCGGCAAGTTCTGCCTATTCAATGTCGTAGGTAACGCCATCAACCTTGATCTTCTTAAGAGTGTTGACGTTAATAGTCCGGTATCCTTCAGCTTGCATATCATACACTGTCAAGTAGTTGAGTGCATCGCTATCGTATGACTTCTCGCCACCTTTTAGATGCTTAGTCACACCTAGTCGGCATACCATCTCACGATCTGATCCATCTTTCTTAGTGAATACCACCGAGAAAATCTTACCGCCTACCAATACCTTCAAGTCTTTTAGTTCTGATTTCATGTAGTTCTCCTTAAGTAAATGTTTAGCACTGTCTTTGATTATCTTCAAATATTCTCTCTTGAACAACTCATCCATCATACAATCCTTATACCTGATGCGTCAAGATGGGCAATCTTTGCCTCATATATCGGCAGTTCATTATCTTTTCTTATAAAGCTATCGAATCTGTAAGGATTATATGTCACTCCACTTGGTTGACATACCATACTTACGTCTGCTATATACCCGACCACTCCGGCATGTACATTCTTACGTTTCTCACGTAGAACTCTTTGCCTACCTGCCTCGCTGACCCGAAAGACTACATTAATCAGGTCAATACTGTCAACGTGGGCAATAACTCGCCCCGTCTTAAGGGACTTGACACTGTAGCATTTTCTATGAAGGTTTCTGTAAACAAATACCTTCTCACCCATATAGTTAAGCATATTCCACCACCTGATAGTCATGTTCCCAATGTGCCTCAGTCTTGCGTAGGTATTGAGTATAGGCAAGGGCTTCCCTACTATCTACAAACAACTTACGCATTGCTATAAACCCCTCATGGAACGATAACACTACCCATCTTGTATCTTGATTCATAAACCCTCCTAGTGTGCAAGTAATCCAATCTTTGGATTGTTTCCTATAGCTATTAGATCATTATCCGAAGCGTTTGCATAGCCCTCGGCAAGAAGTTCCACCTCAGTCTTGAATATCCGAGCATGTCGGTCATTCGCTGCGTCAATCATGTCGTCACGCTTACCACCTTCAGACTTAATCAGAGTGAAGTTGTCAGGTAACTTAATACCATCAAACAAAGGCAACGATTTACTATACGCATAGAACTTTACTTGAGGTAAAGACTCCATTATCTTGAACCACTTCTGTACATATTCTCTTGAGTAAAAGTCTCCACTATCATGAATCCGTACCACCTGTACCTTACGCTTGACTATCTCGGCAATCATTACCTGAGGGAAGTCGTCCTGCTTAGTAGCCTCAAGCCTACGCTCAAAGGCGGGCTTCACATTGCTCCAAATATATGCACCCTTAGACGCATAGCAATACTTCTTACACTTGTCTGCCCAAAGGCAGGTACTTTGTGCAGGGATACCAAAGTTCATCACCTTAATCCCATTAGTCACACTAGTCTTCTTTAGTTTACTATTCTGCGTTAACAATTCCATCAGACACCTCCACCTTATCGTATACATCTATTGATCTAACTCTAAGCACACTACAATGATACAGGAAATCATTCAATGCGTCATTAACCGTATCCCATGTGGCAGTTCCTGCCGCTTCACGTTTGCATAGAGCTTTATACCTTATACAAAACCATACTAGTCTACTATCCATTGTTGTTCTCCAAGTGCGCAAACTTATACTTAGGTGTCACTATCACCTTGTAGCCTAGCTTCAAGATGTTAGCAAGATCATTATCACTAAACGTCTTAGTCTTAGTCAACTCGGCAAATACTTCCGTAATTGGACAAGCTGGATAGACTAGTTCTTTACCATAAACATTTTTAATTGACACCATTACTGTAATCATTCTTGTACCTCACTTAATAATCGGTTTAATACTTCCGTACGTTCTTCTATATGCTTATCAATGTCCTCAGCATAATCACTGTATAACCATATCAGAGTCTTACCCTCTGCTTTCATCCCTAAGGCTCTTTGAATATCCTGTTTAGTATACTCAATGCCACGTTTAATTCTATCGGGTATCCACCTGTTTGACATAACTACCTCCTATATAAGTAACCGATTTAACACTATCTTTGAATTATCTTAAAAATAGTTCATAGATATTGGTAAAAAAGTTAACAAGTATTAGTATACAAAGAAAAGAATAGAGCAGGGTACTACGTATAGGATGAACGTGAGAATGGGGAAAAGACTTCCCTATACTAGGCTCACCTAAAGTGAGCAAGTCGAAAACACTCCTCTAGTCCGATACCAAACTACTGAGAAAAGTCTCTGGAGAAAGGTACTGAAAAAACCTACCGGAGAGTCACAACACTTCCTACGCATAGCCTATCCTTTGAACCCCCATCCTCTACGTATATCCTTTACTGTTTATCCTCTTATCACACAGTAGTATCACCGACGAGATGCGTCAATCCTATACCTCTATAGTCCGACGCAGTGCTACACTCCACTACTGTACTTCGAGCTTTGGAACGAGAGTTCGTAGGAGTTTGCCTACTTAGAGAGTATACCTACCCTCACTCGCTATACCACTATGCGTCAAAGCTATCAGGCTCGCACCCATTTAACTCTTCATAGTGTCGTACCTATATGGTACTTCGATAGATGTTTCAGGTTTCTACCTACCCTAGCTTATAACGTGTTGCGTCATAACCTATCTTTTAAATTACTTAGGACTTATCGTTTCGTCCTGTTATCAGTTTAGTCTCGTTTGAAGGAGAAGTAAACTAGGTAAGTTTTGCCGTGTCGTATTGTCCCCTTCTGTTATCGTTTAGAAGGTGTTGTTCCCTTCGTTACAATCATCTTAGCATAGTGAGGGGGGAAAGATAGTAGGCAAAATCTGCCGGTCTTAAAAGATTAAAGAGGATAAGGCGCGCGTATACACTAAACTAATTTAGTCGTCAAGTAGGTAAACTTTGCCGGTGTGCTTTAGAGTAAACCTATATCATCTCATGAGTGAGGTGGTCTAGTCAAGTAGGCAAATCTTTCCGGTGTGGAGTAGTCAAGTATTCCGGTCTGGGTTATCTTATAGAATAGCATAGTGTTTGAGGGAGAGTCAAGGTAGGCAAAAGATTCCGGTGTAGTCTGGTCAGGTATAGTAGTTGAGGGAAGTGGTTTGGTCTGGATAGGGGGGGGGTAGGGTGGGTGTGAGCCTGAGCTGGTTTGGGCACTCTCTATACACCAGAATGGGTGTTTATATACTATGCACACAACTATCCGGAGTTTCCAGACAATTGCCTCAATATATGTTTCTTACCTCTCCTAGCCTTCTCTAGTTCGTATTCCAATTGCGCTATACGCTCTCTGTAAGGCGAGGCGGGGTCTTCTAGCACCAACCCACCCTCAGGTATGAGTATTACCCTGTCAGGCAGCATATAGACCGAATCGTGGATTGTCACCTCTATGTTACCAGTACTGGGGGATTTGACTAGAGTTATTCTAGGAGATATCATCTATGCACTCCTATCATGGTGACATGCTCTGTCGTATGGCAATTCTTGCCACAGGTTCTCATTTCCCCATCCTAATGTATATAAAAGTTAACATCATCCCAATCCAAGTAAGCTGCATTGATATTATTACCATCCATCCTCCACACTCTTTAAATAAGCCGCTAGTTTGTGTATCCTGCCCGATGCTATCAAAGCAGCAGGGGTAGCACCTCCCATCTGGGGACAAGGAAGATTAAGCCATACGTCGATCTTCAGGGGACTATTGTAGTATTCTAGTAGATGTTTGAGTACAAAGTCTAAGTTATCCCTATCTCTCATTAGTTTTTCTAGAGTAGTTAACCTATGCACGTTCATATCAATTCCCTTATGGCTAACATAGCCCAAACATACCACCATACCAGTATAAATACAATTAGTTTATTCTGCATCCTTAACTTTCTTAAGTGCTTCTCTAGCTCGTTTACCGCCAGTTTCATTGTCATGGTCTTCATGAATCATATCGGCTAATTCATTATTCAAGGTGTCGTGGTGTTCAAAGCCTTGATCCTCAGGTGCTTGCCAATTTTCTTTGTTCGCATAAAACTCCAAAGCTTCAACCGCCACCTTGAGCTTTTCTCTAGTGACTGAATGAGCTTGAACTTCTACACTGTTTGACTTCATGTACTTTAAAAAATCCTCACAATAGTCATCACGTTCTTTCTCAGCCATTTTAAGCTTTTCTTCGAGCTGTATAAACTCTACATTAAATACGTTAAGGTTATGTGTTTGAGTCTTAAGCTTTTCTTCGAGGGAGCTAATGTATAGGGATGAGTTTTTAAGTGTTGAACAAGTTTCGTCATACTCTTTTGTTAGCTCATTAATCTCACCCTGCATAAACTCGGCACCTGCGATGAAGTCTAATCTACTCCATGATTTATCTGGCTCATTGTCGTATTGCTTAACGTATTCGTCAGCCGCCTCTTCGATTCTAGTTTTCATTTCTTACCTCCTCTAAAGCTTGCTAGGTCTATAGCTATCCCATCCACTTCAATCACTGGACAATGGGGGTACTCTATCCCAACCACATGTCCATCCATGTCGATATCTATGTAGCATCCATTGATGCTTATAGTGCCCTTTATCTTGGCATCTTCTTTTAGGTATACATAGGTAGCGTCTGCTACGGAGTCGTAGGTTATTCTCATTTCTTATCTCCGAAAGGTTTCCATTTCATTAGATTATAAAAGATGAGGAAAGATAGAGAAGGTATGCACAGGGACATAAATAGCATTTGCCCGATAGTCAGGTCTTTGAAGACTTCCCAAAGACCATCAAAAGTAATATCCTCTTGCACTATAACAGAACATGAAGCGACGTTTATTACAAACAATAATACGGCTGTTAAAATTATTATCGATGCCCTAAATATTTCCATAGATACCCCCGGAGTAAAGTATAGCATGAGTGTAATCTATGCACAAGCTATCTCCGTAGGGTACTGAGATAACAAATTAAGATAGGAGATGTGCTATGACTAAAAATGAATACAGTAGACTAGTTACCTTAGTGAACAAAGGTAAGGAGATGAATAGTGATGAAAATGAAGAAGCTAGTCGCTTACTAGATAAATACCATTCTACTAAATTTGATTATGATAAACGAATAGAGGATGAGGCAAATAAGCTATCTAGTCAATTTGAAGGTATGAATAAAAAAGATAGAGAAACCCTATTAGATAAGCAAATAAAACTAGTAGAAAGTGACTATTCAAAAGCGAGGGATGAAAATGCTGGAAAAAAAATACCTACGCTTCCTAAAAGATTAAGAGGCGGTACGGGGAGAGATGTAATAGAGGCTACTACAGGTGCTAGAGCATTGAAAGAAATACCCGGATATGAGAATATGTCTGAGTCTGATTTAATTGAAGCTCTAAGAGATAAATCATATAAAAATCTTCCAGAGTTTAGAAAATCTCTCGGTCTTGGAAGTGATTCGTTTGTAGTACCTGATCTGCAAGCCATAGCGACTAGTTCTGGTCAAGGAGTAGCGGTTCGACCTTTTGATAAAAGAAACTTAAGGTCTTCCGAGGCTGGATCTATTATTCATGAGCTTCAACATCAATTTGACGATGCCTTAGCTGATAAGGATTTATATGAGCGCAAGTACAAAGATAGGTTATATGAAAATTCAAAATTCTCAGGATTAAAAAAAATACTGCAAAAAGGATCTGCTCCTAAGACAATGTCTAGGGATACTCAATTTGATCGCTCACCTGAGTTTGTTGTAGATCAAGAAGGTCCGTTAATAGATACTAGAGAAAGAAGATTGCAGGATATGGAAGCTGCCTATCCAAATAAAAAAATACAAAGATACTCTGAAGATAAAAAAGCGACAAGAGATATTCTCACTGACTTTGGATACCAAAAATATCCAAGGGAAGGATCTTTTCCTACATATTTAAAAAAAGGAAATCTTGGAACTACTGGTAATACTTTAGAAGATCAAAAAGACTATAGCAAAGGGCATTTCATAGAACCATCAGGAACTGAAGAGTCTAGAGCTTTAGAGAATCTTAATAATATTATGGAAGGTGGTTTGAATAAAGTAGTAAAAGCAGATAAGTTTAAAAAGCTACGAGGACTTATAGCATAAAAAGAAAGCTACTAGAGTTTTAGTCTAGTAGCTACTCACTACTTACAACCGCCTTTACCTTTACTTCCTTTTCCTTTTTTAGCCACGACAATCACCTCCCTTTTATCCATTGTAGATATTCCTTTACAAAAATTTTCGGATCTGGCGTGTATGCTGGATCGTACTCAAACTGCTTAGGCTCCGTAATATAATATACTCCACCCTTAGAGAAGTTCTTCATTCTCCATGACCATACTCCGGTACGGTAGTGAGTGATGAAGTCTGGATGTTTCCATACAGATAAGAATCCAATGTACGCATAACCTGCCGAAGCTACATGTACTGAAAAGCTATCCCCAGAGATAATGTACTTAGAAAACATCAATAGATAAGATACGTCATTTAGATTTAATTTCTCCCTAAGGTCAATACATCCTTCTGACTTAGTATTTACATATCCCGTAATTCCAGAAGTCTTACCTATAAGTACTGGAGTTTTACCGTTTGCAATTAGCTCGTCGATTACTGAGTTCCAAAACTCTTTAGGAAACGTCTTCATCTTCAAAGATTCATTCCGGCTACAATGTAGGATTACATACTTAGGATCAAAACTTATTTTAGTTAGGAGAGGATCGGTAGGAGTTTTAGGATGTATTGTAATTTGGCGTTCACTTACCGGGATTTGGCAATTGATTGCGGATAGAGAACTAAAGTCTACGCAGTTCATGGAAGCATCTGGTCCATTACCAAACGTCTTAACTACGCTATAGTCCTCTATGTTCGGTATCTCTGATTTCTTTGTAAATAGGTTTGCTAGTTTAAGATGTTGAAAGAATAGTGGATAGTCTGTGAGAACAGATATCTCATCGTTCTTGAAAAGCTGGAGAGCAAACCGTACTGTAGGTTCAGCACAAGCCTGATCTCCTACTCCACGCTCTACGTGGAATAATAACTTCTTCATTACTTTCTAATCATTATAGATTTAATAAAGAATCCCATTGCAGCTAGTCCAAAGAAGATACCAACTGAGTTGAACCTAGTACCGATGAGTAGTAGCTGTGTGAAGGTAAGTAGATATCCGCAAGTCATGTAATATAGTTTCTGGTTCATTATTTTCTCCATTAAAGTCTGTACTATTGTTTAACACATCTAGCTTTATTACTTAATTTAAATCCTTCCATATCCACTATTTTTGAAATAGCAGCCAAGCAAGTAGCTTCTGATTTAAACTTTGTAGTGGTTACAGAGACTGCGTTACCATATACAGTTGAGACTATTAAGATCATTATGTACATTATCTATCCTCTATTAGTTTATATATTCTACCATTAACGTATATTGTTTTTAAAGTAAATACATCTTTACTTACAAAGAAAGCGTCTATTAATACTGTAGCCAGAGATAGGCTGAACAATACCCCAATAACTACTCCGTTACAAAATGTAAGTTTCTTCATGGGTTCCAATTCCTGCTTAGCCAAATCATCATAAAGGGAACTCCTAGCGTAGTTATAATTTGAACTATCTGGAATGCTAATCTCCACCGTTCGTAGGGAGACATTCGAGTTAGCTCAGACTTAAGAAAAGTTACAACTTTCGTGCTTGTACGCATTTTGATAAATCTTTGTACGTAGACAAATTATTATTAGCTAAACAATTTATATAATACTTTTGACACTGTAATTGAATTTCTTGTGTTCTTAGAATAAGAGACATAGAATCTGCCCCTGCTCCGTTCAGCTGACATAAAAGTGCTATTGTTTGTAAGATTTCCATAATGATTCCTAGGTTATAAACTATAATTTTGTGGGAACAATAAATCAAGGATAGCACATGCTACCAAGGTTAGTATAACAGTAACGGCAGCTCCACCCCAGAAGTTTTTTTTATTTCTTTCAAAATAAGATCCAACTACTGCTCCAATAATAATAGATACGATTGCTTTTTCCATCATTTGTCATCCTCTGGTTCCCATCCATTGTCTTGTACTTTTAGTGTAGAGAAGTATGTTAGTGGAGGTAATATTCCTTCTTCCTCTAACTTCATAAGAATATACTCAGCTTCTATATGAGCATTAAATCTATCATATATAACTGGTTCAAGTAAATCGGCAAGCTTCTGAATCATCTGACTTCTTTTCATTTTAACTCCCCACTATCCAATGTTTTTCGTTAGCCGCATATTTAGGTAGCTCTTTTTCATCAGAAGCCAATGCCTTATCTAGAAATACAATTCTATATTGTGGATATAGCATAAAGTATCCATCTAGTGTCTGTACTGCATGAAATTGCTTCCAATGAGTAGGATGCCTAGAATAACCTTCCCCTACAAAATCTATAGTAAACAAGTATTGTCCAAGCTTAGCACCGATCATAGAAGGTTTTACTTTGCATTCAGCGTACCTCAAGCTCTCCATACAGAATACCTCAATGGCATCACTAATGCAATCCCACATTTGAGCATCTGGCAATTCAAGTTTTCCATTAAAAACATCTTCTCGAAATGTTATAGCGTGAGCTGGAAGTCCTGTAAATAAAGCACCATCATCTAATAGAACACTAAACTGCAACGCTTGATTTTGTCTTGATCTAACAGAAACTAGGTGTCCTCCAGTTTTACCTTCTTTATTGGAGTCACAATTAAATAAAAAATAATCCCAAATGTACACTCTAATAGGAGGAAGATTTTGATTATTCATAACTTAAGTTCCTCTACTCTATAGTTAAGTGCTGCAAAATTTTCAACTGTATTGACTTCTACTTCTTCTGTAGAATACGATCCCGGTCTAAAAGTAGACATTGCATTATCAAAATACTCTTGAGATATGGTCGCATACTCTCTGCTACTTTTAGAGAAATCAGGAGAAGGAGTCTTTTCTAATTGCCCCACCGTGTATACTAATTCACCATATGAAGATGGAGTATAGTATGTAATTGTTTTGAATCCAGCACTTTGTATAGTTTTCTGGATACATTTAAAACACTTACTTTCTTTTGCTAAAGACCCACTCTGTACTGCTAATACTCCCCCTTCTTCTAGCAAGTTTACTACATTAGAGTAGAACTCAGAAGAGTATAGTTTATTAAATATCTCATGATCTGGATCTGGAAAATCGCAAATAATTACATCAAACTTATGTTTTATATTTCTCACAAACTCAAATGCATCATCATTGATAACTTTACATTTAACCATTGAATCTTCATTGAATTGTTTCATTACTACATCGTCTGTAAATAGATCTGTAATGTTCTTGTCAAAATCTACTAATACTACTTTGGCTTTTGGATTTTCTTTGAATATCTGCTTAGCCACTAATCCATCTCCTCCTCCTAAAATTAAGAAGGTCTTGGGAGCCTTAGACAAAGAACATACCGCTGGTCCTACCAATGCCTCATGGTATATCTCTTCACTTTGACTAGTAAACTGTAGCTGTTGATTTAAAAGAAGAAGATAGTTACCTCTCTCATCTCTCATCAGAGTAATCTTTTGAGGTCCAGAATCATTGATATATACGATAGTATTTCCCGGAATAGGTTGTAAGATATCTTTAGATTTATCACAGAACTCAGAAAGAGTCTGCATTTCGTCTGAAGTAATGGGAGTTTCTAATACTCCCCCTTTATGGTCTACTATCAATAGTCTATCAGAGTGTACTTGGAATATTAATTCTCCAATTGACATAGTAAATGATCTTTCTATTCTTGTGGACTTTCCAAACATATTAATCCTTATACGTAATCAACTTTATCCATATCATCGATACTAACTTCAATTATTTCTGGATGTGCTCCATAGTCCTCATTCTCATCATATAGCTCCTCCATTCTCTTTTCAATCTTTCCCAGTGCTAAGTCTTCAGTAGTGTATACTCCGATGATCTCAGTACTATCTACGTTGGTAATGGTGGCTATATATACTTTCATTTAGTCTCCAATATGTTTATATTAGCATACTTACCGAAGTATAGCAAAGCTGCCTCATTATATGCAAGAGCTGCGTCTTCTTCATTTTTAAATCTACCTAAGCTAAGCTCTTTATTATTTACTCGTATTCTAGCTCTGTACCTTCCAGATTGAAAAGAAACTCCCTTGTACTTTGATGTTAATTTATTTTTACGTTTAGGTTTTCCACGTTTCCTGCAGTTTTCCATCCTAGTACATATTCTTAAATTAGATTTTCTGTTATCTAACTTATTGTTATTAATATGATCTACTTCTTCCATAGGTGTACATTTCATAATTAATCGGTGTAGGTATATAGAATGCTGACCATTCTCTACTTTGTTATATGCCACATATCCTGCTCCGGATAATCTCCATTTGTAATTTTTTAATAAATCCACATCTTCGGAGTCTACTATAGTAAATTCTCCAGTTGGTAGTTTAATTTCTATATAAGACATTTGTAATCTTTTTATAATACGTTTGATTATATGGATTTTTTATCTTCCTAGCTCCTGATTCTCCTAGATTAAAGCATAACATATAGCTATTGCTCATTTTATGAGAACATGTTGCCTTTAGTTTTCTGATTGAATTTAAAGCAATTGCCATATTAATATCAGGCTGGAATCTCCACTTCTCATTGTGGAACTTATAAGAGTTCCTATTTAGCTGATATAGCCCTCCATCCTGTGTTCTAGATACTGCATCAGGATTCATATTGCTCTCAACTCTAGCTACTTGAAATGCCATATTAGGATCGATACCGTTTACCAAAGAATAGAATGTAATTAGTATATTAATCATTTAGTCTTCTCCAGTACTTATAGTCCAGAGACTGAATTTCTATCCTAGCAATGCCATCTGCCCGACCTCCCGGAAAACTAACGAACTTACCAGATACTTTGGATACCCATCGAATCTTAAGAATACTCCTGTTTTCGTCATAATAAGATACAGATAGAATATGAATGTCTAAATCTCCACTTGTATCATGTCTATACGTGCAATTTCTTCTAAACATCTTCATTTGAATACTCCCATGAATGAAATCATCCAAGTTGTTTTACCAAAGTTAATATCAAGGAAGCATTGATTGGATCTAATGTAGAGTAGAATCCCATACCGTCTTACATTATTTGACCTGATTTTAAGCACTTCCATAAACCCTCCATGTTTAGTATAACAAATGTACATAGAGGTGTCAAATGGTGTGTAAAGACTGTAAAACTGAAAAGAATAAAGAACCCGTAGTGAAGTCTACAGGTATTCGATTTGTGGATGCTGACAGCCGTATGTGGAATGGGAAACAATGTCCCGATTGCTACAAGGTTTACAATAGAGAGCGTATGCGTTTAAAAAGACTTCAAAATAAGTCCGAGATCAAAAGTTAGATCCCCAATAAACGTATAGTCTACTTTCATTTTCTAATACCTTGAAATTAAATACAGAACAGCTATACTTCTTTCTACGCAAAGAGTTTGCAAATCTCTCTGCTTTCTTCTTATCTACATATACTTCCATCTCAAAATCTCCAAGCTCAGCGTGTAACTGGATTGCCATACAAACATCGGATATAGTAGTATAAACAATGTCTTGAGACTGAAGTGCTATAGTTTTCATCTTCTTTTTACTCAACACGTTTGTTCTCCTTTAGGAAATTTGCAATCGCATCCTGTAGTAGCTTCTTAGCGTACTTCTTCAAGAGTCTTTTAGTCTTTAGTTTTAGCTTATACTTCTTACGAGCAATCTTTCCAAGTGGGTAGATAGATTCTTGCCACCCTACAATACGGAATCCATAGTCTGTTACTTCAATCTTTAAGTTTTCCAATTCTTTTAGGCTCACAGGTGTATCTCCAGTCTTTCTTAATGCTTGCTAAGTCCTTACCAATTTTATCACAAGTGTCTTTAAATGCAAACTTGTATTGGTAAGGTATAACAATGTTATTAAGGGTTATTAAAAGTACATAAACTTTCATGTCTCACAGCTCCCGCCCCCGCAAGCTACTGATTCTTTTAGACTTGTAGTATCTACTTCCTCAACTACTTTAGTAAGATCAACTTCTTTCAGAGATCCGATAAGTTCATTGTACTTCTCTTCAGTACAGTCTTCAAATGGAGGCTGCTTGTACGTGTGATCTGAGAAAGGTAGTACAGATAGACCGTTATAGTACTCTCTATTCTCCCACATCCAATCTCCTACCTGTTTCCATTCTTCTGGCTTGATAGATACTGTTGCTGAGATGTTATGAGAGTTGTCTCCCTTCACATGTCCCGGCTTAATCCATTCCACTGTAAATTTCTTAACTCTTTCCAGTAGTTCAAGAGCTGATTCAGTTCTAAAGATAGATCCTTGAGGAGCTTTTACTGGAATACCAATAATAGCCTGAGCATCTGGTCTAAAGAACTCATCTTGTACTAGTTCTGGGTGATTAGATTCTAAGTATTTGTATAATGCTTCAGTCTTTCCAATTCTTACGTTACGAATATAGAAAGGTCCATGCCAAGCGTGAATACCTGAAGCCGATCCTACGACTAACGATGTGGTTCCTGATGGCTTGATACAAGTAGTTCTTGCTGCTGGATTAATCTTAATGAGAGCTGCGACTCTTTCATTTTCTTTCTTAACTACTTCAGTAGCAGCATGTAAATCTAGACCTAATACTGCGGCTGATCCAATACCAGTCATGCCTACGCCAATAAGAGAATCTTTCTCTGTATTCTTTTTCCATACATCACGTAGATAGTGAAAATCTGTATAACCTGCTTGGAGTGTACCAATGAAGGCAGCAGCTTTTGCTCTTGATTCTAGGTCATTTTGGTCCACTACGTTAGATACGTTCATTTCTGTCAAATTACAGAATTGATTAGGACGTAGTGCAATCTCAACACATGGATTTGTACCCCATCTTGGATTGTTTGTGAAGTATAGACCGGGTTCTCCTGATCCAGATGCTTCAATCTTTTCCCATAGGTCCATAAAATCATTCTTATTAATCTTATGACGTACAATTACGGCTGAGTTATTAGATCTTCCACGTTGAGGATTAGAAACCCACCATTCTCCAAACTTACAAGTAAGCATATCTTGATCATCTAGATCAAATAGAGAAATGAGAGCAGCTCTACGGATACCTCCAGCATATACAGCGTCTGCAATAAAGCAAGAGATATCATGACACTCAAGAGAAGATAGTTTTTCACCATTTTGTTTCCTATCGAGGATTGTTCTAATGTGGAATAGACAGGTCTTAAGAGGTTCAGCTCCCGGAGCCTTACCGCCACTAGTTACTAGGTCTGCTCCCTTCTCTCTAATGTCTGAGAAATCAAAAATAGGATCAGACTTACCTTTATAGTATGCTTCAAACAATGCTTTAACTGCATCGCTCCACCCTACGATGCTATCTCCAATGAGATAACGTCTTGTCTTCGTTGGTTTCTTAATTTCTGGAAGATTATTTACATCAAAGCGTTGAACTGAGAATCCAACTCCTGAACCGTTCAATAAAAGGAACATCATTTCTGAGAAAGCCTTATAATGATCGATAGGAAGGAACGCACAATTGAACATACGGTTAGGACTTACCTCAATTGCCTTTCCTCCAAACTGGAGAGATCGCATAGAAGGCAGGATCTTTCTAGGAATTACAAAGTAATCATATACGTTTAAGATTTCTTGATACAACTGAGGATACTTGTCTAAGTGCATGTTACGATTGCGGTAGCAAAGTTCTTCCCAAGTCTCTCTTCTCTGTTTTTTCTTATCGTATCTTGCATATTTAGTGTGTACGATAATGTCGGAAAGAATTTTACTGCTAATTTCCATGATTCTCCTGTAAAGATATAGTGAGCTTTTCGGTCTTAAAGTATGATACTACTGGTCATGGATTTTGTCTAATTTTTTCTTGAATTTGAAGGGTGATTCCATCGATTTCATCCCTAGCAGAAACAGTATCTAATTTTAGTTTAGCTACTTCTTCTTCTGGACGATCTTTATCTTTATCTAGGAATGTAATAGCCTTATCTAGAGAGATCCTAACGATCTCACAGAACTCTACGATAGTCTCTGCTTCGTTTCTATTTAAGTTCACGTAAGATTGGTTATCTGGTTGAATCTGTTTGTAGAGATCAGAGAAAGCTACAGCTAACTCAAAGTCTTTTCCGTTTACAGCATTGTTTTCAGATGCTCTAAGGATTTCTAGCATATACGTTTTTTGTTTATCATTTAAATATAATTTCATCTGGCTTCTCTTCTCCTGTTGGTTTCATTAGTTTTTCTTGAACTGGCTTATCTAGTATGATTACTAGTCGTCTTCCGTCTACGTTGTTTGCTCTGAACATAACTCCAAGCTTGAAGAATAGTACAGTAGGGCTTACTCTTAGTGTCTCAATTAACTCTTCAGCTACAACAGCCATAAGACTTTCACATTCCATAATGGAAAGACCCGTCTTCTTTGCAACTCTTTCAGATAATCGAATCATTAATAAACCCAGTGTCTCTTTCCTGTGGCTTTTGGAGGTCTAGTATCCACATGGATAAACGTCAACCTTCTGCCATCTCCGATATTACTAAATTCATTATAGCATATTTCGTACAGATTATCTAAATCATCTAATGTTTTTCTTACTGGAGTAATATCGGCAGCTAATCCTTTTACGTGAGCACTATCCTCTGCTCCTCCAACTTCCTTATTATGCGCTGAGCATCTATATCCTGAGTTTACGATAAGACCAATTCCAAAAGTAGCTCTAGTCTTCTCAAGTTTAGCAACCAAGTTTTGGTCGATATACTGCACTTCTTGGTCACATGCTTTGCAAGGGCACTCAAACTCTTTGCTATTAAAGTGATTACTTAATTGCTTGTTTTCTTTCTTCTTAAATGCTATAATCATGAAAATACCTCTCTATGTACATTTGTTACTTAATGTATTCATGACAGGATGCGTCATCTAATGATATTAACTATTTAGTAACTTTATATACGAACATAGGAATAAAAAAAGATTATACGGATATGTAGATAAGATCAGATGCAGTATACTCCGGAGTAATAAATACAGTATACTATCGATAAGGTGTCACGCACCGCTCGCTTTTGAAGCTCACTACGTATAGAGTATGGTAATTATACACATTGAATATAGGAGTCTCCAAATTAATAGTAAAGAATGGCAATTTCCCGGTTATGTACAAATAACAAATATGTATTGAGGGGTTGTAAGTTCGGCTGTTCCTTTTGGGATATATACTTATACAAGCGATTAACACAAGTTCTCACTTTTAACATAAGGTTCTCATGAAAAAAAACTATGATTTTATCTTCATACTTGTATGTCTTTTTGTCTTTAGAGTAATCCTACTCTCTGCGTCATTCGCAGATGCTGCTTGTCTTGCTGCAGTATTAGCCTACATCCTCGGTAACAAACATTTAAATGAAAAGAAAGTATCTAACGAGTTAGCGGATATCATCGCTGAAGATAAAAAGATCACTCAACAACAGATTGAGATACTTGCTAAAGAAGTTCAAAACAATAAATTAGTTACAGAAGGTCTTAAAGCTGCTAACTCTTTCATGAATAAGAGATAACCATGAGATACGATGACTTAGATAAGTATACCTCCGTAAAGACTCTTAGAGAGTTTACCGAGAAGCTACTTACTACGGCAGCTGCTCTCCAGATGGAATTGCAACAGACCAAAGACAAGCTAACTCATTTAGAACAGATTGCTAAGCATAGCGTAAGTGCTATTTCAGTAGGTGCTAACGAAGAAGAACTCTGTAAGTTAGAAATCAACAGATTATACCAAGCTGCTCAACGTGGTCCCCTTGAGTTCAATGAAGTTAAAGCATTTGAAATCTATGTCAAGTCTTTGATGTTGATCAGAAACAAGGGTGCGATTGAGGATAAGAGTAAGCCAAAGAAAGGTTCTTCACTTACAGAAGAACAACTGATACAACTGGCGTTACAGGTGCAGGTTGTAGATGAATCAAACGAACAATAGTCCACTACAAGTATCCCCACAACAAGCTAGAGAAATACTTTGGAGAAAAGGTAAGATCACTGACTTCTTACTTGACTCAAATCAAAAGGTATTACGAGATCAGCTTAAATCAGTTAAAAGAAAAACTCACGTTGCAGTATTTTCCCGACAGTCTGGGAAGTCATATGGTGCGTTAGGAATGGCAGTAGAGGAGCTATTAGCTCGTAAGAACATCACTATTTGCTACGTTGCGCCAAGACTTAAGCAAGGTAAGAAAATTGTAAAGGCTACATTTGACGAACTATTTAAGAGTTGTCCTATTGATATTAAACCGAAATTCGATAGAGACTCCTCTTCATGGGTTTTTCCAACTACGAAGAGTAAGCTTGAACTATATGGATTCAATGCGGAAGAAATAGAATCTGCCCGTGGACCTAAAGCTCACATGATTATTGTAGATGAGTGCGGGTTTATGCAGGATCTTAAGTATGGTCTTAGATCAGTGTTATATCCAAAGCTTAACTCAACTAAGGGTCCGATGATCCTTATCTCTACACTACCCAAATCACAAGGTCATGAGTTCTGGGAAATTGTAAAGAAGGCTGAGTTCGATAACGTACTAATTAAACGTAACATCTGGGATTGCCCTAGATACACTAAAGAAGATATTGATGGGTTCGCTGATGAAGTTGGAGGGTATGATTCTGTAGACTTTAAGCGAGAGTATCTAAACATCATGACTACCGATGAGGATCATGCTGTAATCCCAGAAGCCAACGACGAACTACTTGAAAAGATTACTAAAGAGTGGAAAAGACCGCCATACTTTGACCCATACGTTTCTATGGATATCGGGGTTCGAGATTTGACTGGTATCCTATTTGCCTATTACGATTTCATTACAGGTAAACTTATCATCGAAGATGAGCTTACTTTCAAGGGTAGATCCTTCACTACATCCCACTTAGCTACTGCGGTACGCAAGACCGAAGAGAATCTATGGAACTTAAAGAAACCTTACATCCGAGTAGCTGATAACAACAATTTGATATTGCTTAACGATTTAAACCTACAGTATGATATACTATTCCTACCTACAGCAAAAGATAATAAACACGCTTGGCTAAACCAAATTCGTATTATGTTATCTGAAGAACGTATTATAATTAATCCAAGGTGTAAACAGTTGATTTTCCATTTGAAGAACGCTACATGGAATAAGTCTAAGTCGGACTATGAACGATCTCTAGATGGAGGTCACTATGATTTAGTTGACGCACTGGCTTATTTAATTCGTAACGTATTGTTTACACGTAATCCCTACCCTAAAGGGTTTGGTATGACATATGGAGACTCGCAGCTAAACATGCGAAATTCCAGTAAAACAGCATTTGAAGAACACTTAGTCAGTATGTTCAGTATGAAAAAGAATTAAACAAATACTATTAGAGGTTTATAAATGTCAAAGAATATCTATTTTGCAGCGAAGGATTCTAAAGAAACCGCTAATATCTTGCTAGAGAAGGCAACAGATTGGCGTAATACTCTTACGACAAACGGATATCTTGAGAAGCTTAAGACTTGTTGGGCTGCATATCATGGAGCTTACTTCTCGGATATGGGGTCTGGACACACCATCTCCTTCGGAGGAGAACAGGGGGAGCTTGCTCAGCTTCCTGTAAACCACATTCGTAACCTTGCTCAGCATATGTATGTAATGACTACTTCAAGTCGTCCATCGATGGAAGCCAGAGCCGCTAATACCGATTATAAGTCAACAGCTCAAGTTACCCTAGCTAATGGTCTATTAGACTATTATATGCGTGAGAAACGATTGGAGCGATACATCAATAAAGCTGTAGAGCTTAGTATTGTTCTAGGCGCAGGATACGTTAAGGTTGAGTGGGATGCCACTACGGGTAAGGTAATTGAAGAAGATGAAGAAGCTGGGGAAAAGATCTACGAAGGTGATATTAAGTTCACTAACATATCTCCATTTGATGTAGTCTTCGATGTTAATAGAGAAGATAATAACCATGACTGGGTTTTAGTTCGTACATACAAGAACAAGTTTGACTTGGCAGCTAAGTATCCTGAATTTGGAGATGAGATTAGAGAGCTTACTACCAAGGATGCTAAAGAGAGATACTCTCTCCAGATCTTTAGAAAGGTAGATTCGGATCAAGTAGAAGTTTGGACAATGTATCATAGAAAAACTGAGTCTATGCCAGAAGGTAGAGAGCTAGTATTTCTTACTGATAAGATTACTCTCCATGATCAAGCCCTTCCATATAGAAGAATACCTGTCTTCAGAATGGTTCCAAATGAAATCCTAGGTACTGCGTTTGGGTATTCAAACCTATTTGATTTACTTCCTCTCCAAGAAGGTATCAATCATTTGTACTCTTCTATCATGTCAAACAACATTGCATTCTCAACTCAGAACTTATTCGTTAAGTCTGGGTCAAACATCGATATTACAAACCTAGGTGGTGGATTAAACATCATCCAAGGTACAGAAAAGCCAGAGCCTCTTAACCTTCTCAATACTTCTCAGGAAACTTTTAACTTCCTAAGTATTCTTGAAGGTAAGATGGAACAGTTGTCTGGTATCAATGGAGTTACTAGAGGTACTCCTGATCCAGCTTCTAACTTACGTTCTGGAACTTCTCTAGCTTTA
>Ga0315294_10000998_pt1 | contig 30645 bp, 49 predicted proteins | sample YL17G13_40_MG_FD_203626 | JGI IMG/M metagenome (GOLD analysis project Ga0315294, IMG submission 203626) | Sediment microbial communities from Yellowstone Lake, YNP, Wyoming, USA - YL17G13_40 | ecosystem: Environmental > Aquatic > Freshwater > Lake > Sediment | place: USA: Wyoming | collected...
TACTATTAACGTAAGTGGTACTAGCGTGAGTGGTGTTACGGTTACCAATGGAGGTAAATTATATTTAACTAATGAAACAATAACAGTTTTAGGGTCACAAATAGGTGGAGTTGATGGTGCAGATAATGTTATTATTACTGTTACTGACCTTGGTCCAATCCCTACTGTGTATGAACCATACAGTTCTAACATTTTTAAAAATTCATCATCAATAAATAAAGTATCCTACATCGACGCATCTGGTAATTTAGTTGTGGATGATGTTGATAGTTAAAACTTAAATAATATGAGAATAAACATTTTAACAGAAAACGATAAGGTAGAACAAGTTAGAGAGTCTTGGATAAATAAAAACGTAATGAAAATTGCTTGTTCTCCAACAGGAGAAGAACCTGCAACTCATTGGTTTTGTTCAATGGCTGGTTCTGAAGAAAAAATGAGGTCTATTTATGATAAGAAAAATTTATCTATAATGGAATTGGAGATTGGTCCAAAAGAATTTCTTAACAAATGGAATCTGAAAATTATAAAATAGTAAAAGGTTTTATTAGTGATAATGAGGTTTCACAAATTGTTAGTTGGGTAGATTCATTAAATCCAGAAAATGGAGACCCCAACTATCACTTAAGTGAAATTTCAAAAGCAATGAATGGGAAATCTTGTATTATTGATATTTCAAACACTGAGTTAACAAATTACGTTACGAATTTCCAATCGGTTTCTAAAGTTTCAAACCAAGACGTTCCACAAATCATTATGAACATCTTTAAAAGAATTTCAAATGAAAATAACATACCCCTTGATAATATATTTCTTCAAGCGGTTGATATGAATAAGGGTGGTAGAATACAACCACATTATGATGCCTCTGTTGAGGGGTACATTAATTATAAATGTAATATAAGTGTTTTATCTGAAGATTATAAAATTTTCATAGATAAGTCATCCCCAACCATAGAACAAAAAGATTTATATTGTTTTGAAGCCTCTCTATTTAAACATTGGACAGAAGAATTTAACTCTAGAAGAGTTTTTTTAAGTTTTGGGTTTTTAATACCGTATAATGTTTTAGGTAGAAATTATAACGACCCAAGAATTAGATTGAGCCGTAGAATTAAAAATTATTTTCAAAATAAAATAAATTAAAATGTATACAACTGATTGCAACAACCTCTTTTGCAGGATTTCAATTAACATTCTCGTTTACGTCAACATAATATATTTATTGGTAAGTAAATTACCAAGATATGAAAAAATTCTTTGCACAGTTGTTTAACGACAACAATTCAATCAACGAGAAATCTGTTGTAGGCTTTTTAGCATTTGTTATGATGACAGGGTTTGCAATTGCAGACATTGTTACAGGTTCATTAGGAAAAGACCTAGTAATTAACGAATTCATTTTTAATGCATTCTTATGGTTAGTTTTAGGTTCTTTCGGAATCGGTTCCGTAGACAAATGGATAAACAAATCAAAAGGTGACTCAACAGAAGAGTAAATTAATTAAGTCCCCTCTACACTGAGGGGATTTTTTTTGTATATTTGCCAAATGAATCAATATGTTGAAAGAGAAATTCATTACACTGATGATGGTAGATTAATGGATGGGTCATATGCAATCATGATGGATTGGGAAAAACCTGTAATGGAATTTCAAGCAGAACAGATCTGTAGAAATGGAGGTAATATTTTAAACGTTGGTTTTGGTATGGGATTTATCGATGATGCAATCGAAAGATACGATATTAAAGGTCATACTATCATTGAATTACATCCAAGGGTTCAAGACGAAATACTAAAAAGAGGATGGGCTAAAAAAGAACACGTTAAATTGTTATTTGGTGATTGGAGAAAATTTCTTCCATATCTCCCCAAATTTGACGGAGTTTATATTGATACGTGGGATGGAACTCATTATTGATTTTGCATCAAATGTTGAGGAGATATTAAACCCTGGTGGGGTGTTTAGTTTCTTTAATAACCCTAAAGATGATCTTGATCGTGATCATATACAATATGATGTTTTTTATAAATTAAAAGATAAATTTAATATTAGAGTTGAATCTATGAAAATACCTCATGTAGATGACGCAATAAGACAAACAGGACATGAGGATATATCGTATTGAAAACCTGAGAATAGTATTTACCACTCACCAATTTTTACGTTAAAATGAATAAGACCCCAACACCCACACAAACTACCAAAATAAAATGGGAAGTTGTTTATGAGGACGAAGATTGTATATCTGTTTGGAAATATGATGTAAGGAAAACGATTAATGGTCCTGTGGAAGTCGAATACAAATATAAGAGAGGGTATACACATCCGTTAGATAAGAAAAAAACATTGGGTGATTTGGCTAAAGAAGCTAAAAAAGAAGCAAAATTAAAGAAGTCTCAATCTTGATTCAATAATGGACTTTAATTTAATTAAGGTTTGTTTGTCTAAAGAATCAATAACGTCTGATGTGTTTTCAATTACAAGTCTATCTAAAACTGATTCATTTTTGATTTTAGATTCATCAACTTCATATACATTACCAAAACTATAATCACTTTCTTCAAAATTTTCATACTCAGTATCTCTTCTCTCACTACCCTCCCACATATTCCAATTACCGTCACTAAGTTGTTGTGTTGCGGAATCTTTTACCCATTCTTCATCATAAGAATCAAACTCCTGTGTCATATTGTTAGTGTAATTACAACTACCCCACGAACTATAATCCATATTGTAACTTTTCGCAACAGGTATTACTAATTGTTCAATTAGTTCCCTGTTTTTCATTTGTTCCTTATTATTTGCAAAAAGATCTGCAATTATTTCATCGTTAATTTCTAAAAACTTTGAAAAAAATTCAACATCTTCATGAGTTACCTCAATACTATAATATCTTGAAACTTCTTCTAAAATACTATATGCGTCTTCATAATCAGACTCATATGGGTTTCCGATAGGAAAATCCTGATCAATTAATTTTACAGAAATTGATACTAATTGTTTTTTTGATAATTTTGAAAATTGACTTTGATCTGTCATGTTAATAAATATAAAAAAGGTGAGATTTCTCTCACCTTTTAATAATTCAGCTTTTCTTCAAAGTTTTTCATAAGTTGGACGATATTGTCCCTACCAACAGGATTTGCTGAGTGAACATTCCAAGATGGAAGAGGAAGACCATTTGTCCAACAATATTCACATAACCATTTTGCGGCATCATATCCTGTTTTTTCATAATATTTGAAACTTTCAGTCTGTGTTGTCGGATCATAGTTAATTTCTGCCAAATCGTGATCAAATGATACCTCTTTAGGTAATCCATTTTTTGTAACCCAATTTACAAAATCATCGTAAGTTCTAACAACATCCCACCCTTCGGTTTTTGGACATCTTACATCATCAAGATATAGTTTTTTCATTTCTTTTTTTGTTTTTTGTAGGATTCGTTTCCTACAATTTGATATGCCTCAGCTAAAGACATTACTGCATCATCAATAAGTTTTTTAGCCTTTTTTATTTTTTTTGTTAACGGATGACTAACTAAATGGTCATCTATCATACATGTTTGTACATGTAATCTATCCATTAATTCTAAATAATGACCATCATTTATTTTATTTTTCATGGGTAATCAATTTGTTTTGTTTCAATATCAAAATCTACAACAATTGGTTTGTTCGCATATTCATATCTTTCGTTAAGAACAGAGGCATTTAAGAATTCAACACCATTAAAGCTTTTTTGACCATAAGCACAATGGATATGTCCACAAACATGAATTTTTGGTTGAACTTCCATGATTCTGTGAAATAAATCTTCACAGCCGACTCTTTGTCCACTTGGAGTCCAATCTAACATTCCATGAGCAGGCCCATGAGTAATTAAGATGTCAGTATTACCAGGGATTTTTGCCCACTTCTCGGCAAGTTTTTCTCCTCGTGGTAAGTTGAACGCCCAATCATAAAATTCAGGTTGCCAAGGACTACCATAGAACTTTACACCATCAATTACAACCTCACTATCAAAAAGATAGATGATGCCTCTTTCTTTAAATTCTTCTGCAATGTCAGTGTGCATCTCAAAACCAAAATCGTGGTTACCGGCAATGAAGATTTTGTATTTGAAATCGGTCATAGCAAACCAATTCAAGAAGTTTGTGATTTCATGGCTCTTACCCATGCTAGTACAATCACCAGCATGAACAAGAACGTCACCACTACCAAGAATGTTGTTATAGGCATTACTTGTTAAATGATTGTGTTTGTTGTGTGTGTCACTGATGAATGTAATTTTCATAAAATACTGTTTTTATCGTCTTCTTCAAATTTTCCAAATAGGTCATCCCCTTTATAGTCAGGATGATTTTCTTTCATGTAGTCAATTCCTCGAACCCAAAGATACGAAATAATTCCGACTACAATAACCATTAATAGATAAACTTTCCACATATTATTTTAATTTTAAATTTTAATCCCACCAACGTTCAATATTTTCTTCCATTAACTTGAATAACAATTTTCTTGCTCTGTCATGATTAATATGACTAATATTCATTGCAATAACTTGTTTATCCTCTTTACGGTCTTTTCCTCCAAATACACCTTCCCCATTTAGGACTCTCTTGTAAATTAGAGGGTACTTCTTGAAGTAATCCTCAAAGTTTTCCTCAAGTAATCTAGACTCCCATGAACTAATTCCTGGTTTATCTTCAATATCTTCAAACCAATGTTTTGTCCTGTGATAATTAGAATATTCAGAACTATAAGTCTCTTCTTGAACAAGCTTCATCAATCTAACACATGTCATCATAATTTCAGCATCTCTTTCAGCTCGCATATGAAAACCCCTACTTCCAATATATTTCGATTGAGCTTTAAATTTATGTATCATAATCTCAAAGATAAAGTTAGAATCCCAATTTCGGTCTTTCCAAATAATAGGTAACCAATACCATAAATTCTGAACACTTGTTATAAACATTTTATGGTAATACCTACCCTCATGATTCCACCATAATGGTATAAATTCTAATTTTCTTATAATCCATGGGCGTTTAATATTCTCCTCATCCCACTGTTCAAATATGTCTTTTTCTGGTTCCATTTTTTATAAATATTTTTACAAATATAATAAAAAAATAAGACCCGACAAAATAAATTGACGGGTCTTTTGGAAAAGGGATATATGAGAACACTCTTAAGGAGTGATGTGTAAATAAATATAGTATTTTTTGAAAAAACATCAAATACTACATACCCTGTAGACGATTTTTTACATTATCCAACATTTTTTCATCAAATTTCACTCCGTGTCTGAATCTAAAGTTTTTTAGTAACATTTTTATCGAGTCTTTATAACCCCATTTAGTTAATATTAAGTAAGCGCCTAAGTCAGCTTCAATTTCTTCTTGTTCGTTTCTTGGACCGTCGTGACCTAACAAAATATGAGCAACTTCGTGAGCTTCAATGAACTTAAATAAAGAGTCATCCGGACCTTCGTTAACCAATATTTCACCATCAATAATAATAGTGTCTTTATTTGGAACCATAAAACCGTAACCCAATTGATCAAAAATCGGTCTTAAATCTTCATATCCAGGGTATTCATCAGTTACAATCATTATTGTAACGTGAGGTAAAAATTGACTTTTGTATGTATAAGATCCATTCATGATAATACTGATTGTTTAGTTTTTCTCATTGACCAATAATAAGATTTCCAATATGCAAATTGATAACAATAAATTCGATCGTTAAAGTAATGATCATATTTTTTTAACCAAAGGTCGTAACATATGTAAGAAGCATTTAACTGTTCTGATGTTTCTGAAGATTTGGTAACTCTTATTACCCAATCCAATTCTGATTTCATTTGGTTAATTAGTTTATCAATTATCATAATTTAATTTTTTTTCAAAATTAAGGAATTATGCTAACAAATGGTAATATTCTTTGAAATGTTTAATTCTATCAGGTAAACCGATAGTACCTCCATTTACTCTCTTGGTGATTTGTGTAACTACAGCATCAGTTGATCCACCATCCGCCATTTTATGTAATCCGTTTTTACTAAAGAACCAAGCTGCCGATAATAATGCATAATGAGTTGCAACCTTATCAGGATTTACGGTCATGTCTTCGTTAATTGCTTTACCGAATGCTGTGTAGTTATCTTTTCCTGTTAATTGAATATAACCTCTTCCTCTGAACTTATATCCCTCACCAGTTGATTCAGGACCATTACCCATTCTTCCACCATAAACTCTACTTGCAATTTTTTGTGGATTTCTTTGATATGATTCTGCCAAACCAGCTTCTTTAAAGTATTTTGAAAAAATACCTTTAAGACCACTTGCAGAATAGTTTAAATTTTCTTGGGTTGCCTTGAACCCACCACTTTCATGACCACATTGAGCCAAGAAGTGAGCAAGTCTTAATGGAGTATTAATTTCAAATCTTTTAGCAGTGTCAGGGATTTGTGCAATGACATCATCAGGGATATGACCCTTTAATTTTTCTAATTTTAATCCTCCGACTGATGCGATAGGTGCTTGAGGGATTGATGGTTCTGTAAGAAGCGTTTGTTCACCAAACATCTTGTTCCAAGTACCTTCACCCACAATTCCGTCGGCACTTAATGAATTTTCGGATTGCCATTTTTTAACTGATTTCTCAGTACCTGGTCCGAAGACACCGTCGGCACCGAGTCCTAATTTTTGTTGGAGTTTTTTTACATCTTCTCCTTTAGATCCAATTTTTAGTATCATGGTAATTTTATTTTTCAATAAATAGTTTTATATTTGAGTATGATTAAGCAGTTACTATCATTATCTCTTGTAATAGGGAAATTCTATTTAGCGGGTAAGGTCCTAATATGGGTCTATGAAAAAATGAATAATCCTGAAATTCACTCTATAAATGAAATAGAATGGGTATTAGTGTTAATACTATTGGATACTTGGTTATTAACTCACTTAAAAATTGAGATAACAGATTTGTTAGAAAAAAAAGATAAAAATTAACCGTTAGGTCTCAAAACAGAAAGAACTTCAGGGTATTCTCTACCTACAACATCTTCGTTCTTATCATCATATGGAATGTTTTGTAAAACATATCTGATGGCATTTAATCCCGATATTCTTTTATCTTCAGCGTCAATAATAACCCAAGGATTGTTTACCGTTGAAGTCTTATCAAAAAGTTTCTCTTTAAATTCGGTAAACCTGTCCCATAGATCTTGCATTTTGGAATCATTAGGTGAATATTTCCAGTATTTTAATGGAGATTGTTGTCTAATATCAAATCTTCTTTTTTGAGTTTCTTTTTCGATTGAAAACCACAATTTAAAAAGATAGTCACCAGAGTTAACTAAGTCTTGTTCAAAGTCCGCAACGTTTTCCATGAAATCTTCATATTCTTCAGGAGAACCATAACCCATAACTGGCTCGATTAGACCACGGTTATACCAACTTCTATCGAAAAGATTGATCATACCTGGTTTAATTTCTCTTTTATATCTTTCCCACCAGTTCTTACGATCTTCTGGTGTTGGAACACCTAAGGCAATTATATTATAAAATCTTGGGTTTAAATTTTCTGTAAATTTCTTAATTGTTGTACCCTTTCCTGCAGAATCTCGACCTTCAAATGCGATGATAACAGTTTTACCTGTTTTATTTAACCACTCTTGAAGTTTTAAAAGTTCAACTTGTAAATCGTATAATTCTTTTCTGTATATTTTTTTAGGAACAATAGAAGGTTCTTCCACTTCAAACTCATAATCTTCTGATTCTGGCTCAGTACCATATCCACCACGTTCTCTATATTTAAGAGAATTTAAAACTTTACCAAAATATTCCTCAACGTTTTTTTTCTTATCTCCTTTCTTAAGTAATCTTTTACGTAATCCTCTTTCCAATAATCCAAAGTCAATTATTTGATCCTTAGCAAATGATGAGATATCAATTAACATCTTCTCCATCTTATTGTTATAGATCTTTAAAAAGTTTAAAATCTCAACAACCTTTTTTAGGTTTACATTCATTTGATTTTTAGACTCATCTTGTTCGTTAACAAGACCCATAACACTTTTAATTCTACCTATTTCATTTAACAAACTCATCTATCGATAATTTAACTATAAATACTCAGCAAGTATAACTTTTTACACTATTTATCTATACCAAGATACTATCAAAATGAAAATACTCGCAAGTTTCATATTAGCAATGTTGTTGCTAATAAAATCAGACAACAAAATTCAAGAACCCAAGAAGGTTTATATTCAATCTGTTGAAAATAAAATCCAAATCGGACCACTATCAAAAAATAGAAATTTGGTTTTTGGATTTAAAAACATATTATTAGAAAACCTTCAGGAATTAGACTACGAAGTTACCGATTCTTTATCTAATTCCGACTATTCTTTAAAAGTTGAATTATTATATTTCGATGTTATTCAGACAAACCAAGGTGTGTCAGTATTTCACAAAAATGATAATGAGACAATATTAAGGATTAAGGGTTATTTGTATGACAAAAACGGTAAAAAGATAAAAGATGTTAATGCAACAGGTAAATCATCTGAAATATCTTTATCAACGTTAATTATTTCTGAAGGCGGTGGAATAAATCAAACATCGGTTTCAAATGTAATAAAAAAGTCCTCAGAGACATTAATTCAAAACTTATTTAGTAAATGAGAAAATTTCTTATCGGGTCTATCTTAATGTTAAGTAGTTACTTAGGATATTCCCAAACACCAGAAATAGGTCATTTTCAACAACTGGCTACGGTAAAGCGTGGTGACACTCTCGATGTTGCATGGTATTACAAACCAGCTGCGGGGACTGATATTCGAACGTTTCAGGTGGATTGGCAGTTCAAGAAAACCCTATTTACACACTTATCAACTACTGTAGACAATGTGGTAAGTAGTAACTCTCCAGTTGTTAATTACCAAACTTGGGATGGTTACAAATATGGTAACTACTCAAACGGTATGTATAACTATGTTGTGGATACAAACTGGACCGTTGGTCGTAATTACCTAATTCTTTCGAATGGTAATTCACTTTCATCAAACGGTTACATCATCCATAACAAATTTAAAATAAATAATGTATCATCGAACTATGTTGCAGATACGATCACATTGAATTGGGCTAGAATGTTCAAAGTGGATGGAACAACAATAGGTGACAATGTTGCAAACTTGTCATATAATAAATTGGCTATTAAACTTTTAGGAAACTTAACAATTTCCGGTAAAGTGTTTTTACCGACATCTGTTACAAGTTCAGGTTTAATTCCAACCATAAATTGTTATGACAATGTAACAAATATTTTGGTTTCATCTACAACACCAAACTCTACAACAGGTAATTATACACTTAATAATATTGACGAAAATAAGAGATATAGAATTGAGTTAAGGTTTCCAACTGACAGTTTAGCACCATTAAGAGATAGATCGGTTACAATTGCAGATGCTGCTAAAGCTTATAATGAGTATAGTTTCACTGATGTTAATCAAACGTTTGGTAAACAGTATTTGAAACATGGCTTATCTTACCTAATTGGTGATATCAACCTTAGCGGAGTATTAGACGGTGGAGACCCATATGGCATTTACGCGTCAGTTTCAGGGTTAAGACCAATCGATATTACTAAATTAATTAATGTCTTCAAAAAAGACGAATACGATTCTTTAGTTTTAGGTGTTAATCAATGGACTACATGGTCATCATATTCAAATAGAGGTATTTCAGTTACTGATAGTGTTACAACAACTAACTTAACTTTAGATTTAAAATACTTTATACTTGGAGACGTTGACAGAACTCATTCTTCACCTGTATTCAATGGTGCAGGTCAAGAAGTTACTGCAGCAATATTCGGAGGAAGATATGGTGTAACAATTCCAAATTCATATGCTGTTGGTCAACCAATGTATGTTCCTTTTAATGTTTCAACAAACGGTGGTCTGAATAATGGATTACAATTTGAAATGAAATATGATATAACAAAAGTTAAATTCGAAGAAATTATTTCAAACATTCAAGGTCCTTGGTTACAATATGTAACTCATGACGAACAAAATGGAATAATCAGATTTGGAGGAATGAATAATCAAAAAATTGGGTCACTTCAAGGGGAGGTGACCCCCTTTAAACTTAAGTTTTCTGCAAAAGTAGCGGGAGAAGATATCTCAACATATGTTTTTGTAAGAAAATTAATGGACGCTTCAGACATAAATGGAGACCATTTCAATATAGCCTTAGCCTCAGATAGGATATTATTATCTTATAGAGCCGCAAGTTCATTAACATTCGTTAATTCAGAACCTACCGCAGTGATCAGACCAAATCCAAATAATGGTGTTTTTGAATTAGTAATAACAATACCCAATAATTCATGGATGACAGCATCTATTTATGATTATAGTGGTAAAAAGGTGTTGGATTTAGGTAGATACCAAACCAATGAATTCAATAATACCTTTACCAAAAGAGTTGATGTTCAATCATTACCTCAAGGAGCCTATTTGATAGTTTTATCAAATGATAAAAAACAAATAACTAAACCATTTTTAAAATCTTAAAAAAAATGTCAGAAGAAACACAACAAGACCATAATGATGGAACATGGTCAGGAATTAAAAAAACCATTGTAGGAACAATAGGAACTGTTGTTGCTGGCGGAGGTGTATGGTTAAGTACACTTTTATTTGGTGGTCATTCAGAAGAACCAGCACAAGCTCAACCAGCACAACCATCAATTATCATTAATAATACCCAACAACAACAGCAACAAGCAGCTCCTGGTAAAACAGTGATAATTAAAGAAAAATCTACAGAACCTGCTAAACCAGCAGAACCTAAAAAAGAATTTTCGGATGAACCAAAATGGTAAATAATATGAAAGAGAGTACAGGTTTTAAAGAACTTTTAAACAAGATGATGTCTAGAAGATGGTACATCACTGCAATGGTCCTTGGAGGATTCATGTTAATTATGGGAGGAATCTTCGCGGCAATTATGGGCGCGACTCCGATGTCAACTGAGTGGAAAGAACTTATGTTGTTATTGTTAGGTGCGTTTATCGGTTCATACGGTAAAATTATTGACTACTGGTTTAGCGACACCGACAAAGACAAAATGTTGGTTCAAAAAATGGATGAAGAAGATGGTATTTCACTTTCCAATGCTCAAGATATTAAAAATTCATCTCCGTTACCAATTAGTCAAATTAATGTTGTAGATACCCCTCATGTTACTCCCCAAGTTGCAATAGAAATCGATGAGGATGGTGATGGTATAATGGATGGTATCGATACAGATGGTGATGGTGATATTGATGAGTATTTCGACCACAGAAACTGTCAACACGTTTGGGGTGACAGTGATAATGACGGTGAATTAGAATGTCTAATTTGCGGAAAAATAAAAGATCCTGAATAATCATGAAAACTCAACCTAAAGAATTATTTAAAACAATTTTAATTGTTATTTTATTTTTTACTTTAATATTTGGAATTAGTCTGTCCCTTACAGCTCAAACTGTAGGGACAGTTAAAACCGAACAATACAAAGCTAAGTTTGAAAAAGATGCGTCAATTGACACGTTACCTGAATATCATGGCAAACCAATTCCAATTCAATTATTAAACATTGGAGTGACTCCTGAATTGTATGAATCATTCCCTGAGTTAAAAGACAAAAGAGTTGGTCTTGGTCTTACAAATATTGTTGTAGAATATTTGGAATTTACTGAACGTTATACATTTACAGAAGACAAAACTGAAATTAAAAACAGAATGGTAAAACAATTCCAAGCATCACAATCAGGTATTACTGAAGATAAACTTGATGGTAGAGGTAAAATCAGGTTGGCTCATTATTTTGTTTATGTTGAGGTTTATGACTTCAGCGTAAGTGAAGATGAAACAATTAAATTAAAAGATGGTGTCAAAAACACTTTAACAACTCGTCTTGGTTTACAAGTTAAATTTGTAAACGCTGAAACGGGTGAATATTTCACCGCATCAGGTTTAGGTGAAGCGTCAACAGTTAGAGAGATGACATTACTTAACGATGAAAACTTATCGGAAGTTAAGTTCAATCAATCAACTATTGGTATTACAACCAAAAAAGCATTAGAAACTGCTTGTTCTCGTATAGTAAGCAGAATGATAAGAAAGAAAATTTTTGACCATTAATGTGGATAAGATTAAAAATTTTTTTAAGTATATTCTTTATCTTATTTCTCAGCTTGAAAGCTGAGAGCCAAAGATTGGTTTATTCCTTCATAGACCCATGCACAAAAACCGTAACAAACTTCAACATACCAATACAAGGAGGAACCACAATATTTTTTTTGGGACAACAAAGATCATTCACCGCAAACGATATTAGTAGCGGTGTTTTTGGTACTTGGATTAATCAAGTATACTCTGATTATAGAAAAATTTCCCCCTGTTCTGTTCAATCAACAACAGTAATTAGAAACCAAATAACCTCTCAAATAATCGGAAGCACAGTATCAAGTGTTGTAGGAAGTATAATGGGCCAGGCACAATCTATTGCCTCAGGTAATCTTGTAAATGATGATGGTGGTAAGGATAATTCAGGTAAAAAACAGAAAAAAAATGAAACTAATAATAGTAATAATAGCTCTTCCACTTCTAATGGTGGTGCTGTCGGTGAGGGTAACAGTGGCAATTCTACAACTACTTCATCACAAAGTCAGGGTAATTCTCAACAAAAAGGAGGAGACGTTGTAGGTTCTACTACAATGAATGTAGATGCAAGACAAGAAAATGGAAGTAGTAAAGGTGGCGGTAAATCAGGTGGAAGAAATAACCCCGTTATTGTTTCTTCAGATTTAACAAGTGCACAAAATCTTGATAGATCTTTTACAGGTATTATTAATGTGGGAATGTCTCAATCATCTTTAACTGGAACATCAAGTTGGGGTGTTACATCCATGACTTGGTTTAATCTTAAACAATTTGCAATTTCAGGTCGTTACTCCAAAATACAATTTAGTAAAAACGGTAAACTGAAATTAATTCATAACTTAAACCTTACAGGTGTATATTCATATGGAAATTACTTAGGATTTTTAGGTTATAGTGCAATATTAAATGCAGGAAAGTGGGGTGTTACAGGTGTAAATATAAGTGCAGCAGCAACAAAAATACCTGAAGATGGAAATGTCTTTGTAAGTCCATCAGTTACCGCGTTTTACACAAAACCATTTAAAGCTAACGAAAGATTGATAATCTCACCAGAAATTTATATTATTTCAACACCATTAATTTATTCTTCGGTAGATAAGGTTACAGTTACGGACAGAACCTTTAGTGCATTCTTAGGCTCAGGTTTTGATTATCAATTATCTAAAAGATTTAAATTTAATTTCAATTACAAGTTGAATATGAGTACGAGTCCTGATTTCCCAATTCTCTCATTCTTCTTGATTGGTAGTAAAGTTAACCTATGAGAAATTACTTAGTCATATTATTTTTATTGATATACTCATCTGTGATGAGTCAGTCAATAACATCTGCTCCCTCAAGAATATTCCAATACAACACAAACTCCCAAGATGCAAGTGGATTCGTTCTAAACGGATTTAATAGTTCTGATATTCTTTTGGCATCAGTAGGTCTCGTTAATCCCCCTGCAGGAACAACATTTTCAATCACAACATCAACAGGGTTAAGTTTTGCATCAGGTTATAATTCATGGACAAACCGAATAAGATTATCCTTCACGGGAACGATGGCAAACATCAACAACGCACTAAATTCCTTAAAGATTAATACAGGAGGAACTTTAGGGAATGTTCAAATATCCGTTTCCGCAACAGTGAACCCAGTAGGATATTATTATAACCCAACTAATGGACACTTTTATAGACCAATATCAACAGGAAACACATATACAGGCGCGAGATCAGCATCACTATTAACTACATTCAAAGGAGAAACTGGATATTTGGTAACAATTACTTCGGCAGATGAAGATGCGTTTATTTTCAACAACGTTCCTCAGTCTCAAATATGGTTTGCATTAACTGATGAAGTAAGTGAAGGACAATGGAGAATTGATGCAGGACCTGAAAAGGGAACTTTAATCAAAACATCAAACGGACAAACCGCTGGAAATATAGTTGGTCAATACAATAACTGGGCACCTGGTGAACCAAACAATAGTGGTAATGAAGATTATGCCGTAACAAAATGGAATGGCTCTCAATGGAACGATTTACCTAATAATTTTAGCAATCCATATGTGATTGAATATGGAACTTGGACTAACCCTCAAGACCAAACATTTACAGGGTTTTACACTGCAAATACAACTAATCAGATTTCTCTTGGTTCAATTTCAGGAACCATTTCTATTCCAACTTTATCAACATATCCAACAATATCTTTATTTAGGGTGGTAAACGGTTCAGATGTTTTTGTAGAAATGAAAACAGTCACTTCGAGTGGATATTATACTTTCAGTATCCCTTTCCAAAATTCAACTTATAAATTGGTTCCATCCTTAGATGTGGATGGTATAACTTCCAACGATTTCAATCTTGTTTATGACGAATGTAGAAATATTAATACCCCTCCGAACACAACGTCAGGTTTAGTTATGACAGGAACCAAACAATGGAAAGCAGCAGATGTTAATAAGAACGGAAAATTGGATTTAGGTGACGCATATTTGGTTGCATCACACATCACTAATTTCATACCAATCACTGAAGTTCTATGGTTCAATGCCACAGATTATAATAATATAACAAGACTTAATTTCGGTACAACAAATCCTGTAACATCTTTTACTATTAACATTGGAACATCAAGTATTGTTCAGAATATAAAATATTGTATTTTAGGTGATGTAGACCTGTCGCACTCTTCTCAATAAAATTATATTTATAAACATAACCCAATACCTATGAAAAACTTATTTTTGATTTTCGCAATGGTTCCCATGTTAGCAATCTCACAAATCTCCAATTGGAGAACTAACCCACCTCAACAACAATCAACACCACAACCACAAAGGTCTACCCCATCGGTACAACCATCAGTTCCACAAAGAAATGATGTTAGTAGTTGGAGAAGTGACCCACCAAAAAATAATATACAACCACAACCAAGACCAGGTTCAAATATAATAATCAGAGACCCATATTGGAATAATTATGGACAAGGATGGAACAACTGGGGATGGAATAGATGGGATATGTGGGGAGCACCCAATTTTGGATGGAATTATTGGTCTCCAATGCCATATTGGAACGATTGGGGTTACAGACAACCTGCGAGAATTTATGTTTATGATAATGGTAAAAGAGATACTATTAGAGGAAAAAAACCTATCATAAGTTTTGGTATTCAAAAAACAACAGACAGACAAATTGGTGGATTCTTTACAATTGGTAATAAAGGATATTTCATAACAGAATATAATTTCACACCTGATAGGTCAACTTTTTACCCATATGGAAGATTAGACCTAATGGAACCCCAATTCCCACTTATTGATGATTTAGTTAAATTAAATTCATTTTATGTTGGTTTTGGAAAAAGAGTAAAGAGGACTGGAGTTCATTTTATGGTTGGTAGTATTAACGAGATTGTAAGATATCGTTTTAAAGATGCTAAGGGTTATATTACATTCCCAAAATATTCAAATCGTTTTACAACATTAAAAATAGGTGCTTTACACGATTATAAAAACTTCACAATTAAATTTGACTACGACCCAATTATTAATAACGGAACTTTTGGATTAGGAGTAAATTTTTAACTATTTAATTAAATGATGGATTTACGTAAACTAATCAAAGAATCTTTAAAACAAGAATTAGATAAATCTTTAATTCTTAAAGAAGATGTTAATTTGTCTGAGGCTTTACAATATCATATTGATAACGGATTAACATTAACAAATAACGTTTTTAGAGTTTATTCTGAAAGTTATTTTGATTTGGTTAATGAGGTTAGAGAATTATTTAAAGAAGGTAAAATTGACCTTAATGAAGATGATAGATTAATGATTGAATCTGATTTAGGGATCAAAATTAAGATTGGTAAACAATACGTCTATTTAGATGCCCCTTATATCTCTGAAACCGAAACAGAGGAAGATATTTTAGCCGAAGCAAAACATCACGGTAAAAATGTTGATTTGGGTAGTCCATTTAGAACACCAGGGGGACCAAAAAAATTCGCTGTTTATGTTAAAAGTAAAACAGGTGGGGTTAAAAAAGTTACTTTTGGTGATCCTAATTTAAAAATAAAAAACGCAAATAAGAAAGCGGCTAAATCATTCAGAGCTCGTCATAAATGTGATCAGAAAAAAGATAGAACTACTGCAGGTTATTGGTCTTGTAATGTAGGTAGATATGCTAAACAACTTGGTTTGTCATCTTCAAATTCTTGGTAATGGATTTAAATAAAGTTAAAAAATATCTACAGATATATCTTGATGAAGTGATAGAGCCGAAGCTTAATCGTGAATTAGTTGGTGAAGATGATGAGCCAATTAAAATAAAAGTGTATGATGTTAAACAAAAAGAACATCTCCCAGAGGAGATGGTTATATTTTTGGACATGGAACCCGATTGGTCACATGGTAGTATAATACCACATATTAATACTGATATTGTAAGATTTTTGAATATGCTTGGTCTTAGAAAATTATACACCATTGCTTGGAACAAAAGAACACAACCAATTTATGAACCTAAATAAAATCAAACAATACTTACAAAATTATTTGGATACTATTGTCATTCCTAATTTAAATCAAGATAGGGTTGATGAAGATAAAGTATCTTTAAATGTTTATCAAGTACTTAAGGGGTCTTACCAACCACCAATATATCATGTTTTTATTGATGTTGAGCCACCACACACACTTAGGGCTGATCTAAAAAAAATTGAGAGTAATATTAGTGACTTTTTTAAAATGTTTTCTATTAATAATAGAATAAAAGTTCACTGGAACAAAAGACCTGTATTCAAGGGTGGAGATTTAGTATAATATGGATTTCCCATTTCAACAGTATATTAAAGAAGGAAAAATAGTTAGGGTGTTTACCCCTGATGTTGACGATGATGAATTAAAATGGCATCAAGATACAACAGATCGAAAAGTAACTGTTATCCAACACGGAGAATGGGAGTTTCAAATGGAAGACGACTTGCCAGTCAAATTGTCGAATGCCAAACAAATTTATATTCCGAAATTTGTCTGGCATAGAGTTATTAAAGGAACAGGAACCCTAATCGTAGAAATAGAACAATATTAGTTGATCTATGGTTTTATTTTAATATGAAATTCTTCGAAGAACTCAGGATAACTTTCTAAGTATCCTTGTAAAGTCTCATCATTATAATCGATATCTTCAGCATTCCAATACCAATACAAATCTTCGTTAGCATCGAATCCATAATATTTGTGATTTTCAAATTGAAGTTCACAAATTTTATCAGCATATTGATGTTGTCCAACACAAATGAAACCTGAGGTCGTATCTTTTATGATATTTGGTTCACCGTATGGTATGTATCTGTTGTTAATCCAATTTAATCTCTCAATTAGTTTTTGATAAAACATATTTGCCGCACCCCATCGAACTGAAGAGAAGAATATAACACAGTCAGATTCAAATAGTTCTTTACTTATTTTCCAAAGTTCATCATCAGGATTGTGTATTGATGCCCAACATCTATGATATCCTGTTGGATTCTTTTCCTCATCTTTTAATTGAGCTTCCATGATTCCACAAACATTTCCTTCCATTCTTGAAACATTACCTTCACATGGATAAATCTTTAGTTGAGTAACGTCAATCAACACTGAGTTTTCAACTTTCTTATTGATGATTTGTGCAAGGATCGAAGATTTTGGTGTTTGGGTTTTTATTACTTCCACACCTCTATTGGAACACGTTAAAAGTAATACGCGTTCGAATTTTTTTAAGTATTCAATTGTTTTTCTTAATCTTAGAAAATTACCTTCAACCATAACTGTAAATACTTGTATCAACCCATTTTTCCCCTTCCCAAAGTTCAGATCCTGTTATTTCGAGTTTGTGTGAAAACAGATCTTTATACCCTTCGTAAATGTACAAGTAATTTATACCTAACTTTTTCCCATAATCAGATAATAAAAGAATTGAGTTTTTTCCAAGTGAGTGTTTGGGATAATTTGGTAGATAAGAACTCTCTAAACCCAATATTGATTTTTCGTATAAAATATATCTTGTGTATCCAAGAACCTTACCATCCAATTTAACAGACATTACTTTTAGGTTCGGAAATTGAGAATTCTTTTTGTAGAAATCGTGAATTTCAAGGTTTTTGTTGTTAAAAAAATCGTAAAAAAACTCATCAACTTCTGGTTGATTTTCATATCCGAAAAATTCACATTCGACTGATGAAAATGTTTTTTGTTGTTTTTTATTTAAAATTACTTTGTCGAAATTAATTCTAATACTTTGTGACTGATACCAATAAATGGGTGGTTGATTTGCAGGTAACCACCCATTTTCTAATAAATAATCTTCTGATTCTCCTTCAGGAATTACAAATGCCTCACAAAAAACCCTATCGTCTATTATGTGACCGTGAAGGTGATCAAATATTATTTTCATTTTTATATTTTTCGTCTAATTTATCATACTCCTCCGATCTTTCTTTATTTGACTCACCAGACTCTAAATCAGTATGATCATAATTAAATACATCTGTATCAGGTGTGACCCATCTACCATTTCTTTCCGCTGTCCATAGTGTTGTGTTGTACTTTCTATTGATAACTATTTCTTCTTTGACAGTGAACGAAGGATCGTGCATTATCAAACGATTGTTCGGTTGTATTGCAAAATTACCATTATCCATTTGAATGAAATGACCACACTTGTGTTGAGATGGAAATTCGCTTAGTCCGAAATCGGTGTCACTCATATCATCTGAACTACCCCAGTCTAATGTGAATAAATAACGTCCTGAATATTGAACTCTTCTTCTTGAAGTGAATTTACAGGTTTTGTTTTTCAGGATCGGGAATGCTGTTACACCTACGTGATAAGTGAATGAATCCCATAGAACAAGTTCATCCAATTCTTGTTGGGGCGCATCTTCTTTCCAACAGAAAGCGTGTATTGGCATTCTCCACCATACACCACCATCTTCCATCATAAAATGAAATAAAGGTGCTTGGGCTGGTATGGACGACATACCAAAAATATAACAAGGGAATTTTTTGTCGAAAGAATCTTCTTGATTCCTTAAGAAATTACCTCTAATGTAAGCCTCCACAATTGGAGTTGGTGTGTTTAAATAAGACATATAGTGTTTTTGTTTTTATAATTTTTTTAAGCTCTCATTGTCGGAACATTAGTAATTTCAGGTCTTAATTCTCTGAATCGCCCATTAACTTCAGCAGGTTCTGGTAACATCTCACTAAGTAATTCACTTAACGTATTCATTTCTCTTTGATAATTAGGTGTAGGAGCCTCTGGTTGCTCCATTGATTGTTCATCAAGTGGAATTGTTTCATCTGGTTGTACAAATTCAAATCTCATTTTTTCATATTCTTGAATACACTCTTTGTGAACTTGTTCTTGAATTTCATCAGAAGATAGATTTTTATTTGTTGATTCTGACTTGAAAATTCTTCTAACAATAGGGAATAAATAATCATCGGCATCAACATCCAAGTAATCAACTCTGTTATCTTCTGAATTCCAAAAAGAAAATTCGTCATCACCTGATAATCCTTTATATCCTGCGAATTTGTAACCTGTTTTTTTGTTTATGAAATAAACCAAGATACCTTTTCTCCAATACTTTTCGAAATAGTTTTTTTCTTTCTGATATGTTGTACACCATCTTGTTGATGATCCATATTTTGCTGACGCTGAGAATGTTAGAGGTCTTAATATAACCCACTTTTCATCTTCAAACTCTTTAATTACTTGACCCTCAAGATCTTTAGTTAGTTCTTTCATAGACGCCAAGGTTATTGCACCTCTAATACTTTCAATATCTTTGTATGATGTTACATCAGTATTTTCAATTTGACCCTTATCCATATATTCCATGAATAAGTTTAAAGTTTGAAATGTATCAATAGGAATATGTTCTGAAACGTAATTCAGAAGGTAGTACATTTGGTTATTTGTGAGGTCATTAGTTGAAATCCCTTTATTCATTAATCCAGCTTGAGTTTCCAACATTAGTTGTGCCAAGTCATCTTTTTGATACTGTTCTGAAGGTTTGTATCTCTTACCAAAAATTTTACACATAAGTGGAAGATACTTGTAAGATTTGGAAGTATCTAATCTTGTCATCATATCAAATACAGTGATATTCAATTCAGGATATTGTTTTTTTAATTCATCTAAACGAGACATACTATTCTTTTTGTAAAATATAAGTAAAATAAAAGTTTGAGTCAAAAAAAATGTGATTATTTAAACCACATTATAAATGCCTTTCGATAACCTGAAGTGACAGGCATCACACCATGAACATGTGATTCATCACAATGAAACCCTACAATCTTTTTTGATTTTGGAGTTACGAGGACATCTAAAGTTGGGAAATGTGTTTCTCCACCTACTATGTCATCGTTTAAATAAAGTACAGTTGTAAAAACTCTCCAAGGACAATAATTATCGACCCATGATCCATCGTAATGAGAAAAATTATCATGGTGATGATCTGGAGTTCCTAGTGATCTTGAATCGGGATCTGTTGGCCAAACAGCATCTGCGTGGTAATCAAATCCTTTAGTTTGATATGCAAACCCAACATAATCTATCTCCCAATCTCTAACCTCAATAGAATCATTTAAAAACTTAATATGGTTTTCAATTAATTTCTTATAGAGTAAAGTAGATAGTATAGGATTATCAACACCAAGATTAATCCAGTAGTAAAATGGTTCTGGACCGAACTCAAGATCTTTAATGTTATTATCAATCTCTGATAATAAAAAGTCTCGTTCGTAATCAGAAATAAAGTTTTGTTTTTGGACTACCATAATTTTTGCAATCAAGATAGGATTTGAACCTACAAATCATTTCGTGTTCTTCCATACCACTAAATGACATACCTATGTGACCCTGCGGGAAGAAATCGTCCATCTTGCGATGCCTACATAGGTGAGTGTACCACCACTCTTCTTGATTGTTGCAGAGAGTTAGGGATTCGAACCCCAGAAGCTTTTACACTTGCCAGTTTTCAAGACTGGTGCCATCAACCACTCGGCCAACTCTCTGTTTATTTTTTAATTATGCCATACCCAAAATTAGTTAAAACATCTTTACAAAGTTCAACAAATTCTGCCATCTCTCCAATATTTTTAAAGATACTAAATTAAATATACAAATCAAAAGGTATTTATAAACGATGAACGAAATAGATTTCCCAATAGAAAGGATTAACAAATTTTTTGATGGTCATGTTTTTGAGGTTTATACTCAACCTACTCATGATCAAGATTTTACCATGCCAACAAATATTAAGGTAAAGTTGACTGGCGTTAAGGAATATCTTTCTGTTGGTGAAAAAACACCTCATATTCAATATATCATGTATATCTTACCAACAAATAAAAAGTCTGATACTTTGAATAAGATTTATTCTGACATTTATGGTAAAGAAGCCGATATTAACACCACAAGTACTGAATATGCTAATTTAAGATGGGTTATGGATAGAAAATTGTCCGAATTTTTAAGATATTTTGCGGTTAACAAGCCAGCTATCTGTACAAAAGTAATAAATAACGTGAATAACGATCAAATTAACGAATCATTATTAATTGAGGGTAAATTTGATTATATTACAAGAGAACTTATTAAAGATATAATTAAAATCTACAAGTCACAAAGAACAGGAGAATTTCAATTACCTGAAGATTTGTATAGTGATAGAGAACTTTATATTTTTAAAGGTATTGAGAATCCATTTTCAATTGGATTAGATTTATCTGTTAGTGAGGATGTTGAGGATTTTGATATTGATGCCGATTACTATAGAGACGAAGATTTAATATTAGTTACAATAATTTCTAACCCAAATCCTGGGTATAATAATATTCAAAAAATTATTGGAGAATTGAACGAAACTATTAGACATGAATTAGAACATATTAGACAATACGAACAAGGATATAAATTCCCAAAAGAACCAAAAAATCCTGTAAAATATTATACCCAACAACATGAACTGGAAGCTCAACTTGCTGGTTTCAAAAGAAGATCAAAACAAGAAGGTAAAGATCTTGAAACAGTTATAAGAGATTGGTTTAAACGAAATCAGAACAAACACGGTTTAGAGTCAAAACAAATTGAAAAAATAATACAGCAAATTATTCAAAACTCATGAGTAATTATTCAAAATTCATGAATAAAGAATTAAAACTAATTCGTAGGGTATTGATTGGAAATTCCTTCAATAAGGATGGATATGAATATCGTTTTTTATCAATAGACCCTGACGACAGAGAATTGGCGTATGATATTGTTGTTGATGTTACTTTACCAAAAAAAGGTCAATCATATACAACTCCTGTTTTTAGTGGACATATCCATGATATTCTTAGTAATATTTGGAAATATATTGGTACCTCATTTTCATACTCTGAAAAGATATTAGTTGATGGTGAGGAACCTGCATCAAGTGGTGTTTACATTTCTCCTAAAAAACAAAAAGAGGTCTTTTTCACAATGGTAAGAGAAATAGATCATGTTAAAATAAAAACCGCAATTGGTAATTTATCATTTGATGTGTCTTGGAAACCCAGTGAAAAATTTTATTCTTTAGATGATGTATATTTAGATTTCAATTTTAACATTGAGATATCTAATTTTATATTAGATGGCGATTATGCTAAACCTAATTTGAAAATCGCAAATGACGTTGCAGGTGCTATTTTAAATGTAATGTATGATACGGACAATCTAAGAGAAGAAATTAATAATGTAATCTATGATGTCATGGCGGACGAAATAGATATTACAAAAGTTGATGATCTATACTATCAAGTACTATTTTATATTTCTAAAATTGATGGATTTGAGGTTAACGGAAGATTTGGTAACCACTACGATTTAGAACCCGATATGTTTATTTAATTCGTTTGTTGAAATTTCTTTGCTAATTTTTTCAGTAGTGTTCTTAGTAAAGAACCTGTAAGTAAAACAACACCTGAAGCCACTAATCTTTTTCCGATTAATAGTAATGTTTCTTGGGTATTACTTGCACCTAATATTAAACTGTAAAGATCGTCTAATATCGGTATAATAAACGCGTATGACATTGTATTAATCATACTGCCAGTACTAATTCCAATAGAAGATAAAAACCTTATAAAAACAGATTTAAATTGATCTGCTTTATTTTGGATTTCATTAAATTCAGATACTAATCCTTTTTCTTTGATCTTTTTGTGTAAAGCTTTGATCTTAGTTTCGTTATCGTAGAAATATGTTGCAACGGCGCCCAATGTTAATAAAGCAACGTTGTGAGGATCCATTCCAACATAGTTATTTCCAATCCAATTTCTTAATGGACCCATCATTCCTCCAATAGAAGCTCCCCATGTTAAAAGGAATTTAAAATTAAGACCATTATTAATCTGAACGTCTTCTATAATTTCCTTAGCGATATCATTAAGCTTTTTGGCGTTCTCACTAAGTTTTTCTCGAACAGACTCGATTAATATAGTTTGCATTTGGTTTTCTGAAATCAAATAATTCATACAAACAATAAATACTTAATTTATATTTATTAGTATGATTAATCCAGAAGTAAAAACAGGAGATAGAATAATTTGTTATCATATGGAGAGTGAATTGTCAGTTCCTCCTGGTACAAAAGGTACTGTTGTTAGAGTATCAAGAGATCCTTTTGAACCAAATGACGAAAGAATTGTTGAAGTAAAATGGGATAATGGTAGTAAGTTGTCGTTATTATCATCACAAGACATTTGGAAACTCGATAAAAAAAATATCGGGGAGGCGGTTCAAGGACCTCCTGAATATGAATACTTTAGACAAAATCCTGAGATTTTTGTAAATTATGATTGGAGATTTTTAAAAAAATATTTGTACTTGGTTAGAAATGCGGGTCCTGTTAATATGTTTGAATCATCACCATTCCTGTTCTCAGGAAAAGAGTGGATTGAAAGATATCATGGTGAGGGTCGAGAAGATGATGAAGATTTTCAAAAAATGTTAGAGAAAGCCGATGACGCCAAGAACAAGATGATACAAGGGACTTTAAAGTATATGGAGTCTAAAGGTAAAGAAATTGAAATAGAGGAAGTTAATAGAATACTTCGTAGAATGGCGCAAAAAATGGTTCAATTATATGTTACGTTTGATTAAACCTTTAATTTAATTATTGTTTGGGTTTCTTCCTTTATTATGGTGTATTCTTTTAAGTAACGATTGTCTAAAGATATTGCATACTTTTTTAAATTGATAATTTGTTTATCAATATTTTCTCCTTTAATATTTCCTGTTATTGATTGAGGTGCAAAATCAATTCCTATGTTTTGCCACTCATCACCAATAATTTCTGGTAGTATTATTTGATATTCCATTATTTTAGTTTGCCTTTTTAAGTTTCTCAATTGTCCCATCTTTCCAATGTTTTACAATCCAACCATCTTCATCTAAATAAACCATTGGCATACCTTTACCCCACGTTTGTTCCTCAACCCTTTTTTTGAAAGATTCTCTGAATTGTTCAGACCTAAGGTAATTAGCTAATTTTTCTTCTTCTTTATCCATTTTAATTACTCAAAGGAGCTTTAATTTTTGGGTGTGATTCATAACCTATTAATTCAAAACAATCTGGTCTATAACTTTTAAGTTTCTCATCCAAAGTCTTTTCACCTAAATGTTCTTTTACTTTTTCGTGCATGTACCAATTACGTTCAGTTATCTTAACTGTTGGTAATTCATAAGGGGTTCTTTCAATTTGTTCTTTCGCTTGATCAATGTGATTTGAATATAAATGTACGTCACCTAAATTACCAATCAATTCGTCAGGTACCATATTCACTTCTTTTGCAATTATTTCTAATAACAATCCATAAGATGCGATATTGAATGGTAAACCTAAAAATGTATCTACTGAACGTTGGTTCCACATTAAAGAGATTGATCTGGTTGGTACGTTTTCTTGGTTCATCTCTTGCACAATGTGGTCATGATGCATATGCAAATCAATCTTGTTACCGTACCAATTAAATCTTTCACTTTCACTCAACTCTCTTGTATAAACTTGAAACCCATAATGACAAGGTGGAAGAACCATTTGGTCTAATTCACCTACATTCCAAGCACTGACCATTAATCGTCTTGAATCAGGATTTGTTTTAAGGTCATTAATTAGGGTTTGGATTTGGTCAACACCGCTAGTTAACCAATCTTCTTGATAGTCCCAACTTGTGTCAAATGATTTCCAACTTCTCCATTGTTTACCATATATTGGACCTAATTCACCCCATTGTTTAGCAAATGTTTCATCCGTTTTGATTTGCTTAACAAATTCTTCTTTTGTGTATAATCTTTTATCTTCATGAAAACAATTCATTGTAGTATTGGGACCATACAATTCATAGTTAATCGGGTCAATTGGGTTTCCCCAATGTGTGATATATCTTTTATACGCATCACCATCCCATATATGACAATCATAATCCAATAGGAATTTTATATTAGTCTCACCTCTCAAAAACCATAGGAGTTCTGTTACTACTGAATTCCAATGCATTTTTTTTGTTGTTAGCAGAGGGAACCCTTCAGACATTTTATGTCTAATTTGACGACCAAATACTGATATAGTACCAGTACCTGTTCTATCTTTTTTTTCTACACCCCACTGAAGAATGTCCTCGAGTAGTGCTTGATATCTTGCATCTAAATTGTTCATATTATTCCTCCTTCTTGTTTCCACTCTTCTTTCATTTGGTTTCTATCTGAATTGTAATTACCGAAGTCACCCCAATTCTCCAAAAGATCTAAGAATGTGTTTTTAAGTTTATTGTATTTTTCTTCTGATTCTAATTTACCTAATTCATAGGATTTCTCCAAAGCGTTAATGATCCCGTTATTATTTAGGATCATTCCGTGAACATTGTGTTCTTTCATTAGTTTTTCAAAATCGGGTCTCATGGTTCTAATTCTTTTTGCCAAAATGGTTTACTGTATTGTGGTTTTACTAACTTCCAAATTATTTCATCGACTTTTTCGTTGTTTCCGTTCCACATAGCGAACATGATAGCATGTAAAACCTCTTGTTGTTTCATTACAAATTCAGCGAATTCCTTTTTAGATGGTTCAGGGTCTCTGTCACCAAATTTTCCGTATCTGAATCCATCATGAAGTTTCCCTGCGGTTTCCCTTAATTGAAAACATCCGTACCTCAAATCTCGGATTGTCATTCTTACCCACTTATCAAATTCATCAGGAACTCTGTCAAGTAACTCATCGATATTTTTTCCGTCTTTTAAGTATTCCCATATGTCCACATTTGAAAATCCAGTTAATATTCTATGAAGACGAACATATTCTTCCCCCTTTATCTTCATTCTAAATCCATTTCTAAAACGGATGACATAACCTTCTCGGTCTTTGGATATCAAAGACTTAAGGGTCTTGTAATCGTTAATTGCATCATACTTCTTAACAACAGGCATTCTGGTTTCATCACTGATGTATAACAAAGAAGTGTAATCCAACTCTTTTCCAGAAGAATTGTTTATCATAGATAAAACAACCAAAGATTCTTCATCACCATATCCACAAACAATTCTGTTTTCAGGATATATTATTTCCACCAAAGTGGTATATCCTTTTGGTATTGGCTCAAAGTTATATTTCTTAAGAATTTCTTTTGCTCGAACTGCTTGATCAGAAGTAAAAGACCCTTTGGTTGCTATTATCCATTTTCCTTGATACCAAAATAAGATACCTAACGAACCATCTAATTTTTCAAAAACCTCGAAAGGTTCGTTGGGTATTTCTTCTGTTTTGTGTTCTTCAATATTAAAAAATTTATCAAAACCTTTCGCAACAACATTTCCTTCTTGATCTAAAATAAGACCACGACACGCTTTGGTGATTTCATCCCAATTATTTTCATACTGACAAGTACGAGAATAATTGTAGATAGAAATAGAAAGGGTTGGATGGTCATTTTTGACCACCAACCCATCACTGATGTATTTGTTTAATATGTTTAAATCGAAGTTCAATTTATTTTTTAATTAACATGTTTGTGTTTGCAATTGGTAATCGAAGAACTGGCAAACTCTTGTCAAATTCATCTTTTTGCATGATTTCATAATGTTGTTCCAAAACTTTAACAGTCGGAACGGAATCTAATTGATAAAGGATTTCTGATTTTTCAGGTGTTCCTTCATAAACTTTAACGGTTTTTGTTGATGTGTTGAATACTAATGTTTGCATTTTCTTTTTTTATAATTGTTCAAAATTTATTGTGTCGTCTTTTCCAAAGGTATCAAAATTTTTCCAAAGTGTAAACTTTCTCCCAACTCTTGGAAGGGAATGGTGCTCCCTGTGTCCGCACCACTGGCATTCTCTAACTACTACTCTAATAACATCCCTCCCTTGTGGATGATTTTCTACTTTGTGCTTTTCTTTACGGTACTCCCAATTATGAACACCGATATAGCAAAATGGGTTTATCATATTATAATCGAATTTGAAATCTATTTTTCATTATTTCTATCTTGTCATCAGGTACTCCATGGACATTTTTTCCGCCATGCCGATTTTCAAGAATCAAAGATACAGTTTTATATCCATATTTTTCGGCTAATTTGAAATAATCTTCCATTTCCCACTCTTGGGTAAAAGTGTTTGAAACGGCAATTTCAGGATAGTATTGTTGATTATTTTGATGGTCTTGCATTCTAATCTCGACTTCGTTTTTACACCAAGCATGTGCCTCCTTTAACTTTGACCCGTCAAAATTGTAATTTCCGTCTTTATCGTAGAAAAACTTATCGGCTTCACAAACGGCATAATCATTCCAAATTGCCGATGCAAATGATGTCTTACCCGATCCAGGTAACCCTCTTACTAAAAATAATACTCCACTCATATTAATATCCTTTTTGAATTGTTAATCCGTATGCAAAATTAAGAAAAGAAATTTGAATTCCAAAAGCGGGAGATGTCACCCCCGTCTCAAGAAAATAGTATTTATCATACCATATTGATATACAAGGTATTAACCAGTATTTTCCTCTTATTTTAACTAACCTGTTGTTTTCTATAAACCATTTTTTCATATTATCCTTTGTCTTTGTTTTGTAATTCATCTAAATGATGATCGTGATCACCTATTTCTGAAACCTTTGGTCTGTTCCTAAGTAATGGTACCACTTCCCTATAAACATTATATGGTCTGAACTCAGTGTGACCATCCATACCTACATCCATTCTTTGACCTTTACTAAGTTTAAGATTGTTCGGTAAGTGACAGTGACCGTGTAAGTGCATCACACCTTTACCAAGACCATCCCATGAACTTATGGGATAGTGCATCAAACGAAACTTAAACTGTCCTATTTCAAGGGTATTATAGTGAGAAACCGATTTGAATAATCCCTGAGATCCATTTCTATTATTTTCTATGTGGTGATCGTGATTACCCAAAACCAAATGAATGTTTTTACAGATCACTCTATCCCAAAATTCACGTACTTGTTCAAATCCACCAAAAGACCAATCACCTAAGTGAATTAACATATCATCTTGTCCAACAACCTCATTGATGTTGTTAACAATTAATGAATTCATCTTTTCTATGGTTGCAAAGTCACGAGTTTGAGATACAGGGATTTCACCTTCTTTGGTTCTCCAAGCGGTTACGCCTCTACATATATTCTTATGCGAATAGTGAGTGTCGGAAGTGATCCATACGTTCACTTCAGGATTATTTTTAACATCGACAGGTATCTTTATCATAAGACAACAAAGATAATGTAAATTTGGGAAATAAAAAACTTTTGAAGAAAAAAAAAGTCCCCCACAGGTTCGAAGAACGGCTAAAAGAAACTACCAAGATACTATCAGTCGGAATGTCAAGTGTGAGGGACTATGGATTAATAATAGAATTAGTTCTAGAAATAATCAATCATTTAATTTTTTATTTTAAATGTCTGTATAAATTTAAATAAAGTAATTTAAAGTGTCAATCAAATTTAAAATTGTGATCGTCAATTTGAGTATAATTATACCCATATTTTTCCAAAAACTTTATTAAATCTAAGGAGGTGTAGGAAAAGTTTGCAAAATTTGATTCAATCATTTCTATGTATAAGATAGGTTTTTTAGATAGAATACGGGTCATACCCTTCAACACGTATAGTTCATACCCCTCAACATCAATTTTAACGTGAGTAACCTCAGCATTAAATGGTATAATTGAGTCTAATTTTTGCACCTCGACCTCATAATCGGTAGGGTCATCGTTTATTCTATTATAACCGTATCCCCAAAGTTCAGAGTGTTCAGTCATGAATGCGGTACCGGAATGATCTCCTAATGCTAAGTTGTAACATAATGTATTACACTTATTATTCCACACATTTTGGACTAATTGATCAAAGGCAATTAAATTAGGCTCAAATGAAAATATTGGGAATTCTAACACTTTATTAAAAAGTGATAAACATCCTGTACTTGCTCCAATATCAACAACCATTGGGTTATCGTGTGACGAAAGATCTAAGTAGATAGATTCAAACCATTTTTCTTCGGAAAGAGACAGATCCGTTTCAGAATTCCATATTCCACCAATTAAAGAACTTTTTTCAGTAATCGATATCTCTAATTCTTCAAACAAAGTAATTGTGTTCATTTACTAATGATAAACTATTTATAAGAAAACGTAAAACATGAGTGCATATTTTTTCGCAACAACTAATGAAGAAAGATCAAATATTTTAGATCAACATAAAAAAATATACGATGGTCTACAAACTATGCAATCCCAAATGAAAAATCCAATGGATTTATACGTACAGGATTTTGCAAACGATAAAGAAGGTATTACGGTCAATAGTAAAGGTGACGTAAAGAAATATACTAATACAAAAATTCACGAACAATTAGATATACCATATCCAACAGTAGATGGTATTGAAGTTGAAATGACTGAAGAATCTGAAATGTGTGAACAATGCGGAGGTCAAATGACTGAGGGTATTTGTGAACAATGTGGTACTGAAGAAGTTAAAGGTATTGGTGGAGCATCCGATTTCGACTACGTTGGAGAGGAAGAATTAGATGAGTTAGGAACAGATGAATTAGTGAAGGGTAAAAACTATAAACTAAATTTTCCAAGTTTTGATGATGAGGTTGAGTTTGATGACGAATATGAAGACAAATCTGGCGGTAACAAAATGTACAAATTTAAAGGTAAAAAACACGGATCTCATTTAATGCCAGGAAAACATATCGAAGATTATATGGTAGATATTGAAGACGAAGAAATTAAAGAATCTGTAACTTTAGAAAGAAATACAATAATGGAGATGTTCCAAAGAATGAGTATAGTT
>Ga0315294_10001000_pt1 | contig 30629 bp, 24 predicted proteins | sample YL17G13_40_MG_FD_203626 | JGI IMG/M metagenome (GOLD analysis project Ga0315294, IMG submission 203626) | Sediment microbial communities from Yellowstone Lake, YNP, Wyoming, USA - YL17G13_40 | ecosystem: Environmental > Aquatic > Freshwater > Lake > Sediment | place: USA: Wyoming | collected...
GGTTGTCATGTTGTCCGTGGCAACAAACAGCGGCGAGGAAAGCCAGTTTCTAGTGGATGAGGATAGAAACGATGGGCCTGTTATTGAAGACTTCGTCAGTTATGTTCGACATTTCGATCCAGACATTATTGTAGGCTACGGCATAAACGGGCAAGACTGGCCTTACTTGATTGAAAGGTGCAAGAAACTTGGTTTGCGTCTGCAGGTGGATCGTGCTGAAACTGAACCGCACACAAGCGTGTATGGTCATGTCTCGATAACTGGGAGAGCCAACGTCGACCTTTTGGATTTCGTCGGCGAATTCTCTGAAGTCAAGGTTCAGACTTTGGAGAATCTGGCAGACTACCTGGGCATAATGAAAATTGAAAATCGCCAGCTAGTTGAAGACGTGGACTACGCAGATTATTGGGACAGCAGGGAAAAGCGCGAAATCCTGAAAAAGTTCTCAATGGACAACGCCCGATGCGTCATGGGCATTGCCGAAGCTGTTATGGATTTCGCCATGCAACTTTCGAACCTGGTTAGTCTGCCGTTAGATCATGTGGGCTCAGCGGCTGCGGGCTTCAGGGTTGAATGGTTCCTAATCAAACGTACGCATGGACTCGGCGAGCTTGTGCCGAAGAGAATTGAGCAGCCTTACCGTCCATATGCTGGCGGTGTAGTGCTCAAACCTCTGCCTGGGATGCATGGGGACATTGCTGTCTTGGACTTCAAGTCTATGTATCCCAGTCTGATGATAGCTTACAACATATCGCCAGACACTTATGTGCCACCTAAAGAACCTGCGCCTAAGTCTGGTGTGTATGAAGCCCCAGAAGTCGGTCATCACTTCAGAAAGGAGCCAGCTGGCTTCTACAAGGAAGTCTTGTCGTACCTTATTAGTGTTCGCGATGAGATTCGCTCAAGAATGAAGGCGCTTCCTCCAGAGAGTGTTGAGTATCGTGTCTTTGATGCTCGTCAAAAGGCTGTGAAGGTGATAACCAATGCCTCGTATGGTTATGCGGGTTGGACCGGTGCTAGATGGTATGTGAAGCCTGTGGCTGAGGCGGCAGCGGCTTGGGGAAGGCATACCATACTTAACTCGATTAGGATGGCGGAAGAAGCTGGGTTGAGGGTTGTTTACGGTGACACAGACAGCATCTTCCTGAACAACGACGTTGAGAAGATTGAAGAACTCTCAAAGAAAATCAAGAAAGAATTGGGGTTAGAGATTAAGCCAGACAAGGTTTACGTGCGGATTTTCTTCACCGAAGCCAAGAAACGCTACGCGGGGCTTTTGCCAGATGGACGGCTTGACATTGTCGGTTTAGAGGTTGTGCGCGGAGACTGGGCAAACATAGCTAAAACAGTGCAGGGAAAGGTGCTAGAAATCGTCTTAAAAGAGCAGTCACCTGAGAAGGCTGCTGAATTTGTGCAGCAGTTCGTTAGTGAGCTTCGGCAGAAACGGGTCTCCTTCCGCGACCTGATAATCTGGAAGACGCTGACCAAGCCTGCTGAAGAATATGAGGTCAAGGCTTCACATGTGGAAGCTGCAAAAATGTTGAAGGAGAAAGGCTGGGAACTTGCTGTCGGCGACAAGGTGGGCTACGTCATAGTGGTTGGTTCAGGGCGACTTTATGAAAGGGTTAAGCCGTACAAGTATGCTTCGTATGACGAGGTAGACTTGGAGTATTACGTCTCTAAGCAAGTTGTGCCGGTAGTAGCCAGAGTTCTGGAGAGTTTTGGCATAACTGAAGAGCAATTGCTACAGTCCGCGATGACGCAGAAGGAAACTAGGAAGCTTTCGGACTTTTTCGGAAGTTAGCTTTGCGCAACTTCTGAGAACGTGGTCAGTTGGACGGTCAAGGATGGTTTAACGGCGTCTGATATGCGTGCTGCAATGATTCTCTTTATGTTTTTCTCGGCTGCAACATCGACTATTCTTTGGGTTATGATGCCGTCGAACACTACGGTGTCGATGCCTTCTGTTTGCTGAAGTTTTTCGGCAAGCTGGTTGACTGGCAGTCGTTCTATCGGTTCAGACTTCTCGTTCAGTAGAACAGCCTCTAACGTGCCTTCCAGCCCTTTTATCGTTTCAGCGATCTCTTTCGGAACCTCTACTTTCTGCTTTTCCTTCCTAGGCGGTTTTGAGACTTCCTGAAGTGGGACTTTCGCTTCTAATGCGTCGAAAATTTCCTTGCAGTTCAGTTCTTCAACTTCCTTTCCTCTCGGTGCTCTTGCAATGTATTTTGCATCGGTGACTTGCAGGAGTTCTTTGAGGATCAGGTCTCCGCCTCTGTCTCCGTCGAGGAGGGCGGTGGCTTCTTTTTCTTTGCAGAGTGTCTTGATGGCTTCTGGGACTTTCGCTCCTTCCAGAGCTATGGTGTTTAGCAGTCCGCAGCGCATGAGGTTTATTATGTCTGCTCTTCCTTCGACGATGATTATTTCTTTTGCGCTTTCAAGTCCTGGTCCTGCGGGCAGTTCTTCAGAGCTGTATTTTTCGACTTTGCCGAGTTTGAGTATTTCTGAGACTTCTTTGAAGACTTCGTCTACTGAGGGCATTGATTCGATTGTCCATTTGTGAAGGATTTCCTTGGCTCTGTCGATTATGACTTTTCTTCTGGCTTCTCGGACATCTTCGATTTTGTCAAGTGTTACCTTAGAGGCGCATGGTCCTACTCGGTTGATGCTTTCTATGCTTGATGCGATTAGGGCTGTGGAGACTCGGTCTAGGCTTGTTGGGATGGTTATGTCGCCTGTTGTCTTGTCGTTTTTGGAATGCAGGTCAATTTCTATTCTTCCGATTCTGCCTGTCTTTTGCAGTTCTCTGAGGTCGAGTTCGGGTCCGAAAAGGCCTTCTGTTTGTCCGAAAACTGCTCCTATGACGTCTGGTTTCTCTACTACTCCTTCAATTTCGAACTTGGCTTGTATAACGTACTTTATGGTAAACGTTTGGGATGATCCCGTGAGCGTACACCTCTGATTATTATGGTTAAGGGTGAGCGTTGATGCCGTGACAGGAGACTTCTGGTTCTCGAATCACGACGTTATATCTTAACATTCACTCTATATTACTTTTATGAATTGCAAATCATCCTCTTTAAGTTTTCTTAAGGGCGTTGTGTTTTTTGACGTGTTTTTATATAGTGAAGATTTGACTTATCTTCTAGATGATGCATATGGAGAGTTGCACAAGGCTTGCACGACAGATAGTCAATGCTTGCTTGAACATCAAGGAAGGAGAAAACGTTTGGGTTCACAGCTGGGACCACACCGTTGACTTAGCTTCTGAAATAGCCTTTGCATGTCGAGAAAAAGGGGCTCAGCCATTCATCACCCTTAACGCTGAGAGCTATTGGATGCGTTCGCTGTGCGAAATCCCGAAGAGCATTCTGGAAACCCTTTCCAACGTTCAAGCTGCGGCGCTGGAGCAGACAGACGCATTTGTTTTCATGTTAGGCCCACGAAACCCTGTCAATTGGGTCAAGATTCCTTCAGAGAAGCAGGAGCTTGCGAGCATTTGGTTTCTAGAGTCAAACAAGTACATGGACGCATGGCGGAAGATCGCTCAGCGACGCGGCGTTCGAACGCTGGGAATCGAGTACTGCTTGGTCACGAGAGAACGAGCTAAGGCCCTTGGATTAGACTGCGAGAGATGGGGAGACGTCATGCTTGCTGGATGCTTGGCCGACCAAAGAGAGATTGCGGAGAGAGCCAGCGGATTGGCGAACATCATAAGAGAAGGCAGCGATGTGAACGTTGAAACGCCCTTCGGTACAAGACTCGAATTCAGGCTGTCTGGGCGCGAGCCGATTCCCGGCGACAGCATAGTCAGCAAAGAAGACGCTGCCAAGGGTGTTGTGAAGTTTTTGCCTTCAGGCTTCGTGGAAGTCGCGGCAGACGAGGAAAGTGCGGATGGAACTGTGGTTTATGACGTGCCGATTCCTGCTCGAGGTGGCATAAAGACTGAGGGGCTGTCCTTGGAATTCAAGCGTGGGAAGGTTGTGAGATATTCTGCGAAGAAGGGAATTGAGCCGTTTAAAGATTACATGAAGCCGGGTCAAGGTGACGTTGATAAATTTGCGTTCTTCGGGTTGGGCCTTAATCCTGGTTTGGAACATGGCTTCACTCAGGATGACAAGGTGCTAGGCGGAGTGACTATGGGGATTGGAGGCAATGAAGACAAAGGGGGAAAGAATCGGACGTCAGGCAACCGTCATTGGTGGGCTTCGATGACCAAGGCAACGGTCAAGATTGACGGAAAAACAGTGCTCAAAGACGGCAAGATGGTTATGTGAAGTGCTAATGATGGGAGGCCTCAACTGAGAACTTGTGCCTTTCTTTTCAAGGTTTCAATGTACGACGTTAAGCCCTCAATGTCCTTGACTTCCCTGCTTACAAGTCCTTGGAGTTCATTCCAGAACTTGAGATTAGGTCTTATCTTTGCCCGTTCCAAGTGCTCTTTCAGGATTTTCGACCATTCTTTTCCTCGTCTGTCGAAATCCAGCAGCAGAATGACCTCGTGGGCTCCTGTCTTCTCCACTTCGGATATGACGTCTAAGCGTGATTTGCCGCCTGTCTTTGCAGATACTATTCTTCCTTGAACGCCTAACGCTCTCAGTGTTTCGATGTCTTTCCTTCCTTCAACAACTATCGGAGTTCCTTCTGCCGATTCTTCGACTAAGCGTTCCAGAAGGTTTTGGATTTTCTCCTCTTTTTCTTTGAGGTGTGTTGACAAGGTTTTTACCTTGTTACGTTAGCTTTTTTTACGGTGTTTAGGCATTGTGCGGCTTCCTTGTTGTTTTTGAAGTATGTTCTGACGGGTTCGAGGATTTTGACTAGTTGCTCTGCCACGGTGTTTTTGAGGTCTTGCGGGTGCAGTTTGCCTTGAGCGTAGGCTGTCTCCAGTTCTCGGTAGCTTTGGAATTCGATTGAGCCCCCGAATTTTGTTGGTCTTTCTATGGCTAGGGTCTTTGTTTCTCTGAAGATTATGTGCTTGGTAATGTCTAGTACAGGATTGAATTGGATGGTTTTCTCTGGGCAGAAGGCTCGAACCATTTTCTGTTTGATTTCTTCTGGCGTGTCGTAGAGGAATATGCAGGTTTCAGGTTTGCTTTTGCTCATTTTGGCTGAGGACAGAGCTTCTTTCTCCTGTCCTTCGGGGATCGGCCACACTTTGGGTTTTTCCAAGCCTTGCAGTAGGTGGTGGTGGACGCATACGGGTTTCCAGAATCCGAGTCTTTCGCCGAGCTCTCGGGCTACAACGTTGGCTTTGCGTTGGTCTATGCCGAGTTGGCAGATTTTGACTTGCATGTAGTATATGTCGGCCACCTGCATGGGCGTGTAGAGGAAGTCTGAGATCATTCTTGCTTCGGTTTCTTTTCTGCCTGCTATTTCCAGTGTGCGTCTTCCGCGGGCTATTGTGAGGTTTTTAGAGACTCGGACAACGGTTGCCCAGTAATCTAGGTCATCGTAGAGCTTGTCTGAGTAGATGAATTCGACCTTGTCTGGTGGGACGCCGAGGGCTATCCATGAGTGTCTGAAGAGGTCTGCTGATTTTCGGATGAGGTTGAGGTCTCCGCCGAGCTTGTTGTTTAGCCACGCGTGCCAAGTGGAGAGATAGGCCTTGTAGTGTATTCCTGCTTCGACGAAGTCTTTTATTTTGTAGGCGCAGATGACGCCTGTTCCGAGGTGGACTAGGCCTGATGGTTCCCAGCCGTCGTAGGCTATTGGGTGCTCTTCTGTTTCCAGGAGATGCCTTAGGCCTTCGGGTGTCAGCACCTCTTCGGTTGGTTGTTTGCAGACCAGTTCTATTTTTGTTTCTATGTCCAAATTGTTGCCCTACCTGTTTCGTAGGTTGTATGTTGAGGTGAAACTTAAAAGTTGTTTCGCGGGCGTTTGTTTCCCACGTAACCTAACACTTAACTTCATTGTGGGGCGATGCGCTCCTCTCGGGTTAAGCTCTCTCGTCGTGGGATTTTGTGGCCCGCGCCCACCGTGTCCCATGTTTGGGTAAACCCTCCATCACAAGAACGGCAAGTCTGAGACGTGCCTCTTCTGTTGGGTCCGTCTGCATGGCTATGTTCGGCGGGATTGCAGAAGGCTCGGTTGCGAGTCATCGCCAAATAGCAACATAGCGTGTCTGGAATTAAGCATTACTATCGACTGATACAGAGTGTTGCGGGAGAAAGACTGCTCTGAAGCGCCTACCGCTACCTTATATAGATTGAACTTCCGGTCAGTGTCGGTCCTTGTACTGCGGAATCAGCCTTATTTTTCCCCATAATAATGCTAAGCCGTCGGCTTGTGTTTGGTCTTGGCGATCTTTTGCATGTTCAGCTCGAATCCCGCTGCTGGGTTTTCCAGCTTCCATTTCATTAAGACTTGAGGGTTTATTTCGCCCAGTATTCCTACGCTTGTTCCTTCAACAATGGCTGTTCCAACTCTTCCATCAATGAAGCTTGGATGTTTTGCTTCTTTGATTTGCCATTTCAAGCCAAGGTTCATGAAGAATGCATCCAAGTTTGACTTGATTTCACTGAAGCCCGCGTTTGCGTGTGAAACGACTGCTGCCAGCCAATCTTCGTCTCTTGTTCCAGTTTCTCTTTTCTCATCCAGCAGTGTAACCTTGCCTAACTCGAAGATTCTCTGCGGATACTCAACTGACAGGTTATTGCTCAAAAACTCCATAAGGCTCGGCAGAAGCCAGCTCCTCAAGCAGGTCAACGTCTGAACCTTCGGATTCGCAAGCTCCACAACCTTCCCCCTCTTGACGTTCATCTTGCTGAACAGGTTGTCAGGGTTCGTCAGCGTGTAAGTCAAGACCTCTTGGAAGCCCAAGCCGACCATCAACTCTCTAGCTGTGTCCACCAGTGCCTGTTCAAGTCTCATTCCGCCTGTCGTCGGCAGTCTACGCCACAAGGGCTTGATGTTGTTGTATCCATAAGCTATCGTAACGTCCTCAACCAAGTCAACAGGATGCATGACGTCAACCCTGTAACATGGAACGTGCACTCTCACACAGTCACCGCCGACCTTCTCAGCGCGGTAACCTGCCTTCGACAGCAACTCAACAATCTGTTTGGCTGTAAACCGCAAACCTGAAACCTTGTTCACATATTCAACATCCAAGTCCATGCTTCCAACTTCGAAACTCGGCGTCACAACAGGAGCCTGTTCCTTCGGATAATGCACTTTCGCAGCGTAGGCCTTCCCGCCGCGGTCAATCAGCGACAACGTGACAATCTTCACCGTGTTGAGCACAGTCTCGTTCATAGTACCCGTGACCTCGACAAGCACGTTCCTCGTCTGATCCGTTATCCTGCCCAGATCGCTCGAGTTAATCACAGGCGGAAACGAAAGCACCTTCCTCTCAGCGTCCAACAGAATCGGATAAACCGGATGCTTATCCACAATGTGCCCGTATTCAATGCCCTTTGGATGTTTCTGCAGAATCTGCTTTAAGTTCATCTTCTCCTCGCAACCCAGCGGCACGAAACTGATTTCAGTCGGCTTCGCAACGCCATACGTGAGCGGGGACTTTATCAAGTCAAAATCGTACAGGCCTATCGATGTTCGCTGTCTGTTCCTGCCGTAAGACTGGTCAAGCTTGTCCTGCATATGCATAAATCCACGAATAATCGGGTCCGACAGCCTGACACCCTTGATTATCGAGCACCCAATGTACGGACGAATGGTTGCGAGTCTTTCGTCAACGAAGATTTCCACTATCGGTTTGCCAACCCTGTACTCTTTTAAGCCCGTTTCCAAACCTAGGAAACCGCGCAGGGTTCTCGCCAAGCCTTCGATGTTCCAGACATCAGGGCGACTGGTGTCCTTGATCTCAACACTCATAACGTCAGCTTTTTCGTCCCAGAGCTTCACCTCGCCCTTCACAAATTCCAAGACCTCGCTGACCTTTTCCAAGTCTCTGTGCAATTCCAAACCTAGCAGTTTCTCAAACTCTGCATAGTCAATGTCAATCGTAGGCATTCCTAAGTCACCTCTTTCCTCCTAAGCCAATCTAGGTTCAACGTGAAAAGCTGCCGAATGTCGTCGATGCCCGCCTTCAACATGAACAGCCGATCTATCCCCAGCCCCCAAGCCAGCACAGGCACGTCAATGCCCAAGGGCAGAGTCACCTCTGGCCTGAAAATCCCTGAACCGCCGAACTCAATCCATCCGAAACCTTTCTTGTAAGCGCGAAGCTCCACGCTCGGCTCCGTGAAAGGGAAGTAGTCAGGCACAAACTTGGCCTTGTCAGCTCCGGCTATGTCGATTGCAAACTTCTCCAAGACTCCGAGCAGGTCTCGAAGCGTCAGGTCCTTGTCAACCACGATGCCCTCGACCTGATTGAACTCTGTCAGATGCGTCTTATCCAGCACTTCAGGCCTGTAGCAAGGACCAATCGAGAAATACATGCCCGGAATCTCCAAATCCCTGCCCAACAGCGTTCTAGCACTGAGGCACGTGGTGTGAGACCGCAGAACCAGCCGACCAGCCTCCTTCGTTGAGTACTTGTATCTCCATCCGCTTGAGCCAGTTTTCCAGCCGCTCTCATGCGTTGCTTTCACGTTCGCTAAGACTTGTTTGTATGCGTTCACGCTGCCATGCTTAGGTGATTTTACATAGTAACATCCAGAAGGCTCTCTGGCAGGATGGCCTTGAGGCGTGTAAAGCGCGTCGAAGTTGAAGAAAGCTGTCTCAACAGCCGTTCCCGTCATCTCCTTGAATCCTAAGGCAACAAGCTTCTCCCTAACCTCGTCGAGAAACTGAAGATAAGGATGCTTCTTGCCAAGCCAAGTATTACCCCCCTGCGCGGCGATGTTATACTTCTGAAGTTTCGCCTTTCGCCACTTCCCACTGATGATAAGTTCAGGAGTGAGCTGGGTGACTTCAGCCGCAACTCTTGTCCCCTTCTTCGTCGCCGCCAACCCAGCATCCGTTATTTCGATGATTCTTCTTGTCTTCTGTTCAACATCGAGCAGCTTCCTGCCTTTCAGAATCTGAACTGTTTCCTGAAGCTCTGAACCCAAATCCTCAACTACTGCCTGTCCTTTCTCGCCCAAAATCTTCAGAAGCCTCTCGTCACTTCCCTCCCCTATTTTCTCAGAAATCCGCAACGTTTTCGTCTTGGAGTCTAAAGCTGCCCACTTCTTTCTTTGAATCCATCCCAACGCAATCGGAACGAACTGGTCCTCCAAACCTGCCTTCTCAACGACTGTTTCGAGCGGTGCTTCTCCGCTCAGCTTCTTCAAGGCGTCTATCATGCGTCTCTCAGGTAGTCCCTTCCTTGCGTAACTCTTTCCTTCTTCACTGAGCGTTGCAAGTGTCTGTTTCTCCTCAATTATTTTGAGCAGCTTTCTTTCGTGCAGTGTGATGGCGGCGCGCATGACTGCCGAATCAGATAATCCGCTTTCATTCATTATCTGCTCTAATGATGCTTTTCCGCCCAGTTTCTTCAGTGCGGAAAGTGTCTTGCGCTCGTGCTCTCTCAGGTTAACCATTGCGTTTCCCTTCACAAACAAAGCAAGCTAGATTCGGTAATGTAGTTGTCGATGTTTTAATAAAAGTATGCGTGGTTTCCAATCGGTTTTCGCTAGAAGAAGACTGTCTTACTACGGAAATCGGCAGGGCATCACTCAACCCTCACCAAACAAGAACAGCCAAATCATATTTATGGCTTATTCCGCTAAGGCACCAACAAAACGCTAACGCTCTACGTATCACTTATCGTCTACAGCAATCCCTGTTCGCTCAGCATCTTTACGAAATCCTCTTTCGAAGGTATGTTTGACTCGTTCGTAAGGTCAGCCGTGATCTTTGCAGCCATTTCTATTGCGCCTCGGTACTGTAGCGCCTTGAAAATGGAGCCTTCCAATTTCAGCGTCCCACTCATAAACAGCGTCTCAAGCGATTTTCTGCCCGTGGCAATCTCCACTGACAATTCGTAGGTCGGAATTCCCACCACAAAATCAGCCTTCTTCCTATATTCCTCGATCTGGCTTGACGGAACGTGCTTCCGTTCAACCAGTTCCCCGTCCGAGTAATCAGAATACACAGCGAAGCGGATGTCTTCAACGATGAACAAGGTTTTCCATGTCATCCCCTTGGCCTTCCCTCGATATTCTCCGTTCCCGTTTATACGCCTCTTTAGTTCTTCAGCAAACTCTGGAGACTCGTACCTTAGTTGCATGGCTTCCACTAACCATGAAGGCGATATTTGAAACTTGTGTCAACACAAGAGAATGCTAGCAACCTACTGCATGGGCCGATCCCTAGGTGTGATGTGAATTGGACTTGCAAACTGCTTAGGATGTCTTCTCATGCAGGCTTTGCGCTCGATACGCAGAAAAAAGAGCAGCGATAGCTTGGCAAGTCATGCTCTGAAAAGTCTTCGCTTGAGAATGACTGCACAAAGCGTGGTGGCACTAAAAAAGATTAGAATTGAGACTGATGTGTGAAACTCTGGTATTATCCAAGCATTTGACGTGTCCATCACGAAAGAATAGGAGTATGTCGTGTAGTACTCTCCGACGCGGTTGATGTTCAATGTTGACATTTCAGTCATGGCGCCTGTCACCTTGTCCCAATACGTTTGCCAACTGTAGCTGTCACCCGTTATGTTGACATGACTCGTAAGCCTTGCTCCTCCAGGGTACGTTCTGTCTATCGTTTCATTTATCTTCCATGTGGAATACTCGCCATAGGCGTAGACACTATCATTCACTGCAAGACCGGCTGAGATGATCATTAATTCTGCATACAGGCTGGCGCCAGAGACTATATCGACATAATCATCCAGCTCCTCTGAAGTTCCATTCTTGAAATGCTGCACCCAATGAAGCGTTATGTTCGAAGTAGAAACGCGTACGACAGACATGTTCATCCAATCAGTATCGTTCAACATGGCTACATCCGGTGGAATGGTGACCTGTGTATCGTTTGAAAACCAGTCAAAATAGACCTTGTCGTATCTGAACCAATCGCCCTCGTGAACACCAGGTATTCTCGGCTGAGCCAGTGCGGCGGGCGACATTAACGCTGACAACAAGAAAGCTGAGCACAGGATTGACCAAGCGGTTGTCTTTTGCATATTGCATCGGTTACACTATTTTGCTGTTCAATCTTTATGACTTTTGGCACAAACTGCGATTGAAGGTTGAATGCTGTTTTTCCACACATCATGTGTCCAAGGAACGGTTGGAGGAAGAGAAGTTGAGGCAACTGCAAATCATCACGCATGTCATTCCCAACCGGTTCCTCAGCTTTACCCTTTTCTCTTCATAAGTAAAAAGATATATTACGTAGCGCTTCTTTTCTGTCAGAAAAAGAGGTCTGATAGTTCTCTATGTCACCTTCAAACACTGGGGACAACGAAATGGTTGTCACTCCTTGGGAGGTCCGCGGCAAGGTTGACTACGAGCGCCTGATTCGCGAGTTCGGAACACAGCCAATGACCAACGAACTGCTGCAGAGACTGGAAAGACACACCGGCGGGCTTCACCTTCAACTGCGAAGAAGGCTCTTTTTCTCACACCGCGATCTGGACGTTGTCCTTGACCTGTACGAGAAAGGAATAAAGTTCGTTCTGTACACTGGCCGAGGTCCCTCAGGCCCAGTTCACATCGGGCACATGGTTCCGTGGATTTTCACCAAACACCTGCAAGACAAGTTCGATACGAGACTTTACTTCCAGATGACAGACGATGAAAAATTCGTTGTAGACGATGAGGCAAACCTCAAAGACACAACCGCGCTAGGCTACGAAAACGCACTGGACTTGATAGCCTTGGGCTTTGAACCCAAGAACACGTTCATAATCTACGACGTCCAGGACATCGACATGCTCTATGACATTGCACTGGAAGTCGCCAAGCGCATAACCTACTCAACAGCAAAAGCCGCCTTCGGATTCCAAGACAGCACAAACCTAGGCTGGGTGTTCTGGCCAGCCATCCAAGCCGTGCCATGCTTCATACACAAGAAACTCACAGGCGAGAACGTTCCAGCCCTCATACCAGCAGCCATAGACCAAGACCCGTACTGGCGAATCACCCGAGACATAGCCCAGAAACTCGGCTACTACAAGCCAGCGCAAATCCACAACCGCTTTCTGCCCGGGCTCGGCGTAGGCGGAAAAATGAGCGCCTCAGAACCTGAAACCGCCATATTCACCACAGACCCACCTGAAGTCGTAAAACGGAAGGTGTGGCACGCCTTCACAGGTGGAAAAGGAACAGTGGCGGAACAGAAAAAGGAAGGCGCAAACCCAGATGTGTGCTCAGTCTACCAGTACTTCCTTTACCTCTTCGAAGAAAACGACAAGAAGCTCACAGAAAGAGAAAGACAGTGCATAGCCGGAGAAATCTTGTGCGGCGACTGCAAGAAGCAATTAACGGAAAGAATCAACAAGTTCCTTGCCGAACACCAGCAGAAACGGGAAAAAGCAAGAGACACTATTGAAAAATACCACATAAAAAGGTGAAGTGCACCTTGAACACGAAGAGAATGAGGAAAGCCAAAATAGCAATTGGGTCGGCTTACAGGCTTCTCCACCCGATGCATACCGTGCTTGTCTCTTGTGTTGGAAAGAAAGGAAAACCAAACATCATAACACTCGCGTGGGCCATGCCAACCTCAATCAACCCGCCCCTCGTTGCCATAAGCATCGCACCTCGAAGGCACTCCCATGCGCTTATTGAGGAAACAAAAGAATTCGTGGTAAACATTCCAACAATGGACATCTTGAAAGAAACTCTGTTCTGCGGAAGGGCAAGCGGACGGAACCATGACAAATTCAAAGAAGCAAGCCTCACACGTCTACGGGGAAGAAAAGTGAAAGCTCCAGCAATAAAGGAATGCGTTGCCCACATCGAATGCAAACTGCACAGCCAAATCACTACTGGCGACCACACGATATTCGTAGGCGAAATCATCGAAGCCTACGCCGACAAAGAGGCATTCAAGAAAGAATACGACCTAAAGAAAGCAAAGATGATTTTCCACCTAGGCGGAAACGACTTCGCAACTCTCGCCCAAAAGGTCTTCACGCCAAAACTCCGAACATATTGAGGCTTAGCAATTTCGATTCTAAGCGCGGGATGTCCAAACCACGTCATTCCCGCCAATATTCGACCCTTTCACTAAACCTTTTAAACCGTGGCGCTGTTAGGCTTAACAAAAATAGGTGGGACACTGATGAGCAGTTTTGACGAGGATGCTCTCGAAAAGTTCCGACGTTCTGGAAAGATTCTTCGCGAAACGCGGGAGGAAATGAGAGGTTTTGTGCGTGAAGGCATGCCTATAATCAAAGTCTGCGAGAAAGCCGAGAACCTCATCCGCGCCAAGGGCGGAAAGCCAGCCTTTCCATGCAACGTTTCAATAAACGAAGTCGCAGCTCACTACACCTCTCCCCCGAAGGACAGCAGAACGATTCCTGAAAAGTCCATAGTCAAGGTTGACATCGGCGCGCATGTGGATGGCTACGTGACAGACACGGCAGTAACAGTGTGCTTCAACCCTGAATACGCGAGCCTAGTGGAAACCGCAGAGCGGGCCTTGAAAACCGCCGTGGACAGCATTCTTCCTGAAATGTCGACGTCAAAGCTGGGTTCAATAATCGAAAAAACCATCAAAAGTCGCGGTTTTAAACCAATCTCAAACTTGACAGGCCATCAGGTTGGAAGGTATCTTGTTCACGCTGGCACCTCGTTGCCGAATGTCCCACACTTGTTTTCTTCAAAAATCAACTTGGGCGGAGTGTATGCGATCGAGCCTTTTGTGACCGTTCCAAGCGCAGCTGGCAAGGTTGAAGATCGCGAAGAGGCCACGATTTTCCGCTTTCTCAAATCCAGATCGTTGAAAAACCTGCATGCGAAGCAGCTTTTGAAGCACGTTGAGGAAAAGTTCAGAACGCTTCCCTTTGCCGAACGCTGGCTGCAAGGCGTGGTTCCTGAAGAACACTATCAAGAAGCTTTCAAGGAACTGTTGGCGTCTAAAGCCCTCATGGGATACCCTATCTTTGTTGAAGCAAGCAGAAAAATAGTGGCGCAGGCGGAGCACACAGTCTTGATTGTCCGAGATGGCTGCTTGGTCCTGACCTAGAAGGAAGATCGTTCTTTTTCCTTGTCTTTCTCTTTGACTTCTCGGTAGATCGCTGTTATAAGCATCTTGTCGCTGCATTTTTGGCACGGCTCGACTTCCTTGAAAACGTAGTCTCCCCGCTGGAATTCTCTGACGTTCTTAAACCCGCATTTCTTGCATTCGATAGTCGACATTATCGGGGGCACTTCGATTCTCAGGCTTGACATTCGCCTTCTTGTCTGAAGCAGCATGTACGTGGAGAAGGCTAGGCCCAACGCTCCGATCAGCAGAAGATAGCCTGCGATCACTTCTTCTCCCGAAGTGAAGAAGCTGACAGCCGATATTAGAGCTGTTAGTGATAGAGCCAAGGTTATGAAGATTATCATCAGCACGAATGATGGAATTCTCGCTGTTGTCGTTGTGGATGTGGCTGATTCTACTCTACTCATGTCACTCATCTCCTACTAGCTGATCCCCATTGTGTTGCCGACGCCGACGATTATCACCTTGTCTCCTTCCTTAGTCTTTTCCAAGATAACCTGCTTTATCCTCTCAATGGCTTTATCGCTGGAGTCAAATATCTCCTTGCGCATCGGCGAAACCGCGTCACCGATGTCTTCCTTTATTATTACCGCGTTTATTGACAAGTGATATTTCACAAGCACTTCTTCAATCTTGAACTGATCAACGCCAGGTCCACCTATGGCAGCACCGACACCTTCAGCCACTTCTCCAACAGCTTCACCTTCAAGCTTCAGGGCAGCGTCAATCATTATCACAGTAGCAATCTTTCCTTCGTTTTCCTCAGCAATCGCTTTAACGGCGTCTCCAGGCTTGCCCACGTTTCCTCCTGGCCCTTCGGCTTTTATGACATATGCTGTGCGTCCTTCTATTGGCACGGTCGCTACGACGCAGTCTTTGGCTATTTTCTTGGTTTCGTGTCCGTGCATGAGTTTTGCCGCCACAAGTGCGCCTGCTCCGTCGCCGATTGGCTGGCCGTACGCGAATGCCTTAAGTGCGCTGGCGTAGGCTTCTGCTTCTCGCATGACAAGCGGCAGTATCATCTGAATCTGCATTATCACGTAGAGGCTTAGAGTTTTCTTGCCGAGCAGGTAGTAGTGTCTTATGACTTTGTAGATGAAGTTGAGAGCCATCGCCACCTCAAGCGTGTTCTCCAGATTGTTCGTTTGAGTTTCGTCCGCCGACGGCGCCATCAGCTTTACCTCGTCTTTGAGGCGCGTGTCTCTAACGTCAATTATGTGCTCAAGCTTCCAAACCACGCCTGCAGGGTCAAGGCTTTGCGGTGTTATGGTGAAGTATTCGAGGAACCTGTCGACTCTGCCCGAGGGGTCGGCTTGCGGTTTACCGATCTCTTTGATCGTTTCTATGGCGATCTTTCGGCCCTCATCCTTTATGTGCCTCAGCCTGTGAAGTGAGCCTTCAACCTCTCTAAGCATAATATACATCTGGATTCTCTGACCATAGAACATGAAGACTACGAAAACCACATAGAACAGTAGGTTAAAAATCCATGAGTAATCTCCGCCGATCTGCGCCACAAGCGTATTCGGTAAAGTCGTCATTGCTGCTATTATGTTCATGAACTCACCTTTCGCTAGAAACTATTAACGCTTAGTTATAAGTGTTAGGTAATTTTCCTCCACATTGACAAGTTTCTTAGGTGGGGCTGCCAGCTTTCCCGGGTTCACATGGCCGAAGACCACACTACAGCCGGAAACGGAACGAAGTTTAACTTCTGAGTTCGGAATGGGATCAGGTGGGACCCGCGTCCTATGACCGGCAAACCCCAACATACACGTGAAACTATGCTTGATTAACTTTTCGCTTCAAACACTGCAAGTCACAGCGTTTGTGTATGCTATCCATCAATTCTGGTGGTTTTTGCGAGAAGTGTCATTGAATTGGGCAGTCGAAACTGAAAAAGAGCTGGAGGGTAAGTGTCCCGTTTCGGAATCGTTGAATTCTTGGCTCTTCGGATCCGAAAAGACTTATTTCGTCTCAGTGGCGATTGCCTTCTCGAATATGTCCAGCCCGATTTTCGCCTCTTCTTCGGTTATGTTCAATGCCGGTATCAGCCGTATCGAGCTGGTTCCGCATCCCAGCAGTGCAAGTCCGTTCTTCAGCGCCTCTAGGAGTATCTTTTCTCTGGGTTCTTTCGCGTATTCCTTGGTTTTTCTGTCCTTAACGAATTCTACGCCCCAAGCAAGACCTAAGCCTCGGACGTCTCCGATGGTCTTGTACTTGTCTTGCATTTCTTCCAGTCTTTCCTTGAACAGTCTCCCAAGCTTCGCGGCGTTCTGAACCATCCCGCCCTTGATGACTTTTATCGTGGCCAATGCTGCTGCGCACGCGATCATGTTTCCGCCGTAAGTATTGCTATGCACGCCTGAAATTCCGAAGTCCAGTTCTTTTCTGAACACTGTTGCTCCGATGGGTATGCCGCTCCCAAGAGCTTTGGCGGTGCACAAAATGTCGGGAGCCACTCCGAAGTGTTCGATGGCGAACATCTTTCCGGTTCGGCCCATTCCCATCTGAATTTCGTCGTCGATCAGTTTTATATCATGTTGATCGGCGAGTTTTTTCAATTCTCTGAGGAAGTTTTTGGGCGGAACCACGTAGCCTCCTTCGCCCTGCACTGCTTCAAGGAGTATTGCTGCCACCTCGTCTGCGGGCACGTAGTGGTTGAACACGTATTCGTCTATGTATTCTATTGCTCTGTTGACCAGTTCATCTGGTTGCTCGTAGCCGTCAATGTGCCAGGGGTTTCTGTAAGGGTTTGGATAAGGTACGTGCTCCACTCCTGTCATCACTGGGAACATTCTTGAGCGGTGGTGCGGCTTGCTTGCGGTGAAGCTCATTGAGCCGAGTGTTCTTCCGTGAAAAGCTCCTATGAAGCCTATGAACCACTTGCGCTGGGTTGCCCATTTCGCCACTTTGATGGCGGCTTCAACGCTTTCGGTTCCGCTGTTGGAGAGAAATGTCTTCTTTTCAAACTTGCCGGGTGTGATTTTGTCAAGCTCTTCAGCCAGCTCCACTTGGGGCAAGTTGTAGAAGTCAGTTCCAGCCGCGTGCCAAATCTTTCTGAGCTGTTCCCTAATTGCCTTTTCCACTTCGGGATGCCTTATTCCCGTGTTGAGAACGGCTATGCCGCTGGAAAAGTCGAGAATCGTGTTGCCGTCGACGTCTTTGAACCACACTCCCTCGCCACTGTCGATCACGAGAGGCGCGTGTTTCGGGTCGTTCGTCGTGGTTGCCATGTACTTGTTGTGTCTTTCTATGACCTTTCTTGCCTTCGGGCCGGGTATGGGCGTGACAATTCTGGGTTTCTTAATCTTAGCCATGGACAATTGTCTCCTTCTTTCAGACAGAACGGAATGTTACCTTCGAGTGAAATTTAAGTCTTATCAGCGATTGCTGACAGACAAGATGTGCTTCTCTTATATTGACGCGAAAATCGCAAGGAATATATCTACTCCTAAATAGTAGTCTTTTTGCCTGCATGACAGGTGGGGTCGTAGTCTAGGCAGGTATGACGACGGGCTCCAGAAAGTAGCTAACGGGTTTACGGACCTCAAGAGGGATGAAGAGGTTCTGGAGCTGTCAGGAGAAACCCGTAGGATCAGCGCCGAAAGCACTGTTTCCGGGGAAAGGTCGTCGGTTCAAATCCGGCCGGCCCCACCATAGATCTCTTCTGATAAAATAAGGTGTGCTTCTTGAATCAATGGGAGAAGCTAGAAGGTTGTCTGTTCCGTTCTCTTGATTATTTCATTCTGTAGATCGACACCCAAATCGACAAAATAGTCGCTGTACCCTGCAACTCTTACTATTAGGTTTCTGTATCTTTCAGGATGTTTTTGTGCGTCGCGCAGCATATCAGAACTTATCACGTTAAACTGCATGTGGTGGCCGTCCAGCTTGAAGAAAGTTCGTATTAGTTGAGCTAACTTGTCGATTCCTGTTTCATCAGCAAGAAGTTGAGGCGTGAATTTCTGATTAAGAAGTGTTCCGCCTGTTCTGACATGGTCGATCTTAGCGACGGATTTTATTACAGCCGTGGGCCCTTTGCGGTCGGCCCCTTGAACGGGTGAGACTCCCTCGGAAAGAGGTTCTCTTGCTTTTCTTCCGTCAGGAGTTGCTCCGACAACTTTTCCAAAGTAAATGTGAACGGTTGTTGGCAATAAGTTGATTCTGTAGTGTCCACCCTTTGTGTTGGGTCTCCCATCTATTGCGTCAAAATAGACTTCGAAAATGGCTTTCATAAATTGATCGGCGTAGTCCTCGTCATTTCCGTACTTTGGTGTCTTGTTCAGGAGCCTCTGACGAAAATTTTCGTACCTATTGAAGTCTACCTTAAGAATTTCAAGCAATTCCTTCATTGTGACGTGTCTTTTATCAAAGACATTGTATTTTATTGCGGTCAACGAATCTGTCGTTGTCCCGAGCCCAACACCTTGAATGTAGTCAGTGTTGTACCTTGCTCCCCCATCGTTGTAATCTTTGCCTTTGGCGATACAATCAGCAATAAGAAGAGACAGGAAAGGCACTGGAAGCCGTTCAGCGTACAGCCGTTCTATAATATTGTTCCCTTTGATCTTAATGTCGACAAAGTAATTGAGCTGTTTTCTGAATGCTTCGAACAGTTCATCAAAAGAACTGAGTTCAGCAGGATCTCCAGTTTCAAGTCCAATCTTCTTTCCTGTTCTTGGGTCCAAACCATTATTCAGAGTGATTTCTAGAACTTTTGGCATGTTGAAGTAGCCTGTGAGGATGTAGCTTTCTTTGCCGAAAGCTCCGGTTTCCACACATCCGCTTGCTCCTCCATTTCTAGCGTCTTCGACAAGTTTTCCTTGTCTCAGCATTTCTTGGATTATTTCATCCGTATTGAATACTGATGGCTGTCCGAAGCCTGTTCTTATGATTTCTACTGCTCTCTTCAAGAATCTGTCAGGCGTTTTCTTGCTTATTTGAACCATAGAACTGGGCTGGGTCAACCTCATTTCTTCTACAACATCCAGTATGAGGTACGAGAGCTCATTTACTGCATCGGCTCCATCGGCTTTGACTCCCCCTGTGTTTATGAGTGCAAAGTCAGTGTAGGTGGCACTTTCTTCTGCAGTGACCCCCACTTTAGGCGGTGCTGGTTGGTTGTTGAACTTTATCCAAAATGCTTGAAGAAGCTCTTTTGCTTCTTCTTTTGTTAAAGTTCCATCTGCGAGACCTTTTTCATAAAAAGGGTAGAGATGCTGGTCGAGCCTACCAGGGTTGAACGCGTCCCATGGATTAAGCTCTATTATGACCCCGAGGTGAGTGAACCAATAGTGTTGCAGGGCTTCCCAGAAGTCTCTTGGCGCGTGAGCGGGAACACGCGTGCACACATCGGTTATTTTCTCTAGGTCTCTTCGTCTTTTGATGTTGCTCTCTTTTTTCGCCAGTCTTCTCGCCAAGTCAGCATGGCGTTCAGCGAAATGGATCAACGCGTCTGCGGCGATTTCCATCGCCCTAAGTTCTTCCTTCTTCTTGTACGCATCTGCATCTTTCAAAAAGTCGAGGTTTTGAATACTTCTGATTACGTCTTTTTTGAAGTCAAGCAAGCCCTTCTTGTAGATTTTGTCGTCTAAGGCAGTATGCCCTGGGGCTCTTTGTTCCAAAAATTCTGTAAACACTCCTGCTTCATAAGCAGCTTTCCATTTATCTGACATTTTGTTGAATATTATATCTCTTATTGCCCTGCCATTCCAGAAAGGTATAAGCTTCTCTTTGTACACTTTCTTTGTTGCCTCATTTACAGCATATGGGGTTTTCTTTCTGGAGTTAAGAACCTCGAGGTCTTCCAGCGTATGGCAACATATTTCAGGATACGTTGAAGTTTCCTTTGGAGCTGAACCTCTCTCACCAACGATCAACTCCCCATCATTAATGCAGATTTTCTTGTTCTCGAGCAAATGCTTGAATGCAAGCGCCCTTTTCACGGGGATGGATACTCGATTCGCAATCTCGCTTTCATAAAACTCCGTTATGAGAATCGCTCTTTCTGGAGAAATATAGGGCTTAGCAGTTACACTTTGTTTCCTTAATTTTCTGATTCTTTCCCGCATGTCATCCTCCTCCAATTCCTACCCTTATTCCAAAAGCCTCCATTTTTTCCTTCACTGACTTCACCCTTTGATTCGAGGGAGGTTGAATTTTGTCCAGCTTGTAAGGTTTGCCTAGGTTCTTGTATTTCTCAATTCCTGCTCTATGGTAAGGAAGGAGATTAACCTGCTGTATGTTAGGCAAAGAACTTATGAACTCGGCTGTTCTTGTAACATTTTTGTCGCCATCATTTATACCCGGTATGATTGGAAAACTGATCACAATACTACTGCCACTTTCTGCGAGCTTTTTGAGATTTTTGAGAATTTGTTCATTTGAAGCGCCTGTATATTTTCTGTGCTTTCTGTTATCCATGGTTTTGATATCATACAAGAAAAGGTCCACTTTGTCACGTATTCTGTCGATTATTTCATATTGTGCAAACCCACAAGTGTTTACAGCTGTGTGAGTGGCTCTCTCTTTACATTCGTTAAGAAGTGCGTTCAAGAAATCAGGTTGCATGAGTGGTTCTCCCCCCGAAAATGTTACTCCACCCCTTGATTCCTCATAAAAAGTTCTGTCCTTTTCTATTTCTTCCAGAATCTCCTTTACAGTCATCTGCTTTCCAGCAATTGAGAGAGCGTCAGATGGACACACACGACAGCAATTGTTGCACGGAACACATTTTTCTCTATTCACAGATATAGATTGAGCCACTAGTGATATCGCTTCTCGCTGGCAGCTCTTCGAACATTCATCACAGCCAAGACACCTGCTTTTCCTATAAACCAACTCAGGCTCAACATCTTGTCCTTCTGGGTTATGGCACCACCAACAACGTAGCGGGCATCCCTTGAAAAATACTGTAGTGCGGATTCCTGGCCCATCATGAATAGAATACTTTCTAATGTCAAAGATCACACCATTTTTCATAGGTGCTGCCAACATCTGCAACTATTGTGGCGTTTGCTATAGCTTTTTCTTTAAGAAAACTTGCAAAAAGATGCTTGTACAATAAATAGCACTCAATTGTAAGATTTAAACGTAAGTTTAAACCTATACGGCCCCACCAAAAGCCCCTTTTAGCAGAATAAGCAATCTTGTGGGTCATATAGAAAAATACTCTTGAAACGATTAGATTTCAGTGGGTGGGTGTCTTCATGCATTGCTCTACGTTCTAAAGTCTGTTTACATCTTACAGTTTCTTGGGAGCCAGCACATGCTAAGTCATCTAGACCAAGTGTTCAAGGAGTATTTTTACTCCAATACTGATCAGAACGAGGCCACCAATGATTTCGATTCTGTTTTTGAAAGCGCGTCCAAGCCTGTTGCCGAAGCATACCCCAGCGTATGATAACAGGAATGTTACAGTTCCGATCACCATTATTGGAGTTATTATAAGCACTTCCAGAAAGGCGAAGCTCAGCCCAACAGCTAGTGCGTCAATGCTAGTAGCGATAGATAATATCAACAAAGCAGAAATGCTTAACGAGTTTGGTTCTCTTATGCTTGGTTTCGCATAGACTGATTCATAAATCATTTTGCAGCCGATTAGGCTGAGTAGCCCGAACGCTGCCCAATGGTCAACTCCCGAAATAAAGCCTCTCCAACTAAGTCCTGCTAACCATCCTAATGCCGGCATGAATGCTTGGAACAGTCCGAATGATATGGCCATTTTCAAAGCGTTGACAGCAGGCAGTCTTTTTGTTGATATTCCGTGTGCAATGGACACCGCAAAAGCGTCCATTGACAAGCCCAGAGCTATGAGCATAATCATAAGCATATCCATTTGACATTACTCAGACCAGTTTGGCTTGCCAAAAGATGTTCAAGCGATTTATAAGGCTTCTCTTGTAATTCAAGAGCTTCCAGGTTCACACAGTAAGACAGCCTGTGCACTGGCACTCAAGTGTAATATCTAAACGTAAGTCTAAAGCTATGGCGCTCCACCAAAAGCCTATTTCGCAAAACAGGCAATACTTCGGGTTGTATCCAGAAATGGTCTTCGGCGATTTGGCTCTGCCATCTTTCTAGTCGTTCAGCTGAGCGAATCCTTTTTCTTACCCCGCCTCAGAATCTCAGTTTGCGGCCTTTCACGCGGACGTTTTGCTCAAACTCCTTGGCCAGCTCTTCAAGCAGCGTTTTCTGGTGAGGTGTTAGCTTGTCGGGGACTGCTATGTTAACTCGAACCAGCAAATCGCCTCTGCCGTATCCCCTGAACCTCGGCATTCCTTTTCCTTTGAGCTTGACAGTTTCTCTAGGCTGGGTTCCCGGGTGAATTTTCAGGTTGGTGTTTCCCTCCAAAGTAGGCACTGAAACCTCCGCTCCAAGAGCTGCCTGAGGAAACCCCAGAATCAGATCATACATGAGGTCATCTCCGTCTCTCATGAAATATTCGTGGGGGGCCACATGAATTACGACGTACAGGTCTCCGGGAGAACCTCTGCCTGGAGGCGTTTCTCCTTCTCCATGGAGCCTAAGCTGATAACCGTCGTCAATGCCTGCCGGAATCCTCACACTGATCTGCCGTTCTTTTTCCGTAAGACCAGTGCCCCTGCATCTGGGGCATGGTGTGTCTATGATTCTGCCTTTTCCTCCACATGCGGAACACGGTGTGACCCGCACGAACATTCCGAAGCCGCTTCTGCTCACATTCTGAATCTTCCCCGTGCCTTTGCACTTGGGACATGTTCTCGGTGAAGTGTTAGGTGCGGCGCCGGTGCCGTTGCAGACGTCGCACTTTTCGATTCTTGGGATTTCTATTTCCTTTTCCGCGCCTTTTGCGGCTTCTTCTAAACTGATGTGGAGCTCGTAGACGATGTCACGGCCGACGCTGGCTCTTTCTTCGAAGTCGCGTTGGCCGAAGAAGAAGTCGAATATGCCGCCGAGGCCGAAGCCTAGGTCTCTGAGTATGGGCTCGAAGTCTGCGCCTCTGAATATGTCTTCAGTCGTGTAGCGTTGGTCGAATCCTGCGTGGCCGAGCATGTCGTACTGTCTTCGCTTTTCTTCGTCTGACAGAACAGCGTAAGCTTCTGACATCTCCTTGAACTTTTCTTCAGCATCTGGCGCTTTGTTTCTGTCCGGGTGATACTGTAATGCAAGTTTTCTGTATGCATCTTTAATCTCTTCTGGAGAAGCGTTTCTTGGGACGCCAAGGGCTTCGTAGTAGTCTCGTTTGCTTGCCATTCTCTTTACCGTCAAGCTCGTAAGGTTGTTACTAGGTCAGAACTTGGTCTCATTTCACCTTGTAGTCGTCTGAGTCAACCACTTTCTCGTCGCCGCCAGTGGGAGCTTGTCCGGCTGCTTGACCTTTCTGTTTTGCATAGTCAGCGGCGGCCTGCTGATAGATGACTGTTCCGACTTCTTGAAGCACTTTCTGGAGTTCTTCAGACTTTGTCTTCATTGTCTCCAAGTTGGTTCCAGCTAGGGCGTCTTTTAGTGCAGAGACAGCCGTGTCCATCTTGTTCTTCTGGTCTTGCGTGAGTTTTTCTCCTAGGTCTTTCTTGGTTTTTTCTGTCGTGTATATCAGGTTGTCAGCGTTGTTTCTTATTTCTGCCTCTTCACGTTTCTTCTTGTCTTGCTCGGCGAATTGCTCTGCTTCCTTCATCAGTCTCTCTTTTTCCTCTTTCGAGAGCTTTGTTGAGGCTGTTATCGTTATCTTTGCTTCCTTGCCGGTGCCTAGGTCTTTGGCTGCTACGTTCAGTATGCCGTTGGCGTCTATGTCAAACGTTACCTCGATCTGTGGCACGCCTCTCGGCGCGGGAGGAATCCCTTCAAGATTGAACATGCCTAGTGACACGTTGTCGCTTGCCATTGCCCGTTCTCCTTGAAGTACATGAATCGTTACGGCGGTCTGGAAATCTGCTGCCGTGGTGAAAATCTGGCTTCTTCTCGTGGGGATGGTGGTGTTCTTCTCCAGAATCCTAGTGAACACGTGGCCAAGCGTTTCTACGCCGAGAGACAGAGGTGTAACGTCAAGCAACAGAAGGTCCTTCACTTCTCCAGTGATCACAGCAGCCTGTATTGCAGCGCCAACTGCAACGCACTCCATCGGATCTACTCCTCTCTCCACAGGTTTTCCCATTATCTGCTCCACGAATCTTTGCACGTAAGGCATTCTCGTCATTCCGCCAATCAGGATCATTTTGTCTATGTCTTTTGGGGTCAGCTTTGCGTCTTCGAGAGCTTTTACGAGAGTCTTCTCTGTTTTTTGGACTATCGGCTGAGCCAGAGCCTCAAGTTTGGTTCTGGTTAATGTGAAGTGCAGATGTTTAGGCCCGGAAGAATCCGAGTATATGAATGGCAAATCAATATCTGTGCTCATCAGCGTCGACAACTCGATCTTTGCTTTTTCAGCGGCTTCTTTCAACCTTGCCAGTGCCATTTTGTCACTGCGAAGGTCGATGCCCGTTTGTCTTTTGAACTCTTCTAAGAGGTAATCCATAACCGCATTGTCCAAGTCGGTGCCGCCGATTTGTGTGTCGCCGCTGGTTGACAGTACTTGGAAGACTCCCTTGCCGAAATCCATCACAGTCACGTCGTGGGTGCCTCCGCCGAAACTGAAAACCAGTATCTTCATCTCTTTTTCCAGCTTGTCAACGCCGTAAGCGAGACAGGCAGCGGTGGGTTCGTTTATTATTCTCATGACTTCGAATCCCGCTATCTCTCCAGCGTCTTTCGTGGCTTGGCGTTGATTGTCGTTGAAGTGGGCTGGGACCGTTATGACGGCTTTTCTTATGGGAACTGCCAGAAAGTTTTCGGCGTCCTTCTTTATCTTCTGCATGATGAAGGCGGAAATCTGCTGCGGGGTGTACTCCTTTCCTAAGAGGCTGACTTTGTAGTCGGTTCCCATTTTTCTCTTTATCTCGTAGATTGTCCCTTCAGGGTTGGCGGTTGCTTGTCTCTTTGCAGGTTCTCCTATCAGCAACTGGCCGTCTTTGGTGAAGGCAACGATTGATGGAAACATCTTTCCTGCCATCGTGGGTCCTTCAGCGCTCGGTATCACGGTTGCCCGTCCGTTTTCGAAAATGGCAGCTGCCGAGTTTGTCGTTCCAAGGTCTATGCCTATTACTTTCTCGCCGGATTTGACATTACTCATTCTGATTCATCTCCTCTTGGGGTTTTGATGAAGGTTTTACCACAATCTTAACGATGCTCGGTCTAATCACTTTTTCCCTCATAGTATAACCCTTCCTTACCTCCTCAATCACAGTGCAACCTTCAGCGCCGGCTTTCTCTGTTTTGGCGACGGCGTTGTGTTTTGAAGGATCAAAAGGTTTGCCAAAGCACTCTATTGGTGAGACTCCTTCTTTTTCAAGCACCTTTTTCAGCTTTTTGAGGGTCATTTCGACTCCTTGAATAACAACCTCAGCGGATTTGGCGGAACGGCCAGACTTGATCGCCATCTCCAGTTCATCGACAACTTCCAACAGTTCCACGATTAAGCGTTCGTTGCAGTATTTCTTGACTTCCTCCAGTTGTCGATCCGACCTTTTCTTCAGGTTTTCGAAGTCTGCCTGTGCGTACTTCAGTCGGGTGAGGTACTCTTCTGAACGTTTTTTCTCCTCATCCAAGGCATGCGCTAGCGTCTCGAGTTTGGTTTTGTCTTCCTCAGGTTGTTTTTCTTGCTCTTCGCCCATTTGAAGAGTCTCCATAGAATGCTACAGATTTCTAGCTTGCACGAACAGAGATATATACCTCACTCTTTAGGAAAGCGCCAAGGCTATCGGCTGTCCGAGAGGACTGCCTTCAACGCGACGGTTGCAAGGGTTGCTTACCAAGCTCTCGCCACTATATTCAAGCTCGTTAACGGGTTCATCAGTTGCAACGTAGGGAGATTCTCGTAAGACGCGACGGTTTCCCACCCTGCCTTTCTCAAAAGAGAGGAGAGCTCACTGAGGCTGTAGATGTGATTTTCAAAATCCGCTCTGTCAGAGGTGCGCTTGCTTGCGGGCTGAGATCATCTACAGCTATATATTCTCGTGGCTTAGAATGTTAGTGAGGTTTCGAGTTTGCCACTTCCGCTAGTCGAACGATCGGAGCAGGAAATTGCGGAGATTATCAAGAGAAAAGTCGAAGCAATAAAGGCTGTCAGGGGCATACGTCAACTGAACGTGCGAGCGAGTGGAAAAAGGTGCGATGTGGACATGCTTGTCCTGCTCGACAGCAACCTCAGCTGGGAGGATGCTCACAGAATAGCCTTAGACGTTGAAAGGGAAACAATGCGTGAGTTTCCAAATGCACGGGTTGCTGTCCACACCGAACCCTTCGGAGACAGTTGGCAGAGCATTTGGAAGCTTGTAAAGGACATAACCGAAGGGACACCTGGCTCCAGAGGGGTTCACAACATTCACATTCAAAAGATCGGCGAAAAACCGTGCGTTGACCTTCACCTAGAGGTAAGCGCAAACATGACGGTGAAGCAGGCACATGATGTTGCTGACCAAGTTGAAAGAAGCATAAGGAAAGCCAACCCGGACATTTCAGAAGTCACCGTTCACATTGAATCCGCATCAGACCGCGTATCTCGGGAATTAGCCGGCGTCGAAACAGAGCTAGAATCGTACATTCAGCATATCGCTGAACGTTTCCCAGAAATCAAAGATGTCTGCGACATCAAGATTCGCAGGTTCGGCAACACCACACATCTGGTTCTGCAATGTCATTTTGATCCGAACCTCAGCATTGAAAGGGCACACGAAATCTCCAGCAAGCTTGAGAAGGAGATCAGAACTGCTTATCCAAACATTACTAGAATAGACATTCACGAAGAACCCGCCTAACAACCACAGAACCTCATCCAACCCCACGCTAGAGAATCATGACAAAACACCTAAATATCCCTCGGCGATACTAGGAGCAATAAAATCTGTTGTAAACACTAAGAGGACCATGCTTGAGGCGGATTCAAAAATACGGCAAGACGAAAGAATGGCAATGGACGCAGAGACTATTGGTCTATTCAGCCCACGGATGTTTATAAAACCCTTGAAACCAGTGAACGAGGCTTATCCGAACAAGAAGCTCAACAACGCCTCAGAACCTATGGACCAAACGAGTTGCCTACGCATGCCTTCAGCATGGCTCAAGTGCTTTTTAGGCAATTCAAGAACCCAATATTTGCTATTCTGATTGCATGTGCTTTTGTAGCAGGTTTTTTCTCCGGACTCAATCAGGCAATAGTAATCCTGTCTATGGTCGCCTTGAGCGTTGTCTTGGGATTCTATAATGAGTACAAGGCTGAAAAGATTGTTGAAAACCTGCGCCAAAACGTGTCAATCAAGGCCATAGTGACAAGGAATGGCAAGTCTCTGCAAATTGACTCGAAACTGCTTGTTCCAGGAGACTTGGTCTCAGTCTATGTTGGAGACATCGCTCCAGCCGACGTGAGAATAGTGAAAAGTAAGGATCTTCAGACAGATGAAGCGACATTCACAGGAGAATCGTTCCCAGTTGAAAAAGTCTCCGACAAGATTGACGTTGAGCAACCAATGCCTCAGCAGTTGACGAATTACCTGTTTATGGGCACGGTCGTGGTTCACGGGGGCGGTCAAGGCGTCGTCATCTCAACTGGAAGACAGACCGAGCTTGGCTCCATATCCAGAAGTCTGGCACGGCCTCACCCTGAAACAGAATTCCAGAAAGGGATCAGAAAATATGGGACTATGCTTATCACGTTGACTCTCGCTCTCAGTATCGGAATCTTCTCGTTGAACGCCGCAATCGGTCACCCGTTGATCGATTCTCTGCTGTTCTCTCTCGCCGTTGCCGTTGGGCTTGTGCCAGAACTGATGCCGGCCATAGTCACAGTCAGCTTGGCTCAAGGGGCAAGCAGGATGGCAAAGGTGAAGGTCGTAGTGAAACGCTTGGTTTCGATCGAAGACTTCGGCAACATGGATGTACTGTGCACTGACAAGACTGGAACGCTTACGGAAGGAAAAATCGTTCTTAAGGACTACTTCTCGGTTGACGAAGAAAAGGAACCGAGAATCATGCCCTATTCGCTGCTGTGCAACAACGCCGTTGTAGAAGAGAAGATTGTGGGCAACCCCATGGACATCGCGGTGTGGGACTATGCCCGTGAGAATGGTGCACAGGCAAGCGTGAAAGCCTATGCAAAAGTCGACGAGATTCCCTTTGACTACCAGCGGCGAATGATGTCAGTAGTAGTAAAGAAGGACGAAGAGTTCATTCTCATCAGCAAGGGTGCCCCAGAATCGATTTTTGCCAAGTGCAAATACGCCGAAACTGAGGGACGAAAAGAACCATTAAGTGCTGTTCTGGAATCGATTAATGCGAAGTTCTCCGACCTTTCGCAACTGGGCTATCGCATCCTTGCAGTGGCCTACAAAGATGTGAAAGCCGAAAAATCCTATACTGCCGAGGACGAGAAGGATCTAACGCTTCTCGGCTTTCTAATTTTCACTGACCCTCCCAAGAAAGACGCGCATCAAGCCGTCAACAGGTTGAGGGAAATGGGAGTTGAGATCAAGATACTTACGGGCGATAACGAGCTTGTGGCAAAGAAAATCTGCGACGACCTCAAGGTTTCCGTCAAGAGGGTCGTCTGCGGTTCGGATCTCATGCAGATGAGCTGGACTGAAATAAAGGCAGCAGTGGAAGAGACCACGATCTTTGCTCGGATCACGCCTGAGCAGAAACTCGACATCATCAAGGCTCTGAAAGCAAATGGACATGTGGTTGGTTTCGGCGGAGATGGAGTGAACGATGCCCCCGCTCTGTACGAGGCGGATGTTGGAATATCCGTTGACACGGCAGTGGACGTTTCAAAGGAAGCAGCAGACATCGTCCTTCTCGAGAAAGACCTGCTTGTGCTGGCTGACGGAATAAATGAGGGACGCAAAATCTTCGGCAACACGATCAAGTACATCCTGATGGGAACAAGCTCCAACTTCGGAAACATGTTCAGCGCCGCTGCCGCATCAATCTTCCTTCCATTCCTTCCAATGCTGCCCATGCAGATACTCTTCATGAACCTGCTCTACGACGTGGCAAACATGACGTTGCCAACCGACAATGTCGATGAGGAATACACTAAGTTGCCAAAGCGCTGGGACATAGGTTTCGTGAGGAAATACACGCTGTTCTTCGGACCTTTCAGCTCACTCTACGACTTCCTCACCTACGGCATAATGCTCTTCATATTCGGTGCCTCTGCCAATCCTGCACTGTTCCAGACCGGTTGGTTCGTGGAGTCATTCTGGACCGAGGTCCTCGTCATATTTGTAATCAGGACCAGGCGGATTCCTTTCTTAACGAGTCGCCCAGGAAAATGGCTCATCTTGCTCACACTTTCCTGTGTAGCATTCGGCACCATACTCCCGTTCACTGCGCTAGGCGGTTTTCTGGGGTTCACGGCGCTTCCCCCTGAATACTGGGTTCTGCTGGTGCTCATGGTTGCTACGTACCTGTTCTTGGTTGACGCGGGGAAAGTGTTCTTTTACAAGATATGCAAGTTCTGATGGGAGTGAATGACTGTGCCAGATCTTGACCTGTTTGGTTGGTGGGCCATAAGCATCAGCGGCGGCAGTGTCTTCCTCACACTGGTCAGCATCTATCTTTATGCAGACAGCCGCAAAAGATGCAAGAACGGTGAACAAGAACCAGTCAACATAGGTAATCTTGTGAAGAATTTCATGTTTGTCTGGGTTCTTTTGAGCCTGCTAGTCTTCTACATAGTCTCGATTCAAATAGGCTCCGCCGCCATATTCGCAGCAGGAAACATAGTTATGGAAGTCATCTTGATCATTTACTTAATAAGAAACAGAACAAAGTCCGAATGAGCGTAGCGTTTGCTCGCTGGCATTTTTCAGTTAGGTTGCTTGGGACTTGTCACCTTGTTGGCAAGCAATGCGTCCATAGGTAAACTGTAATAGCCAGTTCTGCTCATAATTCTAACAAGGGAGAAGATTGCAGAGGAAGACCAGATTTCTCGTCGGGTTCATACTTGTAGCTTCCCTATTTGCTCTTCCGATAATCATTGCAGTAACTGTCAATGCAATCTGGACTTTGGCACTTTTCATCGCAGGCTTTTTTGTCAGCGTCTATTGGCTCTATCGCATAACCATTAAAAACATCAAGCCAAAATATCCCTTGGTGAATCCGGAAGGGCACCCAGACATCTATTCAGGCCGCATGCCCAGACCCATATATGAGGATGTGGAAAGATATCCGTGGTTCTTCAAGAAAAAACAAAAGAAAACGGCGGACAACACCAAAAAAGTCAGAAAGAAACACTGACAGATGGAGCTCCGCCCGTCAAAAGTTCTAAGTCAGACTGTGACCTTTGTCGCTGGCGTGGAAGTGCAAAGACATCATTGCGTCCAGGCTTTGTGGATTGAAGGTTATTGGAAGTAATCTTAAATCTGTCTGCACGTATTATTTTGAGCTAATCAAAATATGTGTTGAGGCAATCTGGGAGCGGATGTGAAGAACTTGAAAGACAAGGACTG
>Ga0315294_10001002_pt1 | contig 30578 bp, 48 predicted proteins | sample YL17G13_40_MG_FD_203626 | JGI IMG/M metagenome (GOLD analysis project Ga0315294, IMG submission 203626) | Sediment microbial communities from Yellowstone Lake, YNP, Wyoming, USA - YL17G13_40 | ecosystem: Environmental > Aquatic > Freshwater > Lake > Sediment | place: USA: Wyoming | collected...
CTTTGTCCTTGACCTTTTTTGGCAATTTTATCTATCTCATCTATAAAAACTATTCCTTTTTGTGCTTTAGATACATCAAAATCACAATTTCGAAGTAATTTTGAGATAATACTTTCTACATCTTCGCCTACATAGCCAGCTTCAGTGAGTGAAGTAGCATCGGCAATAGCAAATGGAACATCCAGCATCTCTGCTAAAGTTTTTGCCAATAAAGTTTTACCGCTACCAGTTGGTCCTATTAAAAGCACATTACTTTTTTCAATCTTAGTATCTTTAAATTCTTCATTTTTCTTATCTTGCTTGTCAAAAAATATTCTTTTGTAATGATTAGATACAGCAACAGCCAATTGTTTTTTACATTCAAATTGCCCAATAATAACTTTATCTAAAAACTTTACAATATTCTTTGGTGTTAATAATTTTTCTTGAAAAACAGATCCTGAGTCTTTTTTAATCAATCCTTTTTTAACTTTTTCTTTAACTGATTTTTCTTCATTGAAAAGTATTTCATAACACATTTTAACACAATCAATGCATATGTAAGATTTTTGAATAACTTTATCAACATTTGGACTTCCTTCGATCATCGAATTAACTTGATTGCTTTTTTTTTCACAAAAATTACAACAAACCATTTTATTCTTAGACATTTTTACCTCAATTATTCAAAAGTATCTTTCTGCTACATCTTTATAGCATAAGTGTTTTAATATATCAATAAAAAAACCTCGCTCCTTTTTAAGAAGCGAGGTTTAAAATTACTAACAATAAACTAAGAAATATTAGCCCAAGCGATTAAATTTTCTTTGCTTCCAAATTCTTTTATGTATTCACGAATCTTTGAAATTTTGATTATTGCAACATCAAGATTATTATCTTTATTTTCAACAACCCATTTTAAAGATTCTTTGGATACTAAAGATTCTTTAGCTAAGACTACCTCATGCTTTACTTGAACCTTCTTAAGCTTTGCTTTTGGAGCTTTAGAACTAACAACATTTTTAAGCTTAGCCTTAATTTGATAAACCAAAGCTTTACTAGGTGCTTTCCCAGTAATTTGTTTAACAGCTAACATGACATCTGCTACGGATATAACAGAATTCTTTCCAAGCACCTTGCGGGTAGCTTCAGAAATTGACATAAGCTCATTAGAGCCAACAGTAGAACTAACAGCATTTTCTGACATATAAAACTCCTTTAAAAATTAACAACACACTATAGAGCCACCAACAGTAAAACAATTACTGTTGTATTTCATCGTTTGCATTTTTATTTAAAAAATACTTAAATGTTGTTTCATCTCTATTAATAACTCTATCTTTTTTCATGTTATAAATGTATTGTCTGCAAGTTGATACAAAATTTTTGCTTGTTTTGGTTGATTGCTCCAAAGAAAGCTTGGTAATTTCTTCTAAAGAAATTCCATTTGGATGACTTAGTAAAATATCATTAATGATTTTACTGAGAGTCTTATGTTTACCAGTTTTTTTCTTAATAATCTTTTCATCTGTCCCAGAACAAATCTTAACCCATTCAGATCTATTTGATTCAAGATTCTTAATTTTTTCTTCAATATCATAAAGTTCTTGTAGGTTCTTAAGCCTTGAAGCATGCAAATCCACTAATATCTTTGCATCTTGAATATCACCTTCTGTGATACTAATCTGATCCATGATTACACCTCAAAAAAAAGTTTATTAAATTTCAGTTTTAACTGATACCGTATTAATATAGATTTTTAAAAATAAAAGACAACTTTTTATGAAAGAAAATATATGAATTTATGTTAAGATTATTCTTGTTAAATACTTATGTCAAGGTTAGAATAATAATTGTAACAGTAAAACTAATCAAGAGGATTAAAATTATGCTAGTATTATCAAGAAAAGCTGAAGAATCAATTATTATTAATACTCCAGATCATAAAGAAATTAAAATAACAATTATTAAAATTGAGAATAAGAAAGTAAAAGTTGGAATTTCTGCTGGTACTGAATTTACTATTCTCAGAGAAGAATTAACGCTTGGAAATTAGTTATCAAAGAATCTATCAAGCATCTTTGAAAATTCATCATTAGAATAATTATGATCAATGGCAAAAGAATAAGCAAATAGTATTTCATCTATTTCGCTTCTGGTTTCAAATTTAATTTTATCAATGTTTAAGTTATTAGATTTTTTAATATATTTGAATAATGATAAAACCTTTGTTTTCATATTTGCTGTAATTGCATGATTGCAATGAGAACAATAAGATATTCCATCATTAAGTGGTCTGTTTAAGTCAACGCTGCAATATGGACATATTATAATCATTTTATTTTCTTTTCAGCTAAAATGCCTTTAATGTTAGTGCCTATTAAGCTTTTGATTGTATCAACACAATCATCATAGTGGATATTAACTTTATTTTCTAATAAATATTTTTTCTTAGGCTTATGATTTGTAAATATAATTTTATTAATATTTAAATTATATTTTTTTATATAATCATTAATAAGAACTCTATTTTCTTTTAATTTAAATTCTTCAATTTCGTTATCAGGATTTCTGAAAGTAACGATAATTACTTCATCTTTATTTTTTAAATGTTTTATTAAAATATTAAATAATTTAATATTTCTACGAAATATAGAAATATTTTTTTTATTAGTCCAACATAATGTTCCATCAAAATCAAAGCTTATTATCATATTTTTATAAGTACATTGCGGTTTTAAAATTCCGCAATGTACTTATTTACTTTTACAATTTAAATTTTATCACACCAATTCATTAAAAAAGTTTTTAAATCACCTGATTTATTTGAAATACAAGAAACTAAATCAATCATAGCATCAATGAAAACTTGGTTTTTTACAGCAACTTCACCAAATTCATCTTTGCCATTATTTAACTGTAACTCTTTTAATGGATCTAGCCATAAATCCTTGACATAATCATCATAATCATCATAATCATCATCATCAGAATCCTCGTCATTTGATTCAGATTCTTGATTTAGATTTAAATCTTTTAAAGCTTCTTTTACTTCTTTAGATCCTACTTTTTTAGAAGAAGCTTTAGATTTCTTTTCTTGCTTTTCTTCTATTTTCCCTTCTACTTCTTCAATGTCATCAATTGATTCTTCTATAGCCTTGTCGTCTGCAAAAAATTCAGCATGTGCTTTTTTCGCAAGAAGAAGTTCTTTTTGTTCTAAAGACTTATTAATACTTTCATCAATTTTCTTCTTTTTGTCTTCTGTTTTATCTTTTGTTTTTTCCTTTGATACCTTCAATACTTTATGCCTAGCATCAATATCATCAATTTCTGCCAATAATTTAGCAGAAACTTGATTAATCTCTCCAGATATTAAAGATTCTAAAGTTATGTTATCATCTTTAAGTTTTTTTAAATATGATATTACAGAGTTGTACCAAGATGTACTTTTGCCCAAACAATTAACAATTTCTTTTTCTGGTATTCCAGATCTTTGACAAAGCATCAAAAACTTTATTTCAGCTTCTGGCCCAAATTTTATTTTGGTTTTTTCTTCATTAAAAGCCAATGCAAATGCATCATAATCAGTTAAATTTTTATAAATTTTCACAGGTACTTTTTCGTATAATGAATATGCATCAACATATTCATTGGTAACTGGATCAAGACAATCAATATTGTTTTTCCTGCAATAACTAATGTTTTCTCTTCTTCTGTGACCATCAATTAATTGGATCTTTCCATTTAAATCAATCCTTCCAATCAATGGATTTATTAATCCGTTATTAACAATAGATTCTCGTTGATTTTCCATGTTTTCTTTTTCAAAACCAAGACCACAAGGATTTGATTTCGTACCAGTTAAAAATCTTGGATTAAAAAATTTAATTTCTTTAATTTTCAATATTTGTTTTTCATCTTTTGGATAATCAACAACAATATCGTTGAAATTCACAAGGTAAACACTACCATTTTCTAAATTTTTAAGATCAAGAACTTCATACATTAAACAAACTCCTTTTTAAAAAAATAGCTTTTTATGCTATGATTTACCTAGAAAAAAATAATCTCAAGGCTTCCGATAAATAACATTATAGAAAGTATTATTGAATATGCAAGTTTTTAATTTTAAAAAATAAAGCAAATTAATAAATACTTTTAGAAGCTTTGTCTTTCTAAATTAATTTGAAGGGAAAACATGAAAGAATTTAATTGCTATGATTCATTGAATAAGACTTACAAACAGATAAAAATGAGGATTTTTTATGTTCAATGTCCTAAGTATTATACTTATCTTTGTAACCCATACAAAGGTGCATATTTACCTGCTGTAACTATGTGTCAACTTGGACTTTACGCATAATTTAAAATAATAAAATAAGCCTCTTGATTAAATTAAGAGGCTTATTTTTTTGTAAAAAGTAATTTTATATCGTTTTTGCACAATTCTCTATTTGATTTTATTATATTTTTTATATTTGGATTCTTAGAACAAATCTTTGAAACAGTTTTGCCACCATGATGTTTGATAAAGCTTTTGCCACTTAATCCAATTTTATAACCACTTTTAAATAATCTAGCACAAAATTCTTCATTTTCATATCCCATATAAGGATACGGCTTGATAAATCCAATTTTTCCAATTAAATCAATTGAAAACATCACAGAGTAAAATGGAACATAAGAAATATCTAATACAACATCATCAATATTATCAATATTTGAATTTTCTAAAATATTAAATTTTGTTCCTGAATTATTAGTTTTCGATGTAACTAAAGCACAGCCTTGCTTACTCAATTCAATGTAAGAAGAATAAAGGTTTGAAAGCCATACTGTATTTTCTACAAGGCAATCAGAATGCAATATTACTTTTAATTTTTCAAATGAATTTTTAAGACCATAATTTACAGCTGCACCAAAACCAGAATTTTTAGGCATATCCAAAATTTTTATGTGCTTGTTATATTTATCAAAGAAAAATTTAATATCAGTAGAATTACATCCATCATTTACTAAGTAAACAGTATACTCAACATTCCTTGTAAACTTAATTATACTTTCAACTAACTGAACTAATGATCCTTGTTCATTATAATAAGGAATAATAATATCAATTTTATTTTTATAATTTAAAAATTGTTCTTTTATTTTTCTGGCTACTCTTATATTATTTTCTTCCATAAATTATAATAGTTAATTATTAATTATTATTAAATTCATCATAAGAAAGCTCCATAATATTCTTTGTTTTTAAAAAATTAATATGATTTAAATTAATTTTCTTATTGCTTAAAATTACAAAATAATCAAAAGTTATTTCTTTAGCATGTATCATTAAAAGATTTCTAACTAAAAGTAAATCGTTCTCATTAAAAAAATTTGAAGATTCAAATTTATTACAAATAAAATCAAGATCACCAAAAAAAAATTCATTTTTTACAATACCATGAAAATTAACTAAATCATTTTTTAAATAATCAAGTTTTTTATAAAGGTTTTTAATCCAAATCTTTTTATTTGCCTGACTATTATAATAGAGAGGCATTAATGGCAAATAACAAAAATTCAAAGTTAAAACAGGCTCTTTGTTTAAAACAAGTGAATGCAAGTCATCTGAAGCCTCTGCCTTTGGCAACCAATAATTTAACATAAAGTCCTTTACAAATGAATAAAGAAGATGAAAAAACAGATAGTTTAATTTCTTCATTATATGAGATTATAGATTTGTTAAAAACAAAAAAAAACATATTAAACTTTAATTTAAAAGATTTTACTTCTTTGAGACAAATATTAAAGTCTGATGCATGGCCTGAATCTATTCCAAATAAAGAAACTTATGATTTCCAAGAATATTTTTATAAATTCACTGCGAATTTAATAAACTTAGAAAAGCTAGATGTGTTATTTTTAGGTTCAGAAGCCGAATTATTTTTCAACTACATGCTAGAAAAAAAAGCTAGTAAAACGGTTTGCTATTCAGAAAACAAAAACAATATATTTAAGCTACATGAAACAGAAGAATCAAAGTTAATTATTACAAATAATTTTGACGATGTATTAAAGCATGGAGCTTACGATATCATTATATGTTATGATTTCATAGAGCATTGCAATCAACATCCTGAACAAATAATGAATGTAATTAAAAATTTGAGAAAAAGCAATGGCCCTATTTACATAAGAACACATCCATTTAGCTCTAGATACCATGATCATAATTATGAATATTTAAATAAAGCATATGCACATTTAGTTTTTGATGATAAAGAAAAGCTAAAAGTTGGTTGTTTATCTGGTAAAAAAACATGCAAGGAATTAACTACCGAAACCGAATATTTTAAATTATTTTATAGCTTAGATTTAAAAATAAAAGAAAGATATGTAATAGAACACACACCAGAAAAATTCTTTTTTGATAACAAATTAATATTTGAAAGAATAAAAAATAGCTTAAATATTGAAATTGTAACACCTGAAGAAATAGGATTTGAATTTATTGATTATGTTTTAAGCTAACTTGTCCTAATAACTTTTCAGCTTGATCTTTCAAAACTTGTTTTTTATTATTAAGATTACTTAAATATAACTTAGCTTCTTCATTTAATTTTTTAATTTCAATATGAATTTCTTTTAATTCATCTTGTATTTTAAAATAATCATCATTTAAAATGCTATCTATGTTCATGATTTAATATAGTTAATCCATTCATTTTCTAGTTCAATTATTTTTCTTGATCTTTCTTTTAATAACTTAACTGGGGAACCCATATAAATTCTCCATTCTTTTAAGCTTTTATTAACAAATGATAAAGCTCCAACAGCAACTCCTTCTTCTAAAATAACATTTGGCATTACTACAGAAGTAGAACCAATAATCACATGTTTTTTTAATATTATCTTTCCAGAAGATATTTTTTTATATTTATCTGGTATGGTTGAATTAGTCATGGAATTACCAGAAAAATCATCGCTGTTTGTATAAAGTTTAACCGCTTGTGACAAATTAGAAAAATCATATATTTCAATCCCATAATTTCCTGATAAATAACAGTATGCACCTATGTGTATATTTGATCCAATGATTATTTTTTCTTTTTTAGAAGAAACAATTGTTGTAAAAGCATCAATTCTAACATTGTTTCCAATGCTTATATTTTCTATTCCTACAATATTGCATGTTTTTGCTATTTGTACATCATCGCCAATAGATAAAAACCCAAAATTTTTAAGTTCTTCTGTTTTGTAATAACCTAAATTAAATGGATTTTTCATTTTTTCTTAATACAAAACAATTATTTGATTTGAAATATTCTGGGTGAGCATCAAATGTATTTGGCAAGCTTCCTATAACTTTAAATTCATTTTTTTTAAAATTTGAAACTATAAAATCTACAGCTGGTCTTACTTGAATGCATATGTCACAATGATAATCGTCAAAAACTATATATCCATTTTTACTTACTAACTGAGAATACATTTCAAAATCTTTTATAACAGAATCATAAGAGTGATCTCCATCAATAAAAAGAATATCTACTTTTTTAATTTTATTTAAAAGCTTAAGTTTTGTTTCTTCTAAATGAGAGCTTCCTTCTATGTAATAGAACCTTTTTTTATCAGTACAATCAAAAAAAATCGAGATATTTTTATATACATCTTCTTGTTTTACTGGGGTTCCAATATCTATAGAAATAACATTTACTTTTGGGTTATGAAGCATTAGTGTTGCCGAAGCTCCTGCGTATGCTCCTATTTCAACATAATTAATTGTTTGTTTTTTTATAACATTTGATATATCATATAAAATATGATAATGGTGGTGAAAACTTGGTATTTTTTGTGTTATTTTTTGCACAAGTTCTAGCGATTCTTTAGTTATCATTTGTATACACCTTAAATATTGGTTCTTGATCAATATCATTGGAATCTTTTCTTGAATACCAGTTATTTTCATTTATTTTACACTTCCAGTATTCTTCATCATCTTTCCATGCGTCCCATCCAAGATGGTATAATTTACCATCAATTATATCTCTTTTGCCATATTGTGCCATACTTGCAATAATATCAGAATCAATCAAATTGATATTTTTATTTTCATATATATCTAAAAAATACTTTGTTTTTACTGACATAAGCCATACTCCAAATAATTTACTTGCTATATTTTGATTTTCATACCATCCATAATTTGGACAAATATAATTTTCATTACTTAATGTAAATCCGCATATAACATTATCTTTCATTTTCTCTCTTATTTTTTTTATCCAATCTATATTTTTTGGAACTAATATATCTAAGTCTGTCAGAATACAAAAATCTTCTGAATTATCTGGTTTGAAATTTTCAACAGCCCATTTCAATCCATATCCACGACAATTTGTACTTGATGTTATAAATCTTTGTATTTTTTTATTTTCTAAACATTTATTTCCCCAATTTAAAAATTTATCTGAATTGCATGATTTTCCCTCAATACATGTTAAATGAAAATCTTCCGAAGCTGTTTCTCTTAAATTATTAACTGTTTTTTTAGCATAGTCTAGTATTTTATAACATAATCCATAAACATGTATCATTTTAAATCCCTTTATAAATTTTAAATCTTTTTATAAATTTCAAATTTTGATAAATCTGGGTATAGTAATTCTAAATCTTCATTATGATCTTTTACTCCTGCCATAAGACCTATTCCTTTAGCAGCTATTTCTGGAAGCATGTAAAAATTCCAACCTGTCATAGTAAAATTATCATCGTGATAGCTACATTCGCTTCTTCCACTAAACCTTGCCTTCTTATACCATTTATAAGCTTCTATATCTTCAGTTAATATCATCCCCCCTTTGCCAAGCTTTAAATGTTTGTGTGGGCCACTAAAAGAAAGACATTGAGTAAAACCTTGTCTGTACATATTAGAAGTAAATCTTAAAGCACTATCGAATATTTTTGTGCCTAATAGTTGATATTCACCTTTTATTTTTCCTTCAACTTGATGAAATTCAACCTGCCCACCAGCATGAATTATTTCGCAAGGAACAGATGGATAAGTCCTAGATGGAATACCTATTTTTTTACCTTTTATGTCTTCGTATAAAAGAGCAAGAAACAAAGCATTGCTGCAATTATCAATGGCAATGCAATAAGGAGCATTGGTATACTTGGAAACCAACAACTCAAATTCTTCTGTTATTTTATGAACACCTATAGCCATTATCTTAATCCATTGTAATAAAAAATAACTTTATTTAATAAAAGCACATCTTGGATATCTATGCTATTAAAACAAAGTTGCCAAAATAAATAATCATAAGTACCTGCTTGTATTGTGTTTTTAAAAACCTGATTAAAATTTTTTATTTTTTTGAAGACTTCTGTAGAACACAATACATTTCCCATGTCTATCGTACCATAAGCTGGGTAATTTGCTTTTAATTTAATATTTCCATCAGATCTTATTTGCTCTCCTATTATCATCTTGTAGTTTGTATCTTTGTATTTTTTGTATTTTTTGTATGTTTTTTCATGCATTTTATTATCATCATCTAATATGTAGAAAAAACCATCTTCAATTTTTTTAATTCCTTTATTTATTTTTAAAATAAAATCTTTTATATCTTCTTTATCTTTAGATGTATTTACATTGCATATTATCACATTTACATCTTTACTATTTTTTATATATTTTGGTATTTTTCCTTTCCATAAATTAGTTTTACACAAAATCCAATTTACATCTTTTTTTTTAGGAATACTTTCATATTGTTTTTTTAAATATTCTGTTCTCCATAAAACAGTTAATATGTTTAATTTCATTAATCACCTATTAATTTAAATAATAAATACTAATGTATATAGTTAATCCAAATCATTTTCTAGCTCAATATTCCAATAAGAAGTGTTAATCCATTGCAGCCAAGATTTATATTTTACTTTAAATTTTATATCATTATGATTTGGCATTTTAGGCTTCTTCATAAGTTTCATTCCACTAGGAAACTTATCGTTTATAACATTTTGCATTAGCTTATTAGCTTTTAAAGTATTACAACAAACACAGCATATAACACAGTTTTCCCATGTTGTTTTGCCTCCAAGAAATTTTGGAACAATGTGATCTATTGATAGCTCTTCAGTACCAGGTTTTTCACCACAATATTGACATTTGTATTGATCTCTTTTAAATAAATTTGCTCTAGAAAAAACAACTTTAAATGTTTTTAATTTCTCATAATCATTTAGTTTTATAATCTCTGGTATTCTAAAAGAACCAGAAACAGAATGAATAGTTTTTCTTTCACTACAAGGCTTTGTTTTAGACCATTCTTCCCAAGTAAATGGAACAGAATAAGCATCAATTACTTCGGCTTTTTTTATTTTATTTTTATTACATGAAATTAATAAATTAATTGCTCTATGAAGTGGAGTTGTTCCAATTGGATTCCAATTTTTATTTAAGACCAACACTGGCAAGTAAAGCTTTTCTGCATACATACAAATATCTATTAGTACTCTTCATTTTTAAAATCATCATTTGGCGGAATAAATTTTTGATTTAAGCTGTTAGATAGAAAAATATTTTGATAAGAATTAGTAAGCATTAAGGCTTCTTCTCTAGTCAATCCATTTTCAATCAAAGCTTTAAAATAAGAAGACATAACAAGTGCAATATTCACCATTAATGCACCAGCTTGATCACAAGCTTGTATGTGCTTTAATGAATCTCTTCTTTGTTTTTCTTTTTCATCCATTATGAATTATACCTCATTTTTAATTATACCTTCTGTATTAATTATACCTTCTGCTTAATGCTAAGCAAAAAAGAATTATGTATTTTTTCAAATTTATCACATGCAGATGTTAAGCTTTCATAATTCTTAACTGTTATTCCTTTTTTTTCATCTGGTAAAAAATCATATCCAATAAATTCAACAGTGTAATTTCCAGATAATGATTTTTCTACAGATAAAGCTATCTTAGATTCAATCTTGAATCCAAGATCAATTAATTGAAACAAACTTTTTTTAACTTTTTCAGAACAATAATCAAAACAATCTTGCTGCTTGAAATTACATTCTTTCAAAAAAGATATTTTTTGTTTTAATTCCTTAAACAATTCTTCGAAAGAATAATAGTAATTATCCTCATTGTCATCATGATCTAAAAAATCCATACAAAAAAGCAAATCTTCTTTATCAATAAAAATATCTTCAAATGAAATTAAAATATCTTGATGCAATAGATATTCCAAAGACTCACTGATATTTGAAATAATCTTCCTTGACATTTTCAATCTCCTTAATTAAAAATTAAAACCTTCTTTTTCAACAAACATTCCAGGTGGCGTACTTTTGATATCTAGCCTACAATTATCTTCAGATATTTTCGTTTTTTTAGATTTGCATCTTTCGCAAAACCTTATGAATTTACTTTCAGACATAAATTCTTTATCGCACCATCCAAGGCATTTAACTTTAAATTCTTTTTTTGTCTTATTCAAAGGGGCTTTTGAAAAAGCTTTTTTTGCAATTACTTCTGATTCATCCATGAAAAAATCCTTTTTAAAACATAGAAATATAGTTTGCACACACTTATACAAAAAGACTTTAATGAATAAAAATTTAATTGCAATAGAAAAATTCTAATTTTTTAAAATAACTGAATCTTTTATGCTTCCCCAATTTACATTATAAGAACTTTTATCAAGCTTATTTTTTAATTCAGTGTTTTCTTTATTCAATATTTGAATTTGTTGATTTAAACTTTTTACTTGTGGAGAAAATTTAACAACAATGCCTATGCCAATAAATATTCCGAAGGATAATATGAAAAATCTAGAAACAAAAAATAAAAATAAATTATTAATAACTTTAAATATATTATTTTCTTTTATTTCTGGATTTAGAGTACCTGAATCAATAGGTTTTGGAGTAGTACCAGCATCAATAGGATTTGGTAATACATTTGGAATTGGTGATGTCGATATTTCATTACTCATAAAATTATATATTAAGCAATCGTTACAATTTTTACATTTACAGATTTTTTTTAAATCTCAATAATTTTAATTTTAAAATTCTTTAATATTTTCAAGGAAAACAGGAGTTTCTTCGCCAAGATCAGATCCTGCGATATTTATTAAAAAATATTCTCTTGCTTGCTTTTTAGTTGAATTAGTTTCTTCTCTTAGCATTGAAATTATTTTCTCTGTATCATATAGTACCTTATAAGAATTCAAACATCTGACCAATCCTATAATTGCACTATCAAATCCTTCTGCGAACAAAGTATTTGCTCCTACTTCACGACAATATGCTTCAATTTCTTTCCTCATTTTAATATTCCTTTTAAATTTTAATATGTATAATATATTTTAGTAGATATCAAATTAGTTTCAAAGATTTTTTTTAAATAATCATAAGATGAATAGCTGTAATTTCCTAATATATCATTCTCGAAAAAGTTTTCCCAATAATCATAAATTATTTTATGGTTTCTTTTGATGTCGATTAAAAGTTTGTCTACTTCATGTTCATAAGATTTTAACTGGGAAAAATCAAAGAAATAATTATCAGAAATGTTATCTTTTAATGTTTTATCAATGAAATTAAACCAAGAACTCATGCAATAAGAAAAAAAATTCCAAGTAATTATTTTGGCTTCGTATCTATGCTTAATTATCTTTTTGTAATCAATATTAAGTGATTTAATATAAAAAGTTAAATCATATTCTATTTGATTCCAACATGATTCTTTATGATAATCTTTATGAAAGTTTTCTCCATAAGAATTTTTAAATGCACCTTTTTTAGGCAATTTTCTACTTATTATATAGTAACTTGGCTGCGAACTTGTTTTATACCAAGAAAAATCAATTATATTCCAACTGTACTTATGTTCATCTGATATATTTAAGAAAAATATATTTTTTTTATTTGGCAGAAAAATATTATTAATATTTAAATCATTTTCTTTGCAATATTTTTCAAGAATGAAATTATTCATTATTGTTTTCTTTTTTAAAACAACTATTTACTTTGTTTTCTTTCAACTCTACTTCTTCCCAAATGCCAAAATCACTATTCCAAGATAAATTATTTTTAAGATGGAAATCTTCAAGAGTATCAAAAATACCACCCAATGAATTTAATTTATCGAAATTTCTTAAAATAAAAACTGGATTACATTTATATCTTTTAATTAACCCTAATAATATTTCTTCATTTTTTTGTATCTGATTTTCCATCTTTTATTTTCAAACCTTCTAATGTTACTGGTGATGGTGGATCAGCATAAGTCCTTTTCGGCTTCTCTATGTTATTTTCCTCGAACCTACTTCTAAAACCTAGTGAATCTAATAAATTACTAAGTAAATTTTGACCAAAATATTCTTGTTTGGCCATAAAATTAAAATTATCCGAAGAATTTTGCATAAGCTTATCAAACATACTGTGTTGCCAATCAGTAAGACTCTGATGTACTTCTATGTTATTGCCAAATTCTTTAATAATTATTTCGATCATTTTTGTCAAAACATCACTTAAATCCAAAGCATTGCTATCAATTTTATTATTTAAATTTTTAAAATTTTTATTTATCAAGTAAAAAATCATAATTGATGAAGCAAAAGAAATAAAGCTAGCAATTATAGAGCAAATACACAAAGTTAAAATAAATATATTATCCATAATATATTTTATGTTTGAAATATATTAAAACCAAATTAATGCGGAACTTTAATTTTAATAAAATTTTGCCATTGTTCATTAGCATATGTCATTAGCATGTGTTTAGAATAAGTAGCTGCATATGCCATAGCAAATAGTTCTTCGTCATTTTGATTTAGTGCTTTTTTTCTTAAAGTTCCATTTTTTTTAATTTGTTCTGGCTTGGTATCTTTTAATAAGCTTTTCCACTCTTTTTTCAATTCAGGTGTCATGAATTTTTCCCAAACCATGTGGGCTATTTCATGCAAAAATACCATTTCTCTACCATAATTCCAAGGTGCAGAGATTGTTATTTTATTTTTATAAATCCATCCTATATGCTGATCATCGTTTTCTATAGTGTTATTTGATGTTAATTTAACTTTAAAGCCATGCATTAGGCCTTGATGTTTAAGTGGTAATCTCTTCAAAGTAGCATGAATATCTTTGTGCTCTTCTGTTTCCATTTTTTCTAATAATAAATAAAAGTTTAACATATATTATTTTCCTTTGCATAATATATATTTCATATGACAAAGAAAAATAAAAATAAATCTCAATCAGAACCAAGACAAAAAGCACAATACAAGCAAGATTCAACATTTCATTTAGAATTTTTGAATTTAGAACAAAAAAACGCATACGAAGTTTTTATGAAAAACGAAATCGTATTTTTAATAGGAGAAGCAGGAAGTGGAAAAACATTCCTGTCAACTGCATTTGCATTATCTTCTTTATTGTCTAAAAAAACTAGAAAAATAATAATATCAAGACCTATAGTCGAAGCTGGGGAGAAGCTTGGGTTTTTGCCAGGTACTTTCGATGAAAAGGTTTTACCATACATGCTACCTATTTATGATACTTTAGACGATTTAGTAGGCAAGGAAGGCCTGCAAAGGGAATATGTAAACAAATGTCTTGAAGTAGCTCCAATAGCATACCTAAGAGGAAGAACCTTTAAAAATTCCATAGCTATTCTTGATGAAGCACAAAATGCAACAAAAACCCAATTAAAGTTATTTTTAACAAGAATAGGTATGGGCAGTAAGCTTTTAATTACTGGAGATCCAAAACAAAGTGATCTTGGACAAGCAAGTGGTCTTATGGAAGTAGTAGAAAAGCTTAAAGGAATAAAAGGAATAGGAATTATTGAATTTTCTTCTGATGCAATAGTAAGACATCCTATAATTAGCTCTATTATCAAGAAAATTTAATAACTAAAGCCTAAATAATTCATGTGGCTAACAATAAAGAAATATAAAGGAAACGGCTTTGCAAAATTATCATCTTCTGCAGAATGCCATTTCTACGAAAAATACAGTAATAATCTTAAAATCAGATATGATTTAGGTTTAATGCCCTTATATGTTTATAGAGTTAGCGGAAGAGGAAGGCTTCCATATTTATTCAAGCCAACCAAAGGATTTAATAATCAAATAGTATATTCGCAAATTTATAATATATTTGCAAGAAGCATAGAAGAAGTTCCTTTACAGTTAAAAAAACAAGAATTCTCAGGTTATGTTTACAAGATTTACAAATATGAAAAAGCAATTTTTAACAAAGATTTTATAAATGATGTAAATGATGGAATAGTTGATCCAGACAACTATGGATTTATTGATGTAACAAAAGAATTTTGTAAATTACCAGAAGCCAGCGATTATTGTAATTATTCTTATGAATTCATTGGAAAAGGTGACTTAACTATAAATTACTCAAAGGAATTTGTAGGAAGTGGTAAATTTAAAATAAAAGGCCATGGAAAAATTACTAAAGCAACTGCTTATCATTATAAAGTAAAAAGAAAAATAAAAAATAGAATAAGATTAACTGGCACAGCTACAACCTATGGAACTAATTTGCTTCCAACAAAAAATTACAACGGTTCTGGTAATATTAAAATAAAAATTAGATCCAATAATCAAAATAATGATCTTGGAATTATAAAATTTACAGCAATTGGAAAATTTGAAGTAACTAATTTTAATAATTACACACCCTTAAATATATTTAATCCAACAGCAAATAATAATGTTGTGTCAACTGCATGTAGTTGCCCAACATTAAAAAATGTTATTTATTTTTCAAACAGCATATTTAAAAGAAATTCATTGCTAGATAAGTTTTTATACAGAAATAATTTATCTGGCAATGATATAATTCCTCTTTATTATGATGATAAAAATCAGCATTACTTTAATACTATTAAATTTGATGGACTAAGTTTATTAGAAGGAAATAAAGAAAGCTGGAATATAACAACAGCATTCAATTGCACTAATCAATTAGATTTAAAGAAAAATAAATTATGGTTATTTTCATGTTCTGTAACAAGAAAAATTTATGATAGCAAAAAAACTACAAGCCTAGAAAGTAAACTAGCTATATTTATACCTTATAATTTGATTTGTTCAAAAATTGATGCTATAGAATTTTATAATAGAGTAAATTTAAACGAGTTGACTATTTACAACAAATATAAAGATAAAATAGTTAATATTAATATAAGTGTTTTCAAAGACAATATAAAGCTATTCAGTTCTGGAAACTGGCTTAACGACCCATATTTCAACATATTTGTCTATAGTACACCACTCATATTAGAGTCATACTACAGGCCAGAAATTGCACTTAAACAAGAAAATATACGAGGAGCAATAACAGGAAGGCAGCAATCCTAGACAGTTTTTGTTTGGATTTGTTGAACAATTTTTGGCAAAGAATTCATAGCCTTCTCAGTCATTCTTTCAAATTCATTTATATCTAAGCTAAAGATTCTGTAATGATGCAAAATATTGTTTTTCATTACTTGTGGCTTGTAGCCTAATGTTTGTGCTTTTAAAGTCATAATAAAGGCATTTCCTATCTGAGGAAGCTCTTCCATAAATCCATTTATTCCACTGAAACAGTCTCTAGTCATTAGCAAGCAATATTCTTGAATGAAATCAATTTTTTGACCACCCATGTAATAAGAAGATGTATCAATACCTACAAGTCCTGATGAAGATGCTTCGGAAACATTAATAAGAAGATCAAGCCATGCAGGATTTAAAATTACTATATCAGAATGCAAAAATACAAAATATTTGCTATTAGGATTAGCATGTTGAGCACCAATATTTGCTGCTTTGCTAAAATATAAATTTTGTTCATTTCTAATGACTTTACAATCTTTTTCAAGTTGGTTTAAAAAATCTTGTGTTTCTGCACCAGAACCATTATCCACAACTATTAATTCATAATTATTATTATTTGAATTAACAGCTATGGACTGCAAGCAAATATTTAAATATTCAGGTCTTTCACGATGAACAACAATAATTGATATTTGTTCATCGGAATTATCATGCACATTTACTACAAGATCAGGTTTTGGACCTTCAAGTGGATTATGTGGAATTTCATTACTCATCTTTGCTTTCCTTGTCTTCAAAAATTGTTTCTTGTATTCCTCTTTCGCAAATACAATCTATAGAGGAATTGTTTATAGTTATATTTTCTCGCCAATTTTTCTTTTCTTTTATCATATAATCTTGAGCATCTTTTGCAGAAGAAAATATCTTTTCTACTTTTACTAAAGTAACAGTACCATTAAATTCATTGGCAACAGTTACAGCAACAAACACTGTTCTATTTTTCATATTTAATTATATGCCTAGTTAAATTCTTCTTTCAACTCATCTAAAATGCTTTTGTCAGAATCTTCTAATATTTCTTCTTGTTTTAATACTTCTTCTTCTTTTAATACTTCTTCTTTTAAAGCTTCTTCATCAATATCTTCAAATGATATTTTTTTTATTTTATTATTATTTTTTTTATTTAAATTTTCTTTATAATTTGGATTATTTTGTCTAATATATTCACTTCTTTTTTCCATAATAACTTGAATATTTTTATTAATATTTTCAATAAAATTATTATACGCAGCGTGTGGATATTTATTTAGTAAAATCAACAAATCTTTTTTTATTTCTTCGGTAACATTTTGATTAATTACAAATGATTGAACTTCTTCAAGTGTAAATATTTTTATTTGTGACTTAGACCTTAAAGACTTTTCTCTTTCAGATAAATATTTATCTGAAAAGTTTCCAATATTAAAATTAAGTTTTTCTGAGTTCATCTATGGGACTTTCCTGAATATTTTTAACTATACTATCTAAAATAGTTTGTTTTTCGAAAATAAAATCATTATCTTCTTTTATTTCAGGCACTTTACTTATAATTTCATTTATTTTTTTTGAAACTTCAATTAAATCAACTAATTCATTGATCAATTCAAAATTGTTATTATCAACAAAAGGGTTAATTACGGCTTTGTTTGCCATATCAAAATAAACTAGTTTTCTGTTTATTAAATTATCTTCATTTCTGTATTCAACGACTACAGGCTGAACAAAATATAATCTTTCGATATTCATGACTAATTATAGTCAGTAGCAGACTTAAAGTCACCGCCCATAGAATCACTAATTTCAGAAATTGAATCTCTTACTTTTTTTATTTTAGCTTGCATCTTTTCAGAAAGCTTTTTATTTAAACCTTCTTTATTGCTCATCTTTACTTCTAGTTGATATAAAGACTTGTATAAGTCCTGTAATGCTGGAAGCCTATCATCAGCAGAGAAACCAGCAGTAACTCTAGTTTTGCCAGATTCATCTCTAGTATCTTTTCCATAAGAATCATGGTATATAGGATTTGGGCTATTTCCTAATTTACTAGCTTTTTTTGCAATATTGTTTTTACTTTTATCATTTGCCAAAGAATTGTCTATAGCTTTAAAATTAGCTACTGAATTTTTATCTGAAGCTGCTGGTTTTTTAACTTTTGATTTTTTATTTTTTTTAGATTTGTTTGCTTCGTTAATAATCTCTACATTTGCATCGTTGACATCCATATCTTGAATTTTATTCCAATAATCTACATCATTAGGATTAAATTCTGCCTTTGGTTCTTTTTTAATCATATCAAAAAATGAATCTTCTTTATCGCCATTAGGATTTCTTGGAGTTTCAAAAATTCCATTTTTTAAAGCATCTTCCCACTTGTTAACATAATCTTGAAATTCATCTTTTTGACCTTCCCAGCTATTGAATCTTGGAGTATCCATATTTTTTTTCCTTTGTTTGGTATAATATATCTATGTTTTTTCTTTTAAAATAATAAATAATTTATGATTTTAAATTTTAAAAAATATTTCTATGAAAATATTGGTGCTGGATCTATGTTGCCAACAACATGGACTGGGTCACAAGCATCTGATACTATGGGCCTAACAGGACATCCTTTGAACTTACCAGATATTGATATTGCTTTGCCTCCAGAAGGCACAGTGACTCCAGAATTAAAAAAATCAAGTATTGTAAAAGAGTTTATTTTTAACAAAGATCCAATTACTGTAATTCTAGATGATGGAACAGTATTGTATTTCACTTATGATGAATATAAAAGAATACAAGGAGACTTACCTTTAGTTCCTAAACTAACAAGACTAGAGATATCTTTTCAGACTTTGCCAACTAGTTTATATTCAATGCCATCAAAAATAAATTTTTGCAAAGCTATATTTGTTGGTAATAATGGACAGAAAAAATTACACAAAATTCAGAATTTAATAAACTATCCTAATATCCGCCTTGTTTAAGATATTTAAATAATTCATAATTAATGTTTTCTCTTGGAACATTAACTTTAATTTTTACAATAATATCGCCTCTGTATTTTTTATTATTTAAATTGAAATAACCTTTGTTTTTAATTTTAAGACTAGTGCCAACTTGTGTTCCTTCTGGAATTTCGATCTCGATTGTTTCGTTTTCAATAGTTGGAATTACTATCTTACCGCCTAATACTAATGTCGAATAAGGAATAAATAAATCTAAATGTAAGTCTAAGTTATTTTTAGTAAATAATTCATCTTTCTTAAATCTAATTAAAACTACAAGGTTGCCACTTTTGCCATCTGAAGAAGGCTCTCCATGTCCTTCAATTACTAAATTTTGATCTTCATTAATACCAGCAGGAATTTTTAAATTTAATTTTATTACTTCTTGTCCAAAAAATCTTCTACTCTTACAAGTCGAGCAAATATCTTTATATGCCTTGCCTATGCCATGACAAAAATGACATAATAATTCAAAGTTAAATGGCTGCTGAATTATTTTTTTAATTTTTCCTGAACCATTACAGTGAACACAAATATCAATATTTTTAAATCCCACACCATTACAACCATCACATAATTTTGGTTTATTAAAAGTTATTTCTTTTACAGTTCCAAAAAATCCTTCTTGCAAGGATATCTCACATGTATATGAAATGTCCTTTCCAGAAATTTTTTCTATTGCATTTTCTGAAAAGATATCGAATTGTATTTTTATAGAGTCTTCTTGATTTTTAAGCTGATCTATTAATGAGTCATAAGCTTCTTGTACTTTTTTAAATTTTCCTTCAGCTTCTTTATCTCCAATATTCCTATCAGGATGATATTGTTTTACTAAATTTCTATAAGCAGAAACAATATCATCCTTATTGGCATTATTATCTAAACCAAGAGTTGAATAGTAATCATTAATTTTATTAAACCAATATTGCTTTTACACAATTTGGTTCCATTAATACCCTGTCACGACCAGTGTTATCAAGATTAGGCACTGGTACGCCATTGCCAGACAAAATCACACGATCACCAATTTTAAACCCATATTGATCGCATTTAGCCAATGGACCTTCATCTATTACAATGGCCTGAAATTCCTTGTAGGTACTAGAGTTTTTAACGATAATCTTGGTTCCAAAAACTTCTTGAGCAGTTAAAAGTTCTAATAAAACTTGATTACCAGCTGGCTTTACAGCTTTCATAGACTTTAATTCAGCACAACCATTGGTAGATTCAACACAACATTCTTTAGCCATTTTAAATTCCTTTGCAAATAAATTAAACTAATTAATTATAACTGCTTTGGTGTAATTCTACAAATTAATTTATTTCCTTCAAATTTTGGACCATACTCAACATTCCCACGAATACTACATCCATCAATAATCTGCTGCATTATTTTCATACCATCTTCTTTACCTGTATAAATTTGCCTACTTTTAAACTGCATATTAAATTGAACTTTTTTATGATCTTCTAAAAATCCAATGGCATTATTTAATTTTGTCTGTATGTCATGCTCATTAATCACAGGAGATAATCTAATGTCCTTAACCAATGTAACAGATTCTCTTTGTTTCCTTGCTTTTTCTTTTTCTTTAATCTTCTCTTCATATAAATATTTACCATAATCCATAATATGACAAACAGGAGGATTGGCATTTGGAACTAATTCCACGAGTGTTAAATTTTCATCAAAAGCTATTTTTATAGCTTGATCAATGGGCAAAATTCCTAAAGCTTGCTGCTCTTTAAACACCCTTACTGATGAAGTTTTAATATTATAATTGGTACGATGCCTGAAATTTTTATTAAACATAAATTAATTAATCACCCGTTGGAGAATTATAAACTTGAATTACAAAGCCATCTTTATCAATTGGAAATCTTCTTGTCCACTTAACACCGTATCCCCAATCACAAGGTGAATAGCTTGGTATAGGAGGAAGAGATGTGCCTAAATCAAACATCTTTAATAATTTAAATTCAAAGAAAAAAGAACCAGCTAAGCAAGTATCTTCTGGACTCCAGTTATAAATTAAATAACTATGTGATAATTTATTCTTGGATATAGTCCCATCTGAATTAGTAATATCTTCAAAAGTCATCTCTGTAATAGCTGGGTTATTTAAAAATCTTAACAATCTTAAACTTGCTCCTTTTTTCCAAGGAAAAGGAGTAGTGTTTTTAAATCCTCGCTCAACATAAATTTCTTTTTTTTCTTCGTCAAATCCTATTACATTCATTCTTTCAAAATTTCTACCAAGACCAACTTGAATAATTGTATTAATTAATATTTGATCAAATCCTATATTATCTGCGAACTGTATTATAGTTTGACTATCTGTTATATTAGATTTTAATTTTGCACAACTCCACATACTTGCTTCTGTAATTAAATTAGTTAAATTAATAGGCTCATCACAATCAGTTATTTCTAATTTAAATTCTGGTATAGCATCGTGTCTTTTTATAATGAAATCATAACAGGTAGCTAGGCCACTACATGGATCATAGCAATTACTACTGCCGTTATAATAACCAAAATTACAACCGTTTGAATTACAATTTGACATAGTTTAGATATTTATTAATTGAAAAAATTCTATTTTATAAATTCCTTTTTTATTATACTTTCTCTTGAACATATTATATTTATTCTTTGATTTTAAATTTAAATGGGAATAAATTAAATTATTTGGCACTGGTATTACTTGATATGACATGGAACAATTTTTAAATTTATACTTCATTACAAAATCAATATTTCCAATAAGCTCAAAATCATGATTCCACAAATTAATAGTATTATTTGAAATCTCATAAACATGAGAAGTAATTGGTGTTAAATTTTGACAATTAATTTTTGTGAAGTTATTATTTTCATGCAATTCATTAACACAATAAATATAAATAACCGTCTTGCCTTTGTAAAATTTTATATTAAGATTGCTTGTTAGTTTTTGTTTTATTAATTCCTTATTTTTCAAGCTTATATTTTCCTGATTCAATTTTAGATACTTTCTCAAAATCAAAGTTTAATTTTGCTTCACTATAAGCTTCTAATAATTTATTATATTTAGATTCAAGATCATAAATCAATGTTTTTGAAATAAAAATGCCAGTATGATCTATAAAATTTGATTTTTCTTGAAAAATATTATAATAATTCAAGAATATTCTTTGAGGTTTTGTTTTGAAATATTTTTTTAAAAACTGTTTTTCTGGGGGCAATTTATCTTCTTCAAAATTACCCCATAGAAAAAACATTTCTTTTTCATTCATTAAAAAACCTTAATCATAACAATACTTTATTAAATAATATAGCATTCCTGCTGAAATTTCCTTTGGCACATTTTTTCTTGACATATCACTTAATATATCTAATACAATTTTAACATCAGATGTGACACTCTCTAAATTTTCATCTTCTTTAATAAATTTACCAAGCAAAGGATAACAATAATCTAATACCATTAACAAATCAGCTTCTTTAATAAAATTAACATCTTCATCAGACGGAAAATAATTAAATTTATTTAAAAAAGGAACTTGGTTTCGATCAAATTTATCTTTAAAGTACGATCTAATCGTATTTGAAAAATAATTTACAATAATACTATCAACGCTTTCTTCGTCAAAATCTTCAACTTCAGCAAGAAAATTGATCATCTTGAAATCCTTTCTTTAAATATTAAAAAAGCTAAACCTTTAGCTTTAAGGAGATGATATTTCAATATTTTTTATTGTCAACAAGTTTTTTAAAAAACTTTTCAAATGCCTTGAATCAAATGCTTCATTATTAGAAACCCTTCACAACTATCTCCAAGTGGAGGAATTTCTTCTGTCATATAATTTTTCATTGTTAATTTATATGCATCAACTTCTTTATCTATAAGTGGTCTTTTACTTGTTTTTTTTAAGCAAATCCAATTTTTAGAGTCTGTAGCCAAATATCTGCATTTTTTGCCATTAGTGTTTTCATACAAACAAACATATTCAATCTGTTTTAAAGATAATGGCATTAATATAAATCCATTTCTTTTCCAATATCAGAAATCAAAATGCCATTTTGATGATCTATCTCATGCTGAAGAATGCTTGAGAAAAAACCATCATATTTTTTTTCAAAAGGCACTAAATTCATGTTGTTTTCAAAACTAAAATACAAACCTTTTAATATAACCGATGGAAATCTGTCAAGTTTATATCTTTTAACCTGATTTGATTTATTTTTTAAACTTAGACATCCTTCAATAGATGTTTTTTTATCACCAATACCTTCATATTGACAATCTACAAAAGTATAAAATTCATTTGATATATCGTAATTTTTAGCAATGAAAATCTTATAAGGTATTCCTAGTTGCACAGCAGATAAGCCAACTCCATTTTCTTTCAAGCAAATATTTTGCATTAATAAAGAAATTCTGGCTATCTCTATAAGCTTCTGATCTTTAGCATATAAAACATCTTCTTTAATTGGTATATTTAAAAAAGAAACTACTTCTAATTCTTTTTTTTGTTTAATAAACCAATTAATGCTTTTGTTTGCTGACTCATCCATTCTTGCAAGCTCTCCATGGAACTAATTTTGTCTCTTGGTATTTTTAAAATAACAGCAATTTCTTTGTCGCCAACTAAATTTTTCTTTAAAATACTTCCAGCAAATTCTTTTAATGGAATATTTTTAGATTCAGCCAAGCTATTTAGCCTTTCGTAATCTTCATTATCGAGAGCAACCCAAAAATTCTTTTCTTTTTTAACAGGTCGCATTATTATTTGCCTTTTGGTTTTTTGCTAAAACTGTTACTGCTATTATTAGGTCCATTGAAATTAGATCCATTGATATTAGATCCATTACCACTAGAAACAAAACTTTCCTTCATTTTTTGTTTGAACAAATTCAACTCTTGTTCTTTCTTAAGTCTTCTTTTCTTTTCGCTTGGAGATTCATAGAATTCACGCTTCTTCATTTCTTTAATAATACCAGAAGCATGACAAGCTTTACGAAATTCTGACATTAAAATTTTAAATTGTTTTTCTGTGGTTGTACTTGAGGAATTGTAATGATAACCTTTAACTTCAACCCTAACATTATACTTTCTTCTCATTTTAATTTACCTTTGGAAATTTTAAAAATTTAAGACCCATTTTTTTAGACTGATGATACCGAACATTTTGATAATTAGATAATTTATCAGAGTATTCTGAATATAAAACTCCATTATTAATATTTAATATTTTATCAATCTTACTTATTATATTACCAGCAATATTGTTATACAAGTCGTTATTAATATTAATTAAATCTGCAAATATAAAAAATCTTTCATTATCTAACACTTCATTTCCAATAACATCTTCAAACTCATACTCTCTGTGATTAAAATACCTAATTCTTTCATCTACAATAATAAAAGGAACTCTGGCAATGTTTGAAATCCTTGAGATTCCAGAGAAAAAATCAAGCGTAATTCCTGCCATTCTCATTAATGACATAATTTTGTTAATATCTTTTTCATTAAAAAATAAAATATTATTATTGTCTGTAAAACTTGAAGAGATATCATGTGTTAAATAATGCTTAACACAAATCAAATCAATGTTATTTTGCAGCAATCTTTCCACAAGATTAACCCAAAATTCTTGTTTTATTTCTTGATGTACAAGATTTCCTTTTCTGATTATTTGCATTGTCTTATTCGGAAAAATAAATAATCTTCTTTTGTTTTTCAATGCATTAAATCTAGTAGTTACAGCATCATCGTTTGCAATATTATTAATTACTTGAGGTAGTATAATTCTAATGTTTTTGTTTTTTTCCCAAAATTTATTTAAGAAAAAATTATTATATACTTCTAAAAACACATCGGCTTTTATTACTTCTCTGAAGTTTTCGTTTAAATGCCTTAAATAAATATTTTTAAATTCAGAATTGTTATCATGATTAGATGAAGAATTATAAACTTTTGCAAAATTATCAGGATCAAATGACCAATATTCATCTGCGTATGGATACAAAGCACTAAATCCAGGATATCCAAAAACTATGAAATATCTCAAAGATTTTGTTTCTTTCCTAAATCTAGGTAACAACATAGAAGAAAGAGAAATTGTGCTTCTTAAATCACCAATATTGAAAAACATGCATATTTGATCAAAGTTATTTGGTATGTTCTTTTCTACATATTTTTCTCTAACAAAATTTAATTTGTTGGAGGTTATTTTTAAAAAATCAGATACGGTTAAGCTGCTCAATTTTTACCTTAATAAATAAATTTAGCCATTGAATTTTTAAATATTTTATTCCAAAAACCATCGTTATGAAAATAATTGCTTTTTACAGTTTCAAAATTATCAACCATGCCAATAACATCTGTAAAATCACGATTAACTACAAAGTTAAAAATACTATTTTTCAATAAGCCTCTGAAATCCCAGAAATTTTCAACTACATTCAAATGATTGCAAAATATTATTTTTTTATTTTCCTCATCTTTTGTAGTAAGTATCAATCTTGTTCCTTCTTGTCCTCTGCCAACAATTTGGTCTGGTGATTCAACTAATACATATGGAAGATTTATCATTGCTGCAAGCCTTGTAGATGCAGTCCAGAATTGTAAGGAAAATTTACAATGTGTAAGTGCAGCCAAAACAAACTCAATATCATTGAAATCAGGGTGGTTGCATAAATTGTAAAATTTATCTCCAAAATCACCTTTTAAATCAAAAGTAGTATACTTTTCACCAAGCCACAAAACATTATAGCCACTTTTTATTAAATCAGAAACTATAAGATAATATTGCTCAGGAGTAAAATTTCTTCCATAAACATTTCTTCCTCTTACAAATAAAGCAACGGTGTTTTCTTTTATTATTTTGCCAGCTTTTTTAATCTTTGATAGTCTTGGATAGGATATTGACTTATATGTATTTCTTGTATTTGGAGTATCTGAAAACAAAGAAAGCTCTAAATCATCAGAATTACAATGCTCACAATTTTTATAAACTCTATCTGATCCAAATACATTCTTGCAACTTCTACATTTTCCAATTAAAGCAATGTTTCCTAATTCTATGCTTGTGATAACTTCGCCAAATTTCTTTAAATGTTTTTCAACCCACTTAATATTTTTAGATTCATGGTGAAAAGCTCTAGAATAATCTTTAAGCCACATTAAATCAGCATCAATTTCCCAAAATTCATCTGCAAGGTGAGAGTATAAAAAACTTCTACCTACCCAGCCAACAACTATAATTCTTTTATCTGGGTTGTTCTGTCTGATTCTTGGCAAAATATAATGTATGCCAACTGTTTCACATCCAAATTCGCTAAAACAACAAACTATTAAATTATTGTTATTTCCTTTGGGCTTATTAAATATAATTTTCTTGAAATTAATATTTTTTAATATTTTTTCTTTTTTTGTTAATTTATAATCACCAGCTGTGTAATCTCTATTGAAAAAAACAAAATTTTTCAACTTCTTACTTTTATTAATTTTATTATCTTCCCGCAAGTTGGACATCTAAATTTCCTTGTTGACGAACAAGATGAGCATGAATTAGGATATTCAAAAATATCTTTAATGCCAAACTCTTCTCCTTTGTTAATTAACTTATAAAAATTACACTTATTACATTTTAACATTGCTACTGGGTTCAAGGCAAACTCCCCTCTTTTCTAAATACTCATCTAAATTAGTTATAGTCATACATTCCCAATGCTTATCACTGGCTGGGATATGCTCTTTTTTAGCAAAGAAAAACATTTCAAATAAATAAGAATATGATTTTGCCAACACCTCATCTTCTGTCATACCACTATATAAATCTTCACATATACTCTTAGTCAATAAAACAGCTTCTTTTTCATTTGTTTTTGCCAATTTTTTAATAATTTGTATGCTAGTTTTAGCACCAAATGTTGAATTAGATAATAAATCAACTACATCTTTTTTCAAATCACCATAAACAAAATCAGCATTTGCTCTATAGCAAACTAAGACATCTCCTTTTTGCGGAGGAAATTTAGAAGCATCTCGAAAATATTGTGAGAAATTACTTTCATCTATAATTAAATCGTTTTCTATATTAGATTCTTCAATTAAAACTTTTTCTTCAATCATTTCTCTGCTTCCTCATTAAAACAATTCTAAAATCAGAACTTTTCGTTCTTTTCTTCGATCTTTTTTCTTCCCACGACAATCTTTTCAAAGAATATGTAGGAAATCCACCAGATGGTGGCTCAAGTTGTACTTTAATTAAGTTACCTTGTTTTAATTCTTCTTTAAAAAATTCATAATCATCCATCCAAATGTTTATTTTTATTTTTTCGCAATTAAAATCAGATGCTGTTACCTGATAATAATTGTTCTTTTGACCTTTTCTTTTTTCTATTTTTTCAATTTCTAATTCCAAAACTCCAAAAGTATAGCCATCTTCAATCAATTGGTTATATGCTTCTACAGTATAACCACCAATAAAATCAGGAGATGTTTCAATGTTTGTTTTCCATATAAAACCATAATATTTTTCTTCGCATTGATTATTTTGCGACAAAGAATCAATGTATTCTTTGTCTATGGTAACTTTATCATCCGAAAGATCTTCAACCATTTTTCTGTCAATAATTTCTGGCTTGTAATCTTCTATTCTTTGAAGACTTTTTAATATTTTTTTAAGACCACTTATAGAAGCTTTGTATTTTTCAGGCTCTTGAAAAGACTCAAAGTAAGCAATCAATTTTTGAAATGCCGAAGATTTAAATGGCATCTTTTCATAATAATTGCTGGGCAAAAACTCTTTTGTTTTCTCTTTTAAATTTTCAAAAGAAACTTGATTTCTTTTGATTTTATCTTTTATATTTTTCTCCAAGTAACAATATTTAAGCCAATAAATATAAATTTGTTCCTTGGTTTTATCTTTTTCAAATTCAGCAAAGACATTCAAGCCAATCAAAGATTTTAAAACATTTGCATCCGATCCATAACGCTGTAAGAAATCAAATAAGTCAATGTATGGTTTGGTTGCAACAATTCTTTCGGCTTTCTCAAGTCCTATTCCTTTTATATTTGAAAAACCAATTATAATTTTACCTTCTTGAATTGCATAATCAACATTAGAAGTATTTATAGAAATAGGCAAGACTTCTATTCCTTTTTTATTTGCTTCAACTATCATTTCTTTTGCTTTTAATTCAGATTTTTCAGTGATTAAAGAAGCACAGAAAAACTCAATTGGGTAGTAGGATTTTAAAAAAAGCTGTCGTGCAGATATGTATGTGTAAGCATACGCATGACTTTTATTGAAACCATATTCAGAAAAGCTTAAAAGGTAATCATAAAGATTTTTAATTTCCTCATCGTTATAACCTAAATTTGTTTTTCCATTTTCTAAAAATATATTTTTGTATTTTTCAAAAATTGATCCTTTCTTTTTAGAAATAGCTTTCAATACTTGATAGCAATCACGCAAAGGAATGCTTCCTGCAACATTTAAAACTTGCATGACTTGTTCTTGATATAAAATTACTCCGTAGGTTTTTCCGAGAATTGGTTTAAGCAATGGATGAATTTCATAATCTTCTCTTTTGTTCTTTCTGTTTGCAAAAGCTTTGTCCATTCCAACTAACAAACAGCCAGGCCTATAAAGTGCATTTAATGCAGCTAAATCATCAAAAGAAGTTATTTTTGCGTGTCTTGCTAAGTTTCTAATGCCTTCGCCATCAAATTGAAATATTCCTTTTAAATCTCCGTCACTGGCAGCTTTCAAGCATACTTCATCGTTTAAATAACTTAAATCACTCCAGTCCCATTCTCCGACATTGGCAGAAATATTTTTTATGTCATGTCTTTCTTTAATCATTTTGCAAGCTAATGCTATTTGATTCAAAACATCAATTACAAGCATATCCATTTTAATAAGGCCAACAGGACTTAAATCTTGTCCATGTAATCCCTCGCCCCATGCACTAGCACAAGTTTCATCCTTTGCATTTTTTGCAAGAGGAACAAAATTATCAATCCTTTCTGAGGATATAATTAATCCGCCAGCATGTCTTCCCATAGAACGATTTCTATGAAGCAATTTTTGAACAGCCAAAGCAATATCAGGATATTTTTCACAGTAAATCTTTAATTCGGGATATAATTCTAAAGCTTTATCAAATCCCAAGGCATGACCTTCATCATCTTTAAGTCTTAATTGCTTAGTTATATTTAATATTTCACCTCTATCCAATCCATGAACCCTAGCCATATCAATGAAAGTAGACTTTAGACCAAAAGTTCCATAGTTTCCAATGTTACAAACATATTCTCTGCCAAATTCATTTATAGCCCATTCATTTTTTAAATAATCTCTTACTTGTGGCAAATAATCTATATCAATATCTGGTAATTCACCCATTTTGTAATTAGCTTCATCGCTAATATTAAAATCAGGACAAATATTTAAAAGCCAAGGAACAATAAGATTATTTTGATTTTTTTCATATTTTTTAGAAATATTATATAATTCTAAAAAATATTTAGCTTCTTCTTGTACTTCAATTTGAATAAGCTCATTAATTAGCCTTTTTGAATATAACTTATAATCATCTTGATTTACTTTTTCTTTGAGATTTTCAAGACATAAATTCTTCAAAACTTCTTGCTCTGACATACTAAATCCTTTTTATTAATTATTCTTTAAATTTTAGCACAAAAAAGTATAAATACAATAAGAATTTATTTTAAAAGGGGATAACATGAGCTTCAAAAAATTTAGTGAATATTTTGATAATAAAAAGAAAATCAAATCAAAACCAGATAATTTAGCTGCTGATCTTGATATTGCAAAAACTAACAAAGATCCTTCGAAGGTATCTACTGATAATTATGAAAAAACATTGGCATATAAAAATAAAATACCAGCTTCACAGCCCAAATCTCCAGAAAAAAACATTTCTAAAAACTTAGGCTATGATGTGCCAAAATCTGTAAAAGCATCTCCAAATCCTTATTATGCACCTTCTAAACAACCTTCTGCGAAGGAATTAGAAAAAGGCCTTGCTAATGTTGGTGATAAAGATAACATTGTAAATTTTACAAAATTAAACAATGAATCATTTATAGAAGCAACTAAAGATTTTTCCACTAAAGATTTTATTAATACAATGGTAAATGAACATTGTGGCTGCGAAAATGAAATTGCTCCACATATTACTTCTTACTATGCAGGAA
>Ga0315294_10001003_pt1 | contig 30536 bp, 25 predicted proteins | sample YL17G13_40_MG_FD_203626 | JGI IMG/M metagenome (GOLD analysis project Ga0315294, IMG submission 203626) | Sediment microbial communities from Yellowstone Lake, YNP, Wyoming, USA - YL17G13_40 | ecosystem: Environmental > Aquatic > Freshwater > Lake > Sediment | place: USA: Wyoming | collected...
GGCATGAAACCCGCAGTAGTTGGGCCCGTCAGTTTGTTGGCACGGAAAGAAGATTCGACCGGAGTGATCGGCGCCACAATGTTCTCAACGTTGATCTCTTCGGTAACCTCATGCATCAATTTGTCCAATTGAATCCCAGACCCGGGTTTTCCCGGGGAATCCGCGGCATAGCGCGCGCGCAGTTGGTTGGGTTCCTGGATTGGCTGATCACCGGTCGGAAGTTTGAACTGGCCCTTGGAGAACGTCGCCCCGGTGAGCGCCCGCTTGTTCGCTGCGGCCAGATCCGCCGCTTCGACATTTCCTGGCCGGGTGATCAATTTTCCCGTGTCGGGGTTGCGCCGGGGGGCGGACACTCGCGCACTTCGCGGAGGTTCTATGCCCATCGTCAGATTGACAAAGTCGGCGCGCTCCCGGGACAACGGCTGCGGGACGTAGTTCGGATCCACCTCGGGGAGTTGTCCTTGGTAGGTCTCCGGGACCACCATTTCTTCCCCCGTTCCCAACCGCCCGTGCGACACGTTTTGCGACCACTTCCCCAGGTCTGCGACATATTCAGCCGCCGCAGCGGCCGTCAATCCATTGGCGTCGGTGGTGTAGGGGACAAGATCGGTGCCGACCCCCTCTTTGGCGACCGCAGCGCGCGCAGCGTTGACCGCATTGGCCAGAGGTTTTTCCGGAGAAAACCCGAGCACATTGACGTTTTGGCCAGCCCCGGCTTTCATGGGCCGAACTACAAGCCGTCCAGGAACGAAAAGCTTTGCCACCACATTTCGCAACTCGCTCGGGAGTCCGGTCAAAGCTTCTTCGATGTAGGCCTGTTCTTGAGCTGTGCGAACCGGGGTGCGGGTCGGCGGCTGCCCGGAGGTCCCGGGTTCAACCGATTCGTAGTTCAGCTCGACCGGCCCGACCTCAGCCGCAGAACCGGCCGCTTGCCGGTGATCGTAAAGCCGCTGGACCGCGTCCCGCTGCTCCGGAGTGAGCCCCATCGCATCGGCGTTGTCCAGGACTTGGCGCCAGGACGCATCGTCGGACTGTACCGGGGCAATCCGGCCAACCCGAGGCCCCCGAGGCCCGCCTCCGGCCTTCCCGGCCGCTCCGGCCTCTCCTGCGCCTGCCGAGAGACCGTGGCGCCCCAGCGGGCGCAGAGGTGCCACCGTTGGAAACACTGCCGGCGGGGTCTTGACTGGTCCCGGGGCCCCGATTTGCGCGCCAGTGGCTCCCAAGGCCTTCTCAGCAGCTCCGGCAATCCTGAAACTCGGGGACATCCCTAGTGGCGTCCGCAATTCCCGGGGGACCGGCGTAGCGCCGGCAGATTCCATGCCTGGCCGATAAAAGCCAAGACTCTCCATGGCACCACCGAACATGCCCGAAAAAGCCTGCCCCAACGTGGTGGGCAGGCCGGTCAAATCACTGCCTCGCAGGTGCGCCGCCACCATTTCCGCGAAGATCTCACTATTCAGTTCAAGTTTGCTCAGGCTCGGAATCAACTTGTCAGGGTTGTTCACCTGCTGCAAGTGGTCGTAGAAGTCCGCAAAGTCCTGCCGGTTAGCCTCGGAGATCTTGGCGATTTCTTTCTGGACCCTGGCAAAATCTTCGGGGAAGAACTGCTGCATGTAGAGTTCCAGAGTGTGCGCGGCCTCATGGTACGGCGCGCCCTTGCTGGCAGAGCGGTTGATGTAAATACGTTGAACCTGGGTGCCGTCGGGAGCCATCACAGGATCCACCACAAAACCCGAAGCATCATGGCCGGTCAGGTCTTTGAAGTTCGCATCCTCGACGAGATACATTTCCGCCCGAGCCGGGCGCTCACCCGCCGGGAGATTGCGCAAAAACTCGCGCACGCGAGAGACTACAGCGCTCGTGACAGGATCCGCGCGAGTCATCGCCGCCTCGTGCGCCGCATCAAGTTTGGCTTCAGAACCGTAGCTCGGAGATTCCACTTCTTTGCCAGCGAACGCACCGAAGCGACCGCGAACAGAACGTTGGATCCCCGCGCCACCAACACGCGCCGCCGCCCTGACCCCGCCGGCGACCGCACCGCCCGCAGCGCCGAATAAGAAACCACCGCCGACAATGCTCTTCTGTGCCTCGATATCGTCCACCAATGCCGCCAGAGGAATCGAAGCCGCCATGCCCTTGACCGCGCCGATCACTGGCTTGTTGAGCAAGGCGTCCATCGTGTAGTAGAGGAACCCCTGGCGCTTCTGCAACCTGGTAGCCGTTGCAACGATCTTCTGTCCGATCTTCTCAGCAGCCATGCCCCCGAGCTTGATCCCTACGCCAGCCAAAACGCCCGCGGGAACACCACCTCCGGCCATCGCCGCGGCAGCTCCACCAACCAAGGGCAAACTCTGCGCACCGGCCGCCTTGCCGACCTCTCGACCTATTGTTCCGACGAATTGGCCCGTTCGAGCAACAAGATTCGACGGCTGAAGCGCTTCTCCGACCCGCGCAAGCTTCCCTGACACCCATTCAAACGCTTGTTCCGCGCGAGTGGCCACTTTACTGACCAGATCCGGTGCGACCCTTACGGCGGCCAACCCCGCACGCATTGCCGGACCAGATTCTGGGGCCAAGAATGTAGCCGCTCGGAGGGGAGGAACAGCCTTGGCGCCCTTGGCGCCTTTGAGAACAACACGAGCCAGTTTCCCAGCAGCCCCGGCCGCTGCCCCAAAAGGAATAAGGTTGGACGGGTTCAACACGAGAGATTCACCGGCGATGACCTTGGGGTCAGGAACCATCCCACCGTGACTGCGTTTGGCCAACTCGTCGGCGCTGATACTAGGCGCCGTGAGGATATTCATTTCCGGCTCTTCAGCCGTAGAGGGAACGGCTCCGGGTTGCATCACCTCATAGGTGGCAAGGGGATTGGGATTGAATGCGTCAACCAATCCAAGCGCAAGGCCCTTGCGCAGTCTATCGCCCATTGCACCCTGACCGCGGCCTACCTCAGTCATCTGCTTGGCCCATGACACTGCTTTGACGAAGTCCTGCTGGTCAGTCGATTCCTGCTCAGCGGGTGTCGGTCCCAGGCCGGCCAGTGCCCTGAGACCTTTGACCCCGCGCTTGCCGAGACCATAAGCCGAGAACGGACTGTTGAGAATCAGTCTGGCAAACTCACCGGTCTGAACCGTCCCGGACTCCAGCGCCGCGGCGAGTTCTGCGGCCGTCGTCACTTCCTCTTGTTGGCTCAGACCACCGAGCTTCAGGTGGAAAACCTTCTTGGCCGCGGCCAGGGCTTGTTTGCCCATTTCCGCGCCGGCCGGTATCGCGCCCTTCGCCACTTCCCAGGCAGCTTGGATGGGGTGCTCCCCGCGCTCGCGCTTTTTCTCAGCAGCGACCTTCGATAGGAGTTCCACCATGTCCGGAGTTCGCATCGCGTCCGCATTCTGCAACGCGTAGGCAACCGGGTTAAACGAGAGATCCTTTACCAACTCGTCGAGGCTGGTAGCGGACAACACTGGGTCCCTGGAAGACCCGGACGTCGTCGGAGCCTGGGTCTGAGGACCGACATCAACGGGAGTTTGTCCGGTCTCGTCCGGCTGTCCCAGCCCAAGAATTTCGTCAGCCATAGGATCAGTGCGTGTCTCCGGGCCGAAGAGCAGGGAAAGGTCCTTCCGAATTCAGCAAGGTGTCACTCAACTTTCTAGCAGGTGTCATCCCAACATCGGTCAAGGGCTTCGTGGTGGGAAGCGTCAACGGAGGAGTCTTCCCCAAAAGTGTGGAGGCCTTGTTCACCGTGGCCCCCTGATTGTCCACCTTCTCCCAGGTCCCGCTCGGGGAGCACTCACGAGTGCTCCCATCGGTGAACACATGGACATCCCCGACCTTCGCGGCACCCGTGGAAACCGGAACGGCCGGAGGGAGGGGGATCTCAGGAGCAACAGGAACAGAAGCTGGACCCGGCGAATTAGGAGTGGTCCGCATCGGGCCAAAGGTTCCCCCGGGAAGCACTGTGACATCCGAGAGGTTGAATGCCTGGACCATCCCCTTCGCCGCCTGTTCGTTGAACGACTCGGTCGCCAGTTTCCCCAGTGGAACCAACTGAACCCCTTTCGAGGGATCTCGCTTGTCCACAAGTTCCGAAAGATACTTCTGGCCGCCTTTGCCGTCTTGATAATAGACCCCCAGTTGATACTGAGGCCCCCCCACGGCAAGCGCGGCTTTGTAGAAGTCTCGTCGGCTGATAATGTCCTGCTGGATCTTGTTCAGATTCGCCAGAGCAACAGTTGCCCCTTGATCGGAAGTCCAGGTTCCAACCGAAAACCAGTCTTGTAACCCGGTGAGCTTCTGAATCGTGCGCTGCTCACCCTCCCGAGCCACTGATCCCGGATCAAGGATCTTCGGGATATTGAACCCCAACTGCACATTTAGGTTGCCCAACACCGCCGCTGCGTTGGCCGACCCCGCGTAATTAGCCTGCGCTTGTTCTACGTCAGTAGCATCCCAGCCGATCGCCTTCGCCAGATCGGGAAACCAATCGCTGGCTAACAACACAGCTTGGTCTTTAACACTTCCGATGCCGAGTTCTGCTCGCCCGTACTTCGTAAGAGTTTTCTTCGCATCCTCGATCATCCTGACCGAGGCCTGCGAGCCGGCTTCAGATGTCAAGATCTGAGCCTTGAGAGACTGTGACATGCCGGCTAGGCTTGCTTGTCCGTCGCCACCCTCAACAGCCGCGCCAGTCGAGGCCGTCTTGTTTCCGACGGTCGTCTTCGTTGCCTGCCGCTGCAAGTTTTCAAACACAGCGCGCGTCTCCTGGTGCTCGGGTTGCCACAACATAAACCCGGCTTCCGCGGGAGTAGCGTCGCGGTCCTGCCCGGTATATTCATCCTGAACAGTCGGCCAACCCCCGGTGGACTGCCCCCAGGCCTGCTGCAAAGTTGCCGAGACTCCTTGTGAAACCGACATTCCAGCCGGACGAGACTTTGCCCGCAGCAAGTTGAGTTGCGCGGCATTGAACTCCGTAGCCCGCTTGACCATGACGTCCCTCATACCGCCAACATCATACATGCCTTCGGGCGTGTAACGAGGGGCACCGTAGAGCTTGGCGTAGTTCTCGATCACATCGAGATCCATCCTGTCCGCACCGGCCGGCAATTTCTTCAGCGAATTCTGTTGAAGGATGTTCGTTTGGTTCTTCAGTTCCTCGGCAAGCCGGTTCTGCGGCAACAGCGGAGTGAACGCCTGGCCCATACTGTCACCAATCGCCTTGGCACTGGCGAAGGCCTGATCGGTCTGCCGCGGATCGTAGTTGATCTCGGGCGGAGTTCTGGTGAGCGGCGCGAGATCTGCCGCACTCAGCGGCTGCGGTTGAAAAATATTAGGCATATCAAAATCTCGGAGTATATCCGGAATTCCCACTTAACGACCCAGCCGCATTGTAGCTGCTGCCAAGTGTCGCCATGTAATTACCAGGAACCGGAGATGAAGCGAATGAAGGCGTAGGCGCAGCCGCATACGGAGGAGACCACGGCTGCTGCACAGAACCCCAGGCCGGACCACTCACCGCAGGCCCAGAGGTGGCCTTCTCAGCCGCCGGGATACTCGATCCGGAGTAGGTGCTCGCAAAGGTCTGAACACCCGAATTGATACCACCGAGGATCCCGGCAATCAAATCAGCCTGATTCTGCGCGGCCTGCGCGGAGATTTGTCCGGCCTGCCAGGCTCGCTGGTTCTGGTTCGAGAGGTTGATCAGCTCCATCTTAACCCGATCCGAACCTGACATTCCGATGCTGGGGACCATCGCATCCACCCCCTGAATCACCGAAGCCTGCGTGCCCATTTCGCCCAAGCGCACTGCTTGCGAAGTGCTCACCAACCCCTGGAGAATGTTCTGCCGCTGCGCGCGGAGTTTGCCGGCCAGGTCCACGGCGCCACCCGCTTCAGCCATTCGCTTTGAGCGCAATTGCTCTCCGGCGGAGCCCAGTAAGGTGCCCAGCCGTTGTGTCACCGCGCCCGCACGGTCGGCCCCGATGCCTGCCTGCCCGGACTGCTCCAACCCGGCCCGAATAAGTTCGCCCTGGAAGTCGGGCGACAAAGTCGCGCCTCGATCGAGATTCTGCTTGGCCGTATTGACGATCTGATCAGCCAGCGAAACCTCGGGGGCCTTCGCCATCGCCTCGGTCGTCGCCTGATCGAGAAGCGCGGTGGCCCGACCTGGGCCCTCAATGAGCGACTGATTCAGATTCTTGGCCGCCGTGGTGCGCGCAGCCGCAAGTTCCGGGTTCTGCTTCGCAAACTCTGCGTAGGAATCCGTGTAGTGCTGAATGTCCTGTTCCTTACCGTGTTCGAGCGCCCCGCCTTCCCCAGTAACCTGGATGTCCTTCTGCTTCGCCAACGCCTTTTTGCGCGCATCGACCGCCTTGTTGGCCGCCTTGTTCTTCGCGATTGAGGTCCCGATAGCGGTAGCGGTGGCGGCGGTGGCGGCAACTGCGGCAATGATTAAGATGGGCATGACTCAAAGCTCCTTCAGATACATGATTTCCTTCGGGACAAAACCCAAATCAGTCAGCAACCGCTTCATAGACTCCGTCTGGTAATACAACTTGTGTCCGGCAGCAAGCTGTTTGCATCCTCGGCGCTTTGCTTCGAGTTCACACGCAGCCATCAACCGGACAGCCCCGAGTCCGGTCCGGTGTTCTGGGAAGATGAACATGAATGTTTCAGAACACATTGTCCAATTCCAGTAAATCGCCGGATGCACCAAAGCACCGAGCGCACCAACAACCCGATCATTGTATTCCAACAATACCAGAAAAGCAGCCCCGATTCCTGTAAGACTCGCCCACTGATTAAAGAAATTCTCTCGATCCAAGACATCGGGTAGAATGCCAGCCTCTCGTGCGAACGCCTCCAAAAGATCATAAACCTTCGGGATGTCTTCAAGTTCACTGGTAATCCTGGTCTTCACACCTTGCGCAAACAATACAGCCAAAGCGTCGGTGAATCTTGAGCCACTGACACCGGAGTCGGAACCGACGGACCAGTCAAATTAGTCCGGGCGACAAGTGTCTGTCGAGACATTCCATACTCGTTACTCGAATCACAACCTTTAGCCATGTCATCAATATAGATGAACTCAGCTGCTCCCGTCGGGTAATTACTACCCGTATGCGCTGCCAAACCGTCCGGAGGATTCGTGTCAGTATCGAGTCCAATGTCGTGCTGATGTGCCGGAAGATTTTCCAGGACAAGCGAAATTGTAGTCGCAAGAACCCCAGAGACCGCACCCTGATTCCGAGCTTGCGCCGCTCCGGAAACAGCCATTGGATTTGTGCCGTCATAATCCTGAGTAGCCTGGCCCATCGCCAGCCCGCGGTTACCAACCGACGCCCCACCAACCGGACCGTCCCAAAGAATTTCCCAGCCAGGATTGTGAAGCAATGACTCCGCCCGGGACCCCCAGGTCACAAACTTTGTATCACCCTTAACCCCGGATTGCGTTCGCCACTCGTCCCGTTCCCAGACCAACATCGCCTCGATGCTGGTGTCATAGTAAAGCTCAAAATCCACAGGATTTGCCGGACGATTGGCTGTCGTGCCTTCTGTGGGAGTCCCCACCGGCTTCCACGCACCATTTATGAGGATGTTAACCGCCTTTGGCCGCACTTCTCCATTGATCGTCTCCGTCTGAAACCAAATTTCCGCAGCGTTGACCGGCGGAGTCGCCTCTTGCACGTAAAACAAAGTCTGAAGCGACTGATTGAGGACCAACGGCACATACGTTCCGACGTTCTGATCAAAGACCCACCACTCAACATTGTTTTTCAGCCAGGGCCCTTGGTCGGAACTCGGCATTTGAAGACCGGTAACAAACGTCGCGATGCCATAGGGAGCAATGATGTCGAGGTGCGCCAGAATCTCCTCAAAGAACTCCTGTGGCGTCCCTTTGAACGCCGGGTTCAATGGAGTCCCGCGAAGATACAGCCCAGTCTTGGTTGTGCTCATAGCTCGTTCCCGACAATGTCATCCGCACCCGCCTGCAAATCCTGGCATACTTTGCCACCACCAATGAACGCAGGCGCCACAAGCACCAGCTCGTGCGCCGCTTTCATGCTCGCAATCGCATCGGCCAATCGTTGCGCCGCGTTTGCCGAAATTGGAACCGTTGCCGTCCCCGCCCCAACCGCCTGCACCCCCCGGTAGGTATAAACCACCGAAGCCCCGGCTGAATAATCAACCGGACCGTCGGCCAGCACCTCGATCACGGCAGCCTTAGTATCTGCCTTTGAAGCTGCTCCGTCAAACCTCACCCCTCGAAACTCGTCGTCGGCCGCCTCACAAACTCCGGTCCGAGATTCCGCCTCCGGCTGGCCAAACGCCTTGATCGCACGAACCGAACCCGGGCCGAGCACCAGCACAAGCAACTGAAACCCAAAATCAATCTCCTCCGAGGCGTCATGTTCGACGCCATCCGAGGAATTCTCCGTAATCTCCTGCCGGGTGACTTCCTCGGTCCGCAGGTATCGCGATTGCGATTTGAACGCGAACATCACCTCTTCGGCATCCAACGGCAACGCCGAGTCAATCGACCCAGAGGCAACCTTCACCTCTTTCAGCTTGATCGACTTGTAGGGACCCCGCGCGGAACCCGCCCAAAGCACCCGGATATCGGCGTCTTGCGTGAAATCCGCCATGTGCAAATCTGCATAGCGCATCCAAGAGGCCTGCTTGTCGAACCGGACATAGGCGCGCGTTTCAAACCCCCAAAGAATCGGGCACCCATTATCCAACCGGTCAGGCTGAAAGGACTCCCACAGCCGATTCTTGCCGTCGAGGTCGGTGCTCACGTGTAGGCACCGCGTCTCGTTGTTGACCGTCCCCCTCACCCAACAAACCGGCCGGGTCCCCACCCAGTAGCCTTGCCACCCGGCACTCATCACCGCGGCAGCCGTTGCGACGGAGCTGTCATAAACCCACGTATGCAAATTCTTCTTCTGCGAATAAGGCACACTGACCATCAAATAATTCTCGTGCGACCCCATCGCCACGCCCTCAAGGTCGGGAGACAGCAGCCGTTTTGACACCACCATCGGGCCGTCGAGATACGAAATCTCTGAGGACCGTTTCGAGGACTCGGCTGCGTTCAAATTGATCAACCCCTGGCTGGAATACCACCAAAGCATTCCATTGAACGTGGCCCAGGCATTCGGGCCCACACACCCAATGTTCGGGTAAAGCGTCGTGATGAACCCGGCAACTGTGTTCCAAGCATCGCGTTGCCGGATGTAGGTCAACACCGCCTCGGTCGATTCCCGGGTAAACACCACAAGAAAGGGATCCTGCACCGCGGACACTTCCGCCAGCGCCGTAATGTCGTGCTTGAAGATGAATGCACCAATGCTCAATCCCTGATCGTTGATATATTGGCCTTCCCAGAACGACAGCGGGTTTGCATAGTCAGATGCAAACAACCGCTTCCCCCGAGCCACCCACAACCGATCTCCCGACCACGCCATGACCGTTCCGACCGGCAAACTGGTGTCATGCCCCGAGATAGTCCCGTCCCAAACGCCCGGCGCCGTGACCCCGTCCTGAATTACCACGACAGAATGCGGAGAAACCAACGTCAACGAATCGTCCACGACGTTATGCACGACCGCTTGTTCACCCTGGCAGAAATGAACGAACCGGGAATGCACTCCAAACTGGAGACCGGCAAGCTCGATGAATTCTGTAAACGGAGCGTTCGCCGCGTAGATTTTGCCCGCTACGGCGACAAGAAGCTGCGCCGCGGAGTCGGTAGGCCGGTAAAAGAACGCACCTTGGAGTTCCCCATCGGGAAGACAGTTGAGTTGAAGGTGCCCCGGCCGGCAGCGCCACCGAGCGCCACGGTTGACTGCGTTGAACGCCCGCACGACCATCCCCGCGGGCATGATGTCCGGATCAATCGTGCTGTTGACCCCATAGGGGAACGCAAAATCCGCATCCGGAATTCGATTGTCAGCAGCGACAGCCATCAGTCAACAACGTCAGAAGGATCGAACATGGTGTCATTCGGGTTGACCTGGATCGGTTCCTGCCCCGGAGGAGTCGAAGCCCAAATCGCCTCGGTGAGCCACCGGCGCGCGGTCGCTTCAAAACCGGCAGCGCGGGCCAGGTCACCCTCTTGGTAATACTTCATCGCCTCCAACATGGCGAAAAGAGCAGTGAGCGACGGCATCGGGACCCAGTCGTCGGTGGACGCAAACAGCGGGATCGCCCGACGAAACGCGATACGGATCCAGTCGGTACACGTGTGGAGCTTGATCCTGCGATACTGCGGATCCGTCTCGTCCCACTGAAAATTTCCCAAAAGCGTCCCGGTGCCAATACCGTTGTCGAAACTGGACAACCGGATCGACCCCGCAGTCTCAGCTTTTCGGACGCGCAACACGCGCGCAAAAGTCGGGGCAGTCGAGTCCGGAAGCGCATATCCGAACACCGTAGGAACCCGGTATCCGTTGAACCAGACGCCGTTCTCTTTCGTCCGGATCACGTTGCCCAGCACGTCCTCTCCGTAGGCCCACAACTCCGTGCCAGCATCCTCGGCCAACTGCACAAACGCAATCAGCTTCGACGGCGTAATCAGCTCCCGATAAGTCGGGACCAGCCCGAGATCCTGCCACGAGTAATTGCATACGCCGGTGCAATCTCCCGGGCCATTCAAATGGAAGTTGTAGTGCTGGCTCCTGGCCATCGACGGAGTTCCGCCAATGTTCACGGCCAAAATGTTACTCACCTCGCGCGGGAGCGTGACAATACACCCGGCAGTGCAGATGTCCAGGTATCCCATGAGTGGATCGAAGTCGCCGGCATTGGCGAGAATCTCAACAGCCTGAGAAATCTTCGAGAGGATGACTGACTGTGGGCACGTCCCGAGAATACGCCGCGCTTCGGGAAACACCGCGCCGATTTGAAATCCTGCGGGAGCAGACATGGCTTATTCCTCGTCCAGATCACTGAACACTTCTTTGGACACGGCATCGAACGCATCCACAGAACTCCTGCGGGCAGATTTCTCACCGGTAATTTTTTCGATGGAAACCACATCGATCGTGACTGTCACAGACGACCCACCATCGTCACGTTTGGTGGCCGAAATACTGCGCCGTTTGAACCGGACCAGCATCGACCCCGACTCAGGGATCGAGGGTAGGTTCTCGATGTTCTCCAAATAGAGCGACGGATAGAATTTCGTGTTCTTCTGTTGACTGGAGACCGTGCTCGGTGGGGAACACAGGCTACCCGAATCTTTTCCAAGGTCAATACTCATACATTTGCTTCCTTCTACTATCTGGGTCCCGTTCCGCAGCGTCAAGCAAGCCGGACAATTCCGACATCACTGATTTCGATCCGCGTGTTCACCCGATCCCACCCAAAACAAATGGAATCCAGTTCCCCGTCCCCAGGCTCGTCGATGGTGACTGTTCGGTCCCAGCCAGGGCCCGCGTGCCCAGTCATCGCCGGAGTCAATTCAATGGCCTGATCCAGAAAGATATGCTCGTCCGCGTCGGTTGAATCAGCGGAACCCACGCGATACAGCGCCGGGCGCAACTTGAATGAACCACCACCAAGCCGGATAATGTCGAACATCATCGCAGATCTGGCGAGCGTTTCCGCGCCAAAGATGAAGAGGCCCGCCGGGCCTTCCCCATGCTCCACGATGTTTGCAGGCATCGCGCCGACCATCGTGACCGCGTTGACCGGATCAAAATTGTATGAATACGGCGTCGAAGCCCACCGTTCGGCGTTTTGATCGTTGGTCCACCAGCCCGCGAAGTTGTCCACCGTGTCTTCAAGGGGCAGATAATCCTGACCGTGACAGAACCCCCAAACAAAATGCGGCCAATCGTCGATGTTGGTCGCCACTCCGCCATCCGGGGTAATCGAGACCCGAAAAATCATTCGTAGATGGTTCCAGGAAGAGACGCCGTGCTCACGAGCAACGACTCCGTTGCTCAACATGACACGATTGAAATCCTCGGGGGTTCCGATCGCCCGGTAGTAAATGGTTGGGATAGGCATAGTTTTCCTTACGCAAATTTGACAACGTCCACGTCACAAAGCTCGATTCTCCAATCTCCGATGGGCGCATAGAGATCGTCCAATGCGATATTGACCGTGTCGAGAACCCCGTCAGTCCCCTCGTCCACTGTGAACTCCTGGTCTGCTCTGTCCGGCCCGAAATGCCTGCCCATCACGGGCGGGCCGCCCGGGAATGGTGCAATCGGATACTCGATCCCCTCGTAGAATCTGAGTAACGCAAGCGAGACGTCGTTTTCGCTACCTTTCGGAACCAACTGGCCCACCGCGCGGAGCGCGACCTGAACGCGCCACGTCGGGGAGCCCTTTGTAATGTCGATGAACAAAACGCCTCGTGGAGGATACGCTTCCCCGGACGGGGTATCCGCCCCAAGCATCACCGCGCAACTGTCGTTATCGGTCAAATCAGTCGCGCCCGTGGTTTCGGTGGGTCCAATCTTTTGAACGGCTTTGAGGATACCGGTATTATACGGAAAAATATCCCACTCGTACCACCTGTAATAGGTCAACCAATCGGACAGCACCACACCGAGAAAATTGTTACAAGTCGCACTAGCGAACCGGTTAAGGTTGCCGTCAGCGCCATTGCACAACCCAACAATCAGCCGAGGAGAATTGAACATATCCTCGTTGGGAGGATCTTCTGTCCATTGAAGCCGTAACGCAATCCGGATCTTTTGCCAAACCGCCCCCCAGGGAAGTTTACGGGAAATCTCATATTGCGGACCGAGCGATAGCACCAGCGAAGCGCGTTTGTCGTTGGCCAGGCCACAAACCCGGTCTTTAACCGTCGCCTCCACGGCAGACCCGCCCACCCAGGCATTGCTCCATCCACCTCCCCCATTCAACCCGTCAATCTCGTCGGCGTCACTGTAGGTCTCGAAAGTGTCGTAAGCCAATGCCGGCGTGTTAAGGCTCCGTCCAACCATTGGCCCCAGTCCCGCGCCATTGTTGAGTCCATTAACATCCCAGAAAGGCGTATAAGACTCAAAATCATCCCAACCATACAATCCGAACGGGCGGTTGCGCGCCACCCACAATCCTCCGAAACCTTGATGACAATCCCCCAGACCGTCAAGAGACTCTCCATGGTTGTCGGCTTCAAAATTCTCCCAAGCACACAGCGGAAGGCTGCGCGCCACCCAAGCGCCACCGAACCCCCCCAGAGTCGAGCGAGGGTCCACCAAATTGAGGCCATCCAACCGATCACAAGGAAGATAAAGCTCGAACGTATCCAGATTGAACTTCGCAACAATCACCGGAAGCGGATAGTCCAAAAACGGATCGTTGTCGTGCCGGTCGGGACCCACCGGACCATTGATGCTCGGATCCGTTCCGGGAGCCGCCAGCGGCTTCCACCACAGATCAGTATCGACCGGGTGCGCGAGACAGCCTCCGGAGTCGAGACCGTAACCTCCAGGATACGCCCGCGGTCTTTCAAACTGAGCCATTAGAACACGCGATGAATTGTAAAGTTGACATTGAGCAACTGAAATGCCCGAATCGCACTTTCATTTCGGGATTTCAATGCAACCGTATCGCCGGTCTGAAGACCGTCTAAAACGATATTGCCGGCAAGCGTGACGGAATCAAACTGACTCGCCGAAAACCGAGCACCACACACTCCGCCATTCACCAGAGCACCATTCACAAAAACCCCCAACCGAACCAAATCCTGCGTGGCGTCCCCAGTTGGAGACGCTTCAGCAGAAAACTGCACCAAGTAATGACCCGGATATTCGATCTCTACTTCCGGAATAGCGTGAGGTGGGGTGCCTCCGTTATCCAAAACAGTGATATTCTCAGACTTTGCGTAATGAAACTTGTCTGAGGAACCCGAACTGCAAAGAATGCTTTCCCAGGTGTTGGCATTTGCTGTTAGGATATTGTGAGTGACTCCCGCAGGTCCATCCTCTGCGTAATTGACAGAAGCATACGCAGGTCTGAAGTCATTGGTTTGAACAAACACCGCAGGATCGACACCAAAGCTCCATCCACTGCTCCCGGTAAGCGTCCAAACAGTATTTGGATATTTCAAACACAACTCATCCGCCGCTTGCACCTTGATCCCAACAATCATCGTAAGCGCGCTCGCGCAATCCCATGAACGGGACCAACCTGCAACACTCACAACGTAAATTCCATTGTCCTCAGCGGCAGTCTGATCACAAACTAATACCCGGTCGCCGCTGGATAACGCGACTCCGTCAATAGTCTGAAGCCCGGTCAACGCAATGTTTCCATCATCCAGGGTGCACACACGAACCGGAGCTTTCCACATAACCTCGGAAATGTCCGTAGGCGCCGGCGGGGGCATGGCAAAAATCAAAGCTCCTACCGGAATGTCGGGGGAACCTTGTGCCGCGTTGCAGGCATACCCCGGATTAAACAGCGTGAACTGAGTCGCACTGGTGACCGTCTGAAGTCTGAAGTAACCAGCTCCCTCAACCCACACATATTGGCCTTCCGTAGCCCCGGGGATCGTCCAATCAAACCCGCCAATCGGGCGATCAATCTCCACAACACCAGTATCGAATCCAATGGCAGGAATTTCAAAAGTGGACTCCAAAACAGCCATCACCGAAGTTCCGTCAGCTCCATCATTGCCAGGGCTGCCAGGATTTCCTTGTAAGCCCGGATTTCCCTGCGGCCCAATATCCCCTTCAACCCCCTCCGGACCCTGCGCACCGGCAGGAATCACCGGCGTATCAATCGGAGTGCTCGGATTCGGACTCAAGACCGCAGTGATCAACGTAAGCATCACGGAATTTCCAACAATCTGCACGACCTGATAATACCCGGAACCCGGGATCCAAACATACATTTCCGGCGCGAGCAAATCCGGATTGTCCACGGTGACCGTAATGTCCGGGCAGAGACTCGTCGGCTGGGTGAACGCTGAAGTCAGAAAACACACACCACTGGCGCCATCAGTGCCGGCGTCGCCCTTGAACCCCCGAGGGCCCGTCAATCCAGTGATCCCGTCCTCAAAAAGCCGCAGAAAGTAGCACGCCAACCCCTCGTCATCCAGCCGGGGGTTATTTTGAAGTCCCACATTGAGGTCGCACGGCAAAACCCAGGTGACGACTCCGTTCACCTCGGTTTTCGTCAATTCCCCGAAAAACGCAGCGATGAAGTTGTCGAGCACGCTCGAAAGCGTCTCGTTTGCCGCCGTGTTCGGAGCACAAACTGTGCAGGGACTCAGCACGGACGTCCCGCAGCATCCCGCGCACCCGCTACCGTTGCAATTACAGCTCATATCAGCCTTTGTTCGTCAGTTCCTTCACCACTGCCTGCGTATCCTCGTCCTGAACGCTTTCATGTCCCGCCCGAAACGTATTCAACACAATCTCGCGAACCTTTTCATCGAGGTTGAGCTTTCCGAGCGCCTCTTTGAACCGTTCCCCACCCACCGCGAGCTGCTTAATCATCTTCCCGGCAAGGCTCCCCGTCAAGTTGACCGCCGCAAGGCCCATCCCGGCCGCCGGGTGCGCCAGAGCAGCCACCGAGAGACCGACTTTGCCGAAAGTATAGACCAGCCAGGCCGCAACCGCGATTCCACCGATCCAAAGCAGATAGGGGACCTGAAACCAGCCCGTTCCCTCGACCTTTTTTCCGGCCAGGGGCGCAATTTCATCCTTGAAGTCCTGGACATCAGCTGCGTAAAGAGCGATCCGGTGCTCCAGGCTGGCCACCAGCTCGCGCGCGGTCGCATCCTCGGCCGGTTGGCGCCTCGGGGGGCCCAACGCGTCTGAGACCGACTCCGTGAGCAACGACGTGTCCTCAGCTTTGACGACCAGGTTGGTCGAAACGTTCTCTTGGACTGCGCCAATGTGCACCTCGCGCGCCAATTCAGACGCCTTCCAGGCCGTTTGCTTCAACACCTCGGTCTGTTTGGCCGAAATCTCAGGATACCTGGCCACTTTGTCCTGTCCAAACTCCACCGCCTTCGGCATGAGCGACGAGCACCCGGCGCAGAGCGCCATTATTACGCTTAACACGAGTGTTTTCATGGAAACAACCAGGTGAACAACCGAGGGGCCCACATCGGGACAAACCACGCAACGACCGCCGCAACCGCGATGAACGGGCTTTCCACGCGCTGTTTCCACTTCACGATCTGCAAGTGGTGCGCAGAGGTGACCATTTCCAGATGGCAAACCTGCCGAATCAGCCAGTCGTGTTTCTGCGACATCACGGAGAGTTCGCTAGCTAACCAGCGGTTGTATTCCACCCCGACCAAATCCTTCATGAGGATGTCCGGAATGGCCGGCTTGAATTCCGGAGGTTCAATTGAGAACACCGGAACATCCAATATATCTGGTAGTGGCATGCTCATAGATCTAGGAACCCGTTGGGTCTGCCCGCAAGAATGGTCAGGGCCGCGGCCAGCGCGGAAGACTGATTACGCTCCAGATGCGCTGGATCATTCAGAAACTTCGAGGTGAACCCAACACCCTGCCAAACGAGTTTCAACTCGTCCATCAACGAGTCGCTCGCGCTCTGTTGCCCGGAAGCAAACAGCGCCAGCGCCGCCAGCGAAGAGTGCGGGATGTCAATTTCCCCATCGGCGAATCCAGCGTAACCGTAGGTGGCCAGGTATCCCGTGTATCCACCGGCAACCCGGTAGTTCTCCAGCATCGCAAGCGTGTCAAGCTGCTTTGAGACATTCCCCGTAGCTCTTGCGACGAGCGCATACCAGGACAGATCTTCGAGATTGTGCCGGACGTCGCTGACGCTGTTCTCGTCCACCGCATGAGGGGACCGGAGCAACACACTTTCCCAGGTCCGTTTCACCGTCTTGGCGACATCGTCCGCAGCAATTTGGATGGTGGCCGCGAACCAGTGCGTCGGGAACACATCAGCGAATTTCTTGAACGCAAAGTAGGCCGCAACGTTGTCCGACACGAAAGACTCAGGAAGAGCGAAGGAGTCATCGAAAACATACGCCGGGGCCGGGTAAACTCCCCGTCCGGCCGTGACGGCTCCGAACCGAGGATCATCAACCGGGGTCCGGATCAGATAATAAATCCAAACAGAAATCGCGCAAACCACCGAGATGACCCCAAGCTCGTCAAAATCCGGGTTCTCCGGGTAACGCTCGCACAAAAACGAAAGCGCGTAGCTCACCCAACAAAACGTGTCGGTTCGGACATAGTAATCCTCCGCCGATCCATAGAAGTATGAAACCTCCTCCGAAGTGGCCCCAGAAAACAGCATCACATTTCGCAGCGCCCAAGCCCATCGCGCAGCTGTCGCGTAGTCTCCAATCGCCGTTGCGGCAATCACCGCGAACGCCTGGTCCCGGACAAGACATGTCCGGCTCCTGATCTCCCAGTTGGGGTCCGTATTCAAAACTGATCCGTAAGACCGAAGCAATCCCGTTTCTCGAAACGCCTCGGTGACAAACTCACCCGTCGTCAGATCCCACAATTGCGCGGAATACCCGCCATCGAGTGCCCCCGCTACCACCCACGTCCCATCCGGGTTGGGGGTCCCGACGGCGTCCAAAACATCATCCGCAGGATTCAACGACAACCCCCGGTAAGCTCGAATCTCGTAGTTCGCCTCCTCCCCCACAGGAATCCCGGTAACCGTTCCCGAAAGTTGAGGAAACGGCGAACCAAGCGGGTACGAATTGAGCGTCATGGAAAACCCCGACCGGGTGGTGCGCGGGATCTCCAGGCTCTTCAGATACGTAAACGCAGCGCGGATGTAATCCGCGGTGGTGATGACCTCCGGGGTTGTCCCACCCGAAGACGAGGACGAAGAGCCATAGCCCACGTCGAGCGCGCAGCGGAATCCCGGAGAAACATACGTGTCCGGAAGGACCCGCAAATCAAACGGTGCCGCAAACTCGAAAGGCCTGATCATACAACTTTTTTGTAGTGTGGTGCGGCGCAGGATTTCCGCCTGCATTCCCCCGGCTATTCTCCGCAGGATATTTAGATATTATACGAGCCGCACATGAGAAGGGGGCACGCCCGACTAGGACGTGCCCCCTTTGACTAGCCGGATTCCGGCTTACAGTTCACCAAGGACGGGGCAACTGGTCGAAACGCAATCTTCGAGCCCCAGGTCAGACTTGCACCGACGATAGAGGACAGGAACCACGTGCATCGGCCGCACAGGCATATAGGCCCGGGTGATCTGATATTTGTGGAATCCGTAATCCCCCCACAAATTGCAGTCGTTGTCCATGATGTAGTGCCAGATCAACTCACCGGAGACGAGCTGAGGCGCGAACTTGAACGACCCCTCACCGACATACTTCTCCGGCACCAGCCGGCGGAAGCTGTCCTGATAGACCACGAACAGAACCTCGTAGGGCGCCGTGAGCCAAGCGGGATTCACGATGCTATACGCAGTGTTGGTGGCCGGATCAGCGATCACGAGACGAGGATCCACAAGAGCCAGGTCGCCGTTCTGATCGAAGCCCGTGGCGCGAAGCGGAGACTGGTCGGTGCCGAATGCGATGCCGCGATACGCCGGGGAAGTCTCCCAGGAGTAGGCCGTCAACGTGTTCTCGCCGATCTGATAGCCACCGGCAGTCAGCGCGAGCATATTCGTCGCTACACCCGATTCCTCACGGAACGCGTCGATGATCTCGGCGGAGCCGATAATCTTGGCGTGCGGCTGCCCCTTACCTTCACCGGAGAACGGCTCAGCCAGAAGGGCTTCACGCATGTAGCGGTTCAAGGTCAGGATCGCTTTGAAACTCACCGGGCCGGTCGGAAGCACCTGCGCAAACTGTACACCGATATCCGTCGGGTTACCACCGGTGAACAAGTCCTCAAAACAGTAACCCTTCGTGGCGTTAAACTTCGAGGCGCTGTTCAAATACAACTGGGCCCGAACGTCCGCATTGATGTACTGAACGATCAGCTTCACCAGCGAATTCTCGGCCTGAAGGTAGCTGTCCCGGTAAGCCGCGTAACCTTTCTTCATGCACACGCGAGGGCCGCGACCGCGCTTCGTCTGAAGCGAGTATTGGAACTCGATCGTACCAGTCAGGTCCTGGATCCCGTCGGTGCCGCAAACTTCAGTGTCATTCACGAACGTCGGGATCGCCATGGAATCACCCGGGGCGGCCGGCATGCTGACAGCAGAACGGACGGTGTCTGAAATCCCGGACGCGAAGGTCCCGCCATCGAGGATGTTGATAAACACGGCGTTCATCGCGAGAGATTCCGCGATGCGGCCGACGAGACGATTGGTATCTTTGACCGCGATGTCGCTTAGGGCATCGGGTTCATTGCAAACTGCACTCATAGGGTTGAGAGTTTCCGACATGCACGCTGCCGGCGTGCCCGGGCGCTTGCGCGCAATTTACCGACTCTCACCCCGGCCAACGGGCGCATAGGCCTTTACCGCTGGAGAACAACAACGGCGGAGATTTAGTTCTCGACGTCTGTAGTATGCGGACCCCCTAACAGATTGTCAACCTGGGTCCCAACGAATCGTCTGCGCGCGAGGTCAATCGCAGAGCTGTCCTTGAAACCGTGAACAAACGCACCGCCCCTGCGGTGCATCCAATCGAACACCTCGGCAGTCATTGCTTTCTGCTTGTACATTGACCAGATGGACATCGTGCTCGCCCACCCAACTTTCTCAAAAGCCCTCGCCATAAAACAGTCCCAGGGAGACCCCGCAGGAACCCCTTGTGTGGAGACCAGCACTCGTTCCAATTCCGGAGAAAGCGCGAACATCGCGTTCCCGTTGCAGTGGAAGGACTCCGATTTAGTCTTCTCGTTGCGCCGGTCCCAAGAATACAAACGACCGACCACGTGCGCCGGCCGCGCAGCGTCAAACGCGTTGGAAAGACGCTTGATCCAATCCTTTGCCAGCGGCGCGTCGTCGGCCTCCATCGTGAGCGCCGCCTTGTATTCTTTGAGTCTGCCCACACGTCTTTCCCCGAAAAGCCACAACATCGTGTCGAACCAAACCTCGTTGCACCCAAACGGCCAGCCCGTCCCTCTTCGCCGACCCACATAGGTTACCACCGGAAACTTTCGGGAGACATACTCCACGAGTTTTTCGTCAATCGACGAGTCAAACCTGGCCGAGAACATCACTCCCGCCTCGGTCGAATAACCGTCCTGCATGTCCGTGATCAACCGCAAAAACTTCTCGGCCTGCGGTTTGTCCCCGTCCCAATACTGCATTACAATCATCAACTTGGTCTCGGCGACACTTTTTGGGCGCGCCAGCTGCAAAGCGCGACGATCCGTACACGCACAAACTGCGTGTATGGATTTACGAATGGGTGTTGAAAGGCCCATAAACAGTGTCTCCAATATGCCCGCAGACCAAACCAAGATCCACGTGCGGTTGATGCCCTGCGAGTCCCGCGCGAATGCAGAACGTCACGTCCTCCCCTGAGCCGGGCTTCGAGTTGGACTGCGCTTGTTCCAGCGCAGCCGCCAGCATCCGGTCGATCTCTTCATTCGAGAACTTCCCGTTCCCAAGCATGGAACGCACGGTCTTCACAACCTCCAAAAGATCCGCTTCAGATGGAGTGAACCAATGATCCCCGAGGTCCGGATATTTTTTGTTGATGTCCTCAAACACCGTCCGATGGATCAACAAGCACCCCGTCGCCACCCAACGCGTCACCAGCAGTTTGTTCTGCGGGCCCTTTCGGACCAACGCATTTACATCCGGGTCAGAAATCCCCTCACGAAACATTGGTTGCCCATCAGCGTTGCGCCCAAAATAGAGCCCACCAACCAACGATTTTCCATGGGACATCAGCCGATGGATCGTCCTCACCCCAGAAAATTCCTCCGGAAAATCGAACTGTGTGATCCCGTTGAAGAACTCCGAAGACCCGAACGGAAAAACCATATCATTATCAAACATCACCGCCCACTCACAAGGAGAATTGAGAAACTTCCTGGCGAGCGTGTTCCGGGCGTGCACGATGAACGCGTCCTGACAAGCCATGAACACCCGCATTGTCGAAGGATTGAAAAGCCCCATGAGACAAAATGACGTGACCGGATTCACCTGCTTGTACCAAGGTAAAAGCATGGCAACCTTCCGGCCCTCCCAGTTTCCCTCGAAAACCTCGGGAACCGCAGTGCTGTGCAGCGATGCGTAAAGTTTCTCCATCGCAGCCGCCGGAACAGCACGAGACCCCATCCGCCACTGTTTGACCGAGACGAGGTTGTGACCGAAAAACTGGGCAGCAGCTTCGTCGCCCAGCTCGGTCACTTTCCGAGATACTAATTCCGACAGCGTCATGCTGAGTCCCGCTCAGCGGCCACCTCTGCGGCGAGTTGATCGAGAGCAGTTGAAGCCCGCACGCCAAACTTATACTCGCCGCCAGCAGGGGCTAGCTTCCGAGACACCCGATTAGGATCATCGACACGGCTTCCACGAGACGCCTTGCGGATCCGCTCAAGCTGCGCCACCGCGACATCCCGCTCCTTCTGCATCGCATCCAGCGCGGCTTTGTGTTCCGCAGCGATCGTGGACAGTCTCTTGTTGAGCCCATCATTCTGCTCAGCATACACAAACGCCAAAGCAGACCCGACGGCCAAGGTCGCGTGCATGTCCGGAGACGTGTCAGACAGCGCCGCCGCCACCCGTTCTCGGAGTTTTTTCGCCGCCACATTGCGAACGGCCACAACTGGTCGTTCCGCCTCGGAGACCTTCGCCACATCAATCTCCCGAGCATGATCAATCTTGGCGAGCAACGCGTCCGCGGCGACCACCCGGGATTGCGCAACCGCTTGCTGCCGCTTGACCTCGTCCTGTTCCCGGAGCTTCACAAACTCCGAGGCATTTGCCCGTGCTTTCTTCGCCACCTCGGTATGGTCACGACCGAGAATCCGAGCCTCCGAGACCAAAGCCTTTAAGTCGTCGGCTGCGGTTGCGTCAAGTTTCGCCAACACCGAAGACCAGTCAACTTTCGCAACACCCCCAAGTTCTTCTTTGATCTGCTTGATCCCGTCCTCAGACATCCCATTCTCTCGAAGGAGACTGAACACCCGCCCCTCATTCGCAGCAATTTTCTCCGTCACGACCTTCACCGGCGGCGCGTTGTCCACATCGAGCGCAGCTCGGAAGTTGCGCAGTTCCTCAACCTCCTTCAAAATTTCCGGCGGAACCTGCGCAGCCTTCGCCGCGGCTTCCTCAGCCGATTTCTTGACCGCGGCAACCTCGTCCGCCAAGGCTCGCGCGCGCTTTGAAATCCGTTCAACTTCCTGCCGGCCCATTTCCTTCACCGTAGCAAACGCCTCAGCCGAAGCCGGGCGAGAATGCGGCGGGAGTTTTACTTCCTCAACTTTTTTGAGGAACTCCGGATCCACGACCAGATCAGAAACCGGTGATGGTACGACTGCCACAGGCTGCTCGACGCCAGCCGTTGCTTGGGCGCCCGTGGCACCCTGCGCTTCACCCGGCGCTGCTGGTCCCGCAGCAGCCGCACCATCACCAGTCTTGTCCGCCTCGGCAGCCAAGGCCGCCTTCTCAGCCGCCGCCTTCTCAGCCGCCGCCTTCTCAGCCGCCGCTTTTTCGTCCGCGGCTTTCTTCGCGCTCTCCGCACTTTCAGAACCTTCCGAATCCTTCTGCCGGGCAGCCATGAGTTCATCAAGCGCGACATCGGCTCGCTTGAACGTCAGTCTTTTTTGCCCAGCGTCCTCGACAATCACCGTCTCCGTGTAGTCAACCGGAACGTCTGTGACTACAGGTTCATCTCCCGTTCTTGTAGTTTTTTCAGGCATAGCTCAGATGGAAACAGTGGGTCGGATTGAAACTTCAGGGAGCGGCTCTAGACTCGACGCGGTGGGTTCGGGGGCAAGAATCGGTTCGGGAAGCTCCTCAACCGTCAGTCGCTTATCCCACAACCCCTCATTATCAAGGGACGGATACACCGCCGAGATCGCGCTTTCGTCAACCTCGGTTGTGATGAACTCGAAAATGTTCTGAACGGCCTGCTCGTAACCCTGAATGACCGCAGCCTCCAAGGCTCGGCACTGGACCAAATCTCCCTTGACGTTGTGAGGAAGATCAAACCCAGGGCGCTCGTTGATCAACCGAAAAGTGAATCTCCGACCGGTCTGGGAAGCCAGGAATCCGCGGAGGTTTACACCGTCCATCGAATCCCATTCCGGAGCTTGAAAAGCCGATTCTCTTGTCGTCATTCTTAGACCCCCGCATCAACGGGCGCAGGCACCGCTGACGCATCCGGGGCCAGCAGCGGGTCTGCGGCTCCGGCACCCGCAGCGAGCGCCTGGTCGGCATCGAGGTTCGCCCCCAGGCCTTCCTGGATTGCTTTCTCGTGTGCCAGCAAAGCGGCAATACGGGTTTTCAGGGTCTGAACTTTGGACAAAGCAGCTTGCACTTCGGGGATCTTTTCCCCAGCAGCGAGGACCATCTGGGCGTGAGCAACGACGTGGTCGATCGCAATTTCCGCCACCGGAGCCTTCGAGACATCGTCCACGAGCGAGGAAACCAACTCGTCGATCACCTTCATAACCGACTCAATATGAATGAGGTGGTTGTCCCTGGGACTGACCGCGACCGGCTTCCCGATCTGGATCAGAATGTTCTCAATGTCCTGCATCCTGGTTTGTTCGGCAAGTTGCGTGGGATCGTTCACCGGGTTAAGCACGGCTTCCGCAAAATCGGCTCCCATCTGGGCGGTCAACTGCCGGCGCTTCAGCTCAACCTGGTTCACCAGCGGGTTCCCCTGGTTTTCCTGGGCAATGAGGATGATCTGTTGCCGGTCAAGCCCGGTCAAATCCTGAACAACCATGGCCGACGGCGTCTCAGCCAACTGTTTAAGCTCCTCCTCAGACATAATTGCCAATAGCCGCTTCCGCATCGCCTGAGCATCATCCTCGTCGCAATCCGCCGAGCACGCACGACGTTGGATGGTAGAAATCGCTTTGGACCAGTGCATCAGGAACCGCATGATCGGAGTGTCTTTCGACTCCTCCTCACGGGACGCAAACAAATCCACCTGGGCCTTGGTGACCCGGTCGCCGGTGAACATGCGCGGGCTCACGTTGCCTACCTGCTGGTCGATCAGACTCGTGAGAAACTGGTCGAGAGAAAAGAACTCCTCGGTGTGCGGCTCGATGGTCTGTTGCTGCACCTGATACGCCGACCCGATCAGAATGGCATTGCCAAACATCGACATCCGAAACCGCTTGATCTGCTTCTCCTCACCCGTGAGCAGAATCTTGCCCGCGAGCTGCAACCGGTCGATCACCTCGCACCGGGCCTTGTCAATTACTGCGGCCGTGTCGTAAACCAGCCGGCCAACGCCTTTGGACCCGTGCATCGTTCCGTTGGCTTTCTGGAACGAGAAGAACGTTGCGATGTCGGAGAACTTGTCAAACCGATCGTCACGCTGAAACACCAAAGCCCACTCGGCCGTTGCCGGCGTTCGATTCAGCCTCCAGTGCGTGATCTTCCCGCTGGTCTCCTTCACAAGGATGGAGTAAAGCTCCACCATCCTCGCGCTGTCAATGTAAGCCGAAGCCAGATTCGACTCCCGGGTCAGATCTTCCCAAATCCGAAGAGACTCGCTGTGCGTCGAACGCTGATTGACCGGCAACGCGTAATTGATGGACTTCACCGCATTCTCATATTTCCACCCGGCGTCTTCGGCTGCGCTTCGATCCGAAAGAATTTCGACGAGCTGATTCGGCATGAACAATTCGGTCCAGACAACGAGCTGAGACTCGTCGGCATCCTGCTTGGTCAGCGGAGGAATGAAGAACCTATCCTGCCGAAAGTGCGTCGGGAACCACGACCACTCTTCCAGGTTGCCCAGCGAAGTGAACCCGAACAACGCGTTTTCTTGGGCGACATCCCCGACCAACTCAGCCCATCCCGCCTTCCGCCGACAGAGCTGCGTGATCTCTCTTTGAAACTCCTCATTCTTCTTTGCGGCCCCAGGAACTGTGGCCGGCAGCGCAGAACTGGTCAAATACTTGGCCGACGCCAGCGCCCGCTCGAACCTGGGAGCAATCTTGTCCACGGTCATCGAAAGCGGGTTGGTGGTGATGTTCGTTTTCCACCCGAGGCCCTCATTGTCCAACCTCGTCTGCTTGAACGGGCGCTCTGCGTTATATTTCGCCTGCACCCGGGCGTTCTTCGTGTTCCGCTCCCGGGACGCGTTGATTACGCTGGTGACCACCTGGGCCGCCTGCTGCGCGTCTTTGATGGCCCGCACCGGCGGGTTCTTGGGAAGTTTCTTGGTGGGATCGTAACCGGGAGAATTTATCAGCTCTCCCGAACCCGCCCCGGTATTGGCAACAGTGACTTTATCAGCAGACATCGTGGTAGTAAGTAAGCGATTGGGGGGGTCACTTGTCAAGTCGGCGCCATTTTCCAACCGGACAAGATTCCGAACGGATAAGCACTTTCAACGCGACGAAGCAGGTGCACTTTGCACACTGCCCCTTCGACTGAAAAACGCAACCCCAACAAATCACTTCCCGGTATTTGGCTACCGCCCCAGACACAAACACGGCCTCGCCCATCAAAGCCAGCTTGGCCGCCCGGGTCATCGCCTTGACAAAACTGACAGGGTTCGGGGGGATCATATTGCCTCCCGGCGCCAACAAAACTCCGGAAGCTCTCCGTTCTTCACCAGACGCTGGTTGAGCCCAACCGAAATAGAAGTATCCTCTCCGAGGACCTGGCAGCACAGCAGCTCCGGGTGAACCCCAGGAACACGCTTCTTGATCCCTTCGGACACGAGCTTGTAATTCCCACCGCAAGTGGCGCAACCCACTTCTCTGGCTTTCTGCTGCGAACAGGAGACGCAAATCTCTGCCCGCCGGTTTGCTTCGGCTTTACCCGCCAGCGGTATCGCCGACATGAAGGTCTTGGAAAACACCATCGCCAGCCAAGCCAGCACCCGGTTGCTGAACGATTTCTCCCGATGTCTTTTGCTCGTCTTCGCGTTGGGGAGCGCCACCAAAGACGCTGCGTTGCAGTAGCGAGGATACCGCAGGCAAAATTCGGTATTTACTTCTTGCTCCGGGTCACCCAACGCCATCCGGTTCGCTTTGCGATGCCTGGAGATCTTGTCACTCACATGCTGCCAGGAATTCCCCGAAAAGGGGCCACCAGGTAGCTGCGACACGTACCCCCCGGGAGGATACAGGTTGTGATTTGGGCGCAAGTCTTTCAACTCAGTTGATAGTATGCAATCCTCGATTTGGGGTGTCAATCCATCGACTCGGTTTCCGAGGTGGCATCCCCGATCCAAGAGAACTCCGGCTCCTCCCGTTCCGAATCCGAAGTCTTGAGCGCAGGAACGCTCGTGGGGGTGTAGCCGCCCGACGCCCTACGGACCGCATGAATCATGAGCGTAAACGCATCCGCGTCATCCGGGGACAGCCCACCGTGCGCCATTTTGAACTCCCGCTTGGTGTCGAGTTTCTTCCTGAGTTTGGGGTCAAAGGTTCTACCTGCGAGTTGCTGCGTCAGCTCGTTCTTGGTCAGATCCACCGTCGGGAGGAGCTTAACAATGTCGAACTCCAACCACCGTTTGAGCGCAAACCACAACTCACTGTAGATCCGATCATATTCGTCTTTTGCGCAATCCGTGTCCTCCTCCAGGATCTTCATGTCGGTGGCGGACTCCGAATAGTTGATCCCAATCACCAGGTCGCTCCAGATTTCCTTCACGAGGTCATGCACCCCCGCGCCGTGCCCGGTCCGGTCCAGGCACAACCAATCCGGCTCGATCCCCAGCTCAAGACACAACCGTTTGATCTGCCTGGCCATCACCACGGTATCGCCTCGGTCCATCGTGAGAAACCCGGTTCCCTGGAGGGCAAACCGCGCGCGAGGTCGGCCCTGCGCGTTTTTGAAGTCCACCTTGAGCCCCTTCGGATTTTCGAGCGACGGGGGAAGAATCATGCCCACCGCGGGCCCCCATAAACCAGTGGCCAATATCGCCCGGTCCCCGCCCTCCAGCGCCAGGTCGGCGCCACCCACCGGCCGCGGCGTCCCTTCCCAGATGAACGTGCCCTTGATCTTGTTGAGCACCGACATTGGAATCACCGAAAACGCCACACCCTCGGTGGGGTAGCATCCGCGCCCGAAGGTCAGGTAGGACGCCGAAGCTCGCCCACCGGAAGACTCCGCGAGCTTCAGCAACCCTTCCTCGGTTTGCAGCCCGGGATAAAGAATACGCCGCTGCACCACATTTTCGCACTTCTCCCCATCCAACCGAACCACCCGCCAGTTGCGCGAGGAAATCCACGTGCAATCTTTGTCCTTGTTGAACGTCGCCCACCCATTGATCGGTTCCCCGCGGATCCCCAGGGGCAGCGCCGGATTCTTAGGGTTGAACGCGCAGGCAATCTTCAGCCCCATGTTCCCCTCAGAATTTGACAACACGTTGTCAATGTCGGACCAGATGCCGGCCGGGATGTTCTCGGCCTCGTCAAGCAGGATCCGCATTCGAGAGAGGACCCCAAACTTGGGGTGCACAGTCTCCCGGGGGAACCGTTTGGCACCTTGAAGCCGGCCGGCGGGCTTCTTGCCCAACGGAATGACCACACCTGAAATCGAAGACCTGCGCTGGCGAAAATCCAACCCGATAAACAGATCGCCCTCTTTGCCGGGGAGTTTGATCGCCGACCGTCTATGCAACTCGATCAGGTGGGAAAACAGGTTGTCCTGGAGGTGACTTTCAGACGGGCCCAAAACCTTGACGGTCGTGTATTCGGGATCGACTGCCCAGTCCAGCATGAAATAGACGCCGCAACCGTAGGACTTGGACATCGAGGCCCCACCCATCACGATCAAGCCGCTGGATTCGTCGAGCGCGTTCCAGACCGCGCGGGTGCAGGCCGGCTCAGAAGTGAAGAGTGTGGGAGACCAACAGAGTTGCGCGGCGTCGGCGTAGTGACCCTCGACCAGGCACCAGTGAAGCAATGATTGAAGCGTCTTCTCCGCCTGGTCGGGGCGGTCTATCTGGACCTTCTGTTGAAGAATTTCGAGCGCGGTGCGCGCCGCATAGACCTGGTCCCCACTCCCATGCAGCACCTCGGAAGTCCGGTCGATGACTTCACGAAACGGTGGTTCGCTGACCTTTTCTATGCTGAGCACACGGCACGACGAAAGGGTCCTGAAAATTCACACTGCTGGGAATACCTGGGCAACCAACCGTTCAGCAAGCTGCCAGGCACGCCGGGGAACCAACCGAAGCGCCGCTGGAGATGCACCCAGCAGCGCGCGGCCAAGAATGAAATCTTGGCCTTCACAGTTTCACGATCGACCAGAACGAAGCCAGACTTCCCGGAGTTGCGTCGTCGGCCAGCGGACCATCCAACACCGCGAAATTCGCTCCGCTTGCGTTGTAGTAAAGCTGGATCATCTGTCCAGCGGCAAGGGTGGTCCGATACACCGTGGCGTGTTGGTCAATTGTGCCGGCGCCACCGCTTATGATGGATTCCATCGCGTTCTCGATCGTCGGTTCAAACGAACCGACAATGTAGAGCGTCTCACTGTAGGCCTCCCCAGGGCCCTGGGACTCCAAACTAGTCCGCATCGAAACGAGGTAGTCCCCGGCCTCCGGGCACGTCCAGATCCCACCGGCAAAATCCGCGGCCCCGATTGAAGGCGTCTGCCACTGCCCGGGAATGTCGATCCCGACGGAGACCAACCCGGGCATCCGCTCCACCATGAGAATCTGTCCGCCTGAGCTGGGGGCCACCAGATTCACCGCCTGGAGCATCTTTTTCCAAAGCGTCATCCTGAGATCCGAAAAGGCGCCCACCGGAGGCTCCGCAGAAAACTGCATCGTGCCGGCCACCCAGCGGTCGTGAAGCACCCGCAGAATCTTTTTCAGGATTGTGTATTCGTTGTCGTGCTGGTCGTAAGTGATCATGAGTCAGAACTGGGGGATGGGGAGACTTGGAGCGCGCGAGGGTTCCCCGGCGGCGATGAATGCAGTTCCGATAGCGAACAAGACGCGCAGCCTGGCCTTGGGCGAAGCGTCTCGAAGAAACCGAAGTGGAATTGAACCGCTTCGTGTCGCGGCGGCAACCGCCTCCGAGAGAAGACCGGGATCATCGTGTCGGCTGGGAACTTCATTTTTCGTCTTCGGCACGTTTGTAGTATCTGCACCACGGAGAACGCTGTCAATCTTCGGACATCGGAACGATCTTGCGGTCCGTGGCGACCGGAACAGCCGGATCAGATTCCGAAGCGTCCAAAACAGTCACAAAGGGTTCAAGCAAAGCTACCTGCTGCGCGGTCAACGTCATTTTGTCGGTAAGCACAACCCGCTCCGTCCACTCAACTTCGAGTGCCTCAGCAAGCAGTTCTACGAGGTCCTTCCGGAACGCCTCTGCATCCAGCGTAGATCTGTCCCCGGGAGTGGAACAATGAGCCTCGATCGACTTCAACCGAGCGGCATCAAACTCAGCCGCCTCTCTCACAAACTGTTTCAAAACCTTCGCCAACCGATAAGCGGACACCGCCGGCAGCGGTTGATTCGTAAGCGCAACAAACGCTTCTTGGAACGGGGGGTTCAAGACGGTTTCCAATTTCAGAATCATATATGTAATCTTTCTGGGTCTCTCAACACTCTACCAACCTGCCAGACGATGGCAAGAATTTTCTCCGTCAAGAACCGGTATAAAGATCAACCGTTGTGACAATGTGCGATGCACGATCGACTCCCTCAAAGAAAATCGTGGTGAGAACCGAACCCGACCCTCCACTGACCCGGGCAACATAGAGCTTGAAGACGATTCTGTCGAGCAGCGCAAGCGTATGGTCGAATGCGTCAGCGTAAATCCAATGAATCATTTGCTCATCGGTGCCGAAGAAATTCATCGAGTAGCTTGACCTCAGCAACGTCTCGATCCCCAACGCAGTCCTCTGGTAAAGTTCCATCTTCATCCTGGCGACAGCCGAGGCCCCATCAGTTTTGCACCAGATGTTCCGGTAGGCCAGCCCCGCGGGCAGCGAATGAATGTCCGGCTGCAACAACGGCGTGCAAAACGATCCGATCAAGGTGTCACCGGTCCCGGTGTTGTTGGTGACAATTGTTTGCTCCGCCGCTGCGGAGGGATACACTCCGGCGAACTTATATCCGGCGATGCCGGATGAAATCGACGGCGAGAGGTAAAAAATCCTGCCTCCGTTTCCACTAAAACCAGATCGAGGGTTGTATGCCATATTAGATCAAGAACCAGTTGGCACCATTAGAGATCAAGGTCACTGAATTCCACTGGACCGCTGTGATGTAGCTTGCCGCTCCGTCGATCGTTTCTGCTCCGTTGGGGATGATCCGCATGTTGTTCGCGGCGACGAGTTTCTTGAAGACCACAACCCGCCCGCTGATCCCCACCGCTGTCGGCAGATTACAGGTGACGTCGTTCGCCGTGGTGTTGCACAGGACGCAGTAGTGCGACGTGAGGATGGCCAGCGCTCCCGCGGCTGAATACGTCGCGACCACGTGGATGATCCCCGACGACATGGTGAACAACCCACCAATGGTCGCCGTACTCGTCACCCCA
>Ga0315294_10001005_pt1 | contig 30498 bp, 36 predicted proteins | sample YL17G13_40_MG_FD_203626 | JGI IMG/M metagenome (GOLD analysis project Ga0315294, IMG submission 203626) | Sediment microbial communities from Yellowstone Lake, YNP, Wyoming, USA - YL17G13_40 | ecosystem: Environmental > Aquatic > Freshwater > Lake > Sediment | place: USA: Wyoming | collected...
TAGCGTATCATGTAAGGGGTGCATCTGTAAGGCAAGGTAAGGGGATTAATCAGAGATTTGCCCGGCGCTATATCAGTGATGAATTGCAGGTAGATTTAATTAAAAATCGATATCTGACTATAATTAAGAATGAATCTTGGTTGGGATTTTTGGCGCATCTACCTTTTATAGTCCTCTATGAAATTCTATTGTGGAGTTATATTTTGCTTTTTAGACCCCAGCTGATCAATAAATTTATTGAATATGGCTTGCCAGAAGATAAAATCTTAAATTCTACTTATGGGTTTGACTACAGAAATTTTACTGCTTTAACTAAACAAGAATCTCCTGTATTGCGCTTTGGATTTATGGGTACTTTATTACCGATGAAAGGACTCAATGTACTAATTTCTGCTTTTAAAGAAATAAAGAATGAAGATATTGAGCTAGTGATATACGGAAAACTTTTTTCCTACAGTGGCTTTGAATCCTATCCTAATAACTTAAAAAGTAATATTGGCAAAGATAACAGAATAAAGCTTAAGGGTGGGTATGATAATAAAGATATCGGTAAAATTTTGTCTAACATAGATGTACTTATAGTTCCTTCGTTGTGGTTAGAAAATGCGCCATTAGTAATTCAGGAAGCCTTTTTGTCGAAAACTACCGTGATAGCTTCAAGAATAGAGGGTATACCGGAATTAGTTACTGATGGTGTAAATGGTTTGTTATTTAACTCAGGAGATGTGAATGACTTGCAAGAAAAGATACAGTATATAATTGATAATCAAAGTGCCATAGAGAGATTTAAGGAGAATATGCCAGAGGTTAAGAGCATAGAAGATAATGCCAGAGAAATAGAGGAGATTTATTCCAGCCTAATTAGTAGAAAAAAATATGAAATTTAAAATATTGAACCCATTAGAATATTTAAATACTACTTTTATTATCGCATTATTTATCTGGATTTCGTTTTTCCCACAACCTATTCAAGAAAAATATCATCTTTTTACCAATATTTCTCTTGTTTTCATCTTTCTAATCATCTTTGCCAAGAAACGGTTCTCTATATTTAAATTAAACGATTATCCGCTATGTATTTTTCTAGTTACAATAAGTATAAATGTTTTATTTGCCCAGCAAAAAAATATAGCCTTCAAAACCTATTGGGATTTAGCAATACCTATGTTTTGTATTTATTATTTGATGAAAGAAGCATTTTCTTCTGAGAAAAGATTTGATCTTTTGGCAAAAACTATATGTTTATCAAGTATTTTTGTATCCCTGGGAGGAATTTTAGAATCTTTGTTTAGATATAATCCTATTTATGAGCATTTTATAAGAAACCCTTATTATCTAAGGTATATAACTGGCTTTGTGCGGCCGATGTCAACGCAGTTTAATCCGGTGGTATTAGGAAGCTATTTACTGGGAGCCTTACCCTTTAATTTTCTATTATTTAAACAAGGCCGGCCTTCTTTTAGATTATTGGCTGCTATGGCAATAGTGTTAAATGTGGTAGTAATAATTTTTACTTTCTCAAGAGGGGTATTTTTAGGGCTGATTGTCATGATTATATTCTATTTATTTATGCAGCGAAAATACCGTTTAATATTTACATTTTTCATTGGTTTAGTTTTATTCATACTTTTATGTTCTTATCTTCCTTATCCCTTTAACAGATTAGGTAAAGAACAGATGATGGTGGAAAATAGGGGCATATTGTCGGATTATAGATTTACAAGATGCGCTATGACCTGGCGTATCATTAAGGAACATCCTTTGGCGGGATTAGGCTTTCAGCATTTTAGGAGCAGATTTTATGAATATTCCCCGTCCAATTATAATGTCCCTTATGAATTTATGATTGCGGATAATATGTATCTTACTCTTCTGGCAGAGACCGGAATTATTGGCGCATTGGGCTTTTTTATTTTTATCGGCATGCTATTTACAAGATGGTTAAAGAAAATCAAAGAAGCCAATGGCGATAGGAAACAAATGTTGCTTATACCTATGTTTGCATTGATAGGTCTTCTTGTGAATATGGGGGCATACGAATTATTTTATTGGGCGAATCCTTATATGTTTTTTTGTGTAATCTGCGGCCTTGTGGGTTTATAAAAAAATTAAATGCGGCCAGAATACAAGCATGAAATTTATTTGTCTGGAGAAAGATGACTAACAGTAGAGAAAAAGCTTTATTCTTAACAAGTATTAAAGAATTAATTTATGGAGAGCGGAAAAAAGAGATAGCGGAACTTCTCTCGCAGAATAAGATTGATTGGCTCCGCTTTAAAAAGATTGTCATTTACCATGAATTATTGCCTTTTATATATTTGGTATTGAAGGATTTTTCTTCTTTATTGCCTCAGGATTTAATAGAATGCTTAAAGGATGTGGGCTTTTTGGATGAAGACTTTAATCTGTTTATGGAAGACGTGGACATGGCTATAAGATGTAGAAGAAAAGGCTCGATATTGGCAGGAGAAGAACCGTCTGCTCTTAATAGCTAAGCATTGGCCAGATAAATTACCAGATGCCTTATCTGGAAAATACTTTTTTACGGTCAAAGATAATACCTATACCAACATGAGAGATATTAGTGAAGTTATGGGGAAGGTATTCGTTAAATTAATAAAAGAGCATGGATTAGAATTTACAAAAAAATTGAGTTAGTGGAAGTTAGCAGAAATTAGCAGTTTTAGGCAGTGATATAGTAACAATTTGGTAACAGTGACAAAACCCCGAGAGAAAGACAATCTGGATTTTACGGTGCACCGTGCCCGCTGGTTAATCTCTTAGGGTTTCCAGCGGGCAAATTATTTTAAGAGAGGGGTGGCTTATGCAGAAAGGAAACAAAAAGGAAAAATGGAGGAAGCCCAAACTGATTATCTTAACCAGAGGTGAACCTGAGGAGAGGATATTGGATGTCTGTAAGTTCACGTCCGTCTGACGTGATGCCGACTCGTTGGGCAACTGCGTGTCACTGGGGTGGACTGATTGGGATGCCGTGCGAGGTGTGCGCGTATTCCGCTACGTCGTAGCCCAATTAGCCCTTGGTCCCTTTGATTTTGGTTCTTGGGATATTCGCAAAGGTGGCAAGAGTCCACGGACTTTTGCCTGCGTAGTATAAGGGCTATGTAAAACCTCTCTTTGGGGTAATACAAGGGAGAGGCAGGGGCCTTTTTAAAAGAGCTGCTGCCTGTCCCGTTTTTTCTATGGCGTGATGAGAAAAGAGCTTTCATATAACTATAAATATGGCACAAGAGTATCTGCAAGAATTAAAAATAAATAATTTACCCCGCCTGCCTTTGGAAGGCAGTATTGACCTTACCTACCGCTGTAATAATAACTGCCGGCACTGCTGGTTAAGAATTCCCGCCGATTCTCCCCAGAGGTGTGCTATGTCTAAGAAGAAATGGAAAAAGCCAAAGCTGATTGTTTTGGTAAAGATGAAAGCAGGTGAGTCTATATTACAAGGCTGTAAGAGTGGTCTTGCTATAGGCCCTACCCAAACCCCCTTTTCTTTCTTCATGTAACGCCTTAACCTGTGCATAACTCTTACTTAATTCGTCAGCAATTCTACCCGTGCCATCAGGAGAATTATCATCAACAATAAGTATTTTTATATCTGGCGCAACCTTAAATACCTATTCCACTAAATGGTTGAATATTATCTTTTTCGTTATAGGTTGGTATTACGATAATTACGTTTATTCCTTTTCTTTAGATATAGTTAAACCTAAAATTACCCACCAAATCAGTGCGACCTCGGGGAGAAAGAAGCTAAATTCAACAAAGTTATGAATTAAAAATACAGCGCCTGCCGTAATTATTGTTGCGTTTTTATCTTTATAGGCTGAGTTTTTCATATTCTTAAGACCGGACTTAAACGCCGCGATAATCAGCCAGACAATCGAAATTATCCCTAAAATTCCCATTTCTGCCCAGATTTGAAGATAAGAGTTGTGGGCAAAGCGCGACTCGGTGAGATTAAAATTACCCAATCCTATACCGGTTAAAGGATGGTCTTTAATTATCCTTAGGGTGTCTTTCCAATAATTTAGCCTCATTACTGTAGAAAAGACTGGCTGGAGGTGCTGTTTCGGGGTTGCTGATCTTGTAATTAAAATTAATACGATAATTAATATTAATCCAGAGAGAAAAAGAATAGTTTTTTTCTTTAGTTTTCCCTGCAGATAGAAATATATTGCTAAACCCAAAAATAGGCTTAAAAGCCCACCCACTGACCTTGTAAGCAAAAGAGCTAAAGATAAAGGGATAATGAGTGAAGTTCTATTCTTCTGGAGTAGGCTAAGCGGAATAATCATTGCCAGGTAACCTCCTAAGATATTGGGGGTGACAAAAGGAAAAAAAACCCTCTTTTGTTTCACATAATCTAGGATAAAGGGAGTAGAGATATTCTCTTTAGCAACATAGTCTGCAAGATGCTGAAAACCAAAGAAGTATTGATAGATTGCTAACAGACTCACAAGTAGGCCTGACAGCACAATGCATCGGATAAGTGATTTTTTTTCCTTATATGAGAGAGAAATGGTTACTAAGAAGAGCAATATAGCAATGACATATTTATATAATTCTTTTAAACTATTTATCTTATCATAAGCCGAGCTTGAAGAAAACAGAAGGGCAAGAATAAATAAGATGAGGGGAAATTTTATAGTCTTGATTTCCTCCAGAGAAAATCTTTTGAATATAACCCAAGCGATTAAAAAACCGAGAAGTATAGCCGAATAAATATAATTTGGCGGCCATTCTATTGAGGAAGAGATAAATGGTCGAATAAAGATTAGGATTAGTAATATCTTAAACATTATGTTATAATTTTATTCTAAAATGAAAGCCAGGTCAAATGAAATAGTCAGTGTTATCGTGGTTACCTGCGGGATGCATGATTATCTTAAACCTTGCCTAGATTCGATTAGAGAACAGACTTATCCTTTAATTGAGGTTATTTTAATCGATAATTCAGTTAATCCGCATTTTAGTCAGGCGATTAGTAAAGCCAATCCTGAGGTTAAATTATATTCCAGCCCAAAAAATATATTTTATTGCCAAGCCCTGAATAAAGGTATAGAAATCAGCCAAGGGGGTTTTATCCTCTGCCTTAATGACGATGTAATCCTGGATAAAAGATTCCTTGAAGAGGCATTAAGAGGCTTTAGTATTTCTGAGAGCATCGGCATGGTCAGTGGCAAGATATTGCGCCAGGATAAACAAACGATAGATAGCACAGGATTATTTTTAAGCCTTTGGCGCACCGCTAAAGAAAAGGGCTATGGAGTTAAAGACAAGGGGCAGTTTGAAAAAGAAGAATATATCTTTGGCGTAAACGGTGCAGTCGCTTTTTATCGCCGAGAAATGTTAGAGCAGATTAAGAGAAGCTCAGAATATTTTGATTCCAGGTTTCGCATGTTTTACGAAGATTTAGATATCGCCTGGCGGGCGAAGAACCAGGGTTGGAAAGGATATTATGTTCCGGGGGCTTTAGCGTATCATGTAAGGGGTGCATCTGTAAGGCAAGGTAAGGGGATTAATCAGAGATTTGCCCGGCGCTATATCAGTGATGAATTGCAGGTAGATTTAATTAAAAATCGATATCTGACTATAATTAAAAATGAATCCCGGGTAGGATTTTTTTTGCATCTCCCACTTATGGTCTTTTATGAAATTCTATTGTGGGGTTATATTTTACTTTTACGGCCGCAACTAATTAAGAGATTTGTTTTAGATTTGAAGGGATTCAGTTCTGCCTGGAGGAAGAGGCGGGTTCCATATGTACTACCACATCAGTGACCTCAGGGATTCCTTTTTTAATTTCTTCTTCGATGTTGTAGCTTATTTGGTGAGCTTGGGACATGTGCATATCCGGGCTTACTTGAATATGTAAATCCACGTGAATATCGTCAGGCCTGCCGCGCGTCCTTATCTTATGGCAGCTCTTGACACCCTTGATACTTAGCGCGATATTCTCTATTTTTTTTACATCCGTTATTACTATCGCATCGCACAATACCCCTGAGCTCTGTTTTATTATAACAAAAGCCGCCCGGGCGATAAATACAGCAATGATTAACGTAGCAATGGGGTCTAAGATAGGATAATTCAGCTTTATCGCAACCAGCGTTATAATAACTGAAATTGAGGTAAAAATATCTGCCTTGGTATGCATTGAATCGGCAACAAGAATATCGCTGCGTAAGAGCTTGCCCTTACTGTATTCATATTTCATTACCCAGATGTTGATGCCTAAGGTGACCAGCATTACGATGAAGCTTTGCAGGTTAACCTCGGGCTTCACGGGATTCATGAGGCGGCTTACCCCTTCTTTGGCCAGATTGAAAGTAACCAGAAAAAGAAGCGCGGCAATGCCCAAAGAAAAAAAGGTTTCGTATTTTTTATGGCCGTAAGGATGTTCTTTATCCGTAGGTTGGCAGGCCAGATTGATTCCAATCAGGCCAATGATATTTGAGGCGCCATCGGACAGTGAATGAAAACCATCGGCAGTCATACTTGTGCAACGGCTAAAAAAGCCGTAAAGAATCTTGGCCAATGCCACTAACCAGTTTAAAGCCAGGACCAATATTAATGCAGATCTTATACGCTTATAATGTTCTTCGGCCTCTATAACCATAAGGTTAATTATATAAGGTTTTATTGGGATTGCAAATAGATTATTTATCTCTACATATTGATTTAGATAAGCTTATGTGATAAAATAGGCCATAAGGAGGGATTAGAAGATGTTAGAGCTAAAATTAGTCAAAATTAAAAAACCCGATGAAGTAAATTTAATCCTAGGCCAGAGTCACTTTATTAAGACGGTGGAAGATTTATACGAGGTATTGGTTAATAGCGTGCCCGGGATAAAGTTTGGCTTAGCCTTTGTGGAGTCTTCAGGTGCCTGCAAAATAAGGTCAGAAGGAAATGACCCGGAATTAAAAAAACTAGCCCAAGACAATGCCTTGGAGATTAGCGCAGGTCACAGCTTCCTTGTCTTTCTTAAAAACACCTACCCTGTCAATGTTTTGAATGCGATTAAAGCCGTCCCCGAGGTTTGCAGTATCTACTGCGCCTCGGCTAATCCTGTTGAAGTGATTATTGCCGAGACAGAAACAGGCAGGGGCGTATTAGGCGTCATTGATGGTTTAAAGCCAAAAGGCATTGAGTCCGGGGAAGATATAACTTGGAGGCATGAATTCCTGCGCAAGATAGGTTATAAGCTTTAATTCGCAGACGGACTTCGTCCTACAACTTACGTCATTTCACTCCGTAAGTCGTCTGCTCATTAATTTTTTACTTGAATTTTTGCATTTTTTTGTTATAATCTTTTTATTCTCTTGAAAGAATGGATTCTAAAAAGATACGCAAGAGCATCAGTCGCTTCTTTGGCTGGTTAGGGTTAACCTTTAGCTCTTTGATAATCAAGGTTATTCCGAGCAGTTGGCTATATGGTTTTGCTCAAGGCCTTGCCAAGATAGGCTATTCAGTTGCCCGCAAACAAAGAAAGATTGCCTTAGAGAGCCTGGCTATTGCTTTTGGTCAAGGTAAAACTAACCAGGAGATAGAGCGGATTGCTGAGAATTGTTTCACCTTTATGGCTAAGTCAGGAGTAGAGATGATATTCCTTATGGATAGGCCTAGGCTCCTGAAGGAGCGCGTTCAGATGGTAGGCGAACAGAATCTTCAGACTGCTTTATCCAAAGGTAAAGGCGTAATCCTGGTGAGCGCGCATTTTGGCAATTTTCCTTTAATGATGTCCAAGCTAAGTCTTGAAGGTTATAAGATTTCCGGGATAATGCGCCCCATGCGGGATAGCCGGGTAGAAAAGTTTTTTCTGCTTAAACGCCAAAGGCTTAAGATAAAGATAATATACAGCCAGCCTCGCAAGGCGTGCGTAGAAAACACGATACGCAGCTTAAGGAACAACGAACTGGTTTTTATACCCCTAGACCAGAATTTCGGCACCGGTGGGGTATTCGTAAATTTTTTTGGCCGGCAGGCAGCTACTGCTACTGGGCCTGTAGTTTTGGCACGGCGCACCAAGGCAGCGATAATACCGTGTTTTATTCTCAGGCAAAAAGACGATACGCACAAGATTATTTTTGAGCCGCCTTTGAATTTAGAAGAAGGTAGAACTGATGAGGAGACAGTAGTTATTAATATCCAGAGATTAACCGACATAATTGAGTCTTATATCCGCAAATATCCGGCAGATTGGGGTTGGATTCATCGTCGATGGAAGAGTAGGCCAAATTGAGAAGGAGGTGTGTAGCATGGCTGAAGAATTAAAACAAGAAGAGAAGAAGGTAGATGTCAAAAAGGTAATTTCTACCATCTTCAAGGTTATTTTGGGTCTTGTATTTTTAGCCTTGGGTGTTTTGGCAATTATGCGTTGGTTTGGCGATCTTAAAACAGTGGTTAGAGGTTGCATCGGGCTATTTCTGATTTTAGCCGGCGTAATTACCTTAGCCATAGCCAAGGAATAACTTAAACTATCTTTTCCTTAAAGAATAGCAGGGATAGATGGTTAGGAGGAGCGATAAATGTAAGAGGGAAGTAATTGCTGCTTCCCTCTTTTTGTTTAATTTTTTTAGGCTGTCACGAAAGTCGTTTGAGCCTAATGATTACACAGATTTTAAAAAGATTGCACAGATTATTTCGTCGGTATATTTAATCTGTGTAATCTAATTTTTAATCTATGTAATCAAGGGCGGAACTTTTGTGACGCCCTATTTAAATTTTATGAGGATAATAAGTAAGATAAAAAGCCTAATTGCTGCCGAAGTCTTTTATCAAACACTCTCTTTCCTACCCTGGATATCCAACAGGGGGCTGATAAGCTTGACTTATATTGCCAAAGGGATTTTATTCCGCGATGACCCCGTCACCAGCAAAGTCCTTAATGAGTTAAGGTGCTATTTTAAAGAAAACCATCCTTGTGTTGATTTGGCAAGAAGACTTTTGCGTAATTTAAATCCGAAATGCAAGAAGAGGCTGGTTAAGTCTTTGCTGGTGAACGCTATGTTTAAAGGAATACCCCAGACTAAAGAATATGCTGATAAGGAAGGAATTCTTCCACCCTGGTTTCTGCTTTTGAGTCCTACCATGCGCTGTAATCTCAATTGCCTGGGTTGTTCTACCCGGCGCTATACCAAGGATGATGATTTGCCCATCTCTGTTATTGATCGTATTCTAAAGGAAGCAAGAGAAATGGGGATACATTTTATTGTCACCCAGGGCGGAGAGATGTTTGTTTATGAAGAGATGTTAGGTTTATATCGCAAACACAAAGATATCTATTTTCAAGTCTATACTAACGGGACTCTTATTGATAAGAAGATGGCCAGGACCATCGCCAGACTTGGCAATGTGGCGCCCATGATAAGCCTGGAAGGTTTTCGCCAGACAACTGACCAGCGCCGAGGCAGAGGCGTATTTGACAAGGTAATGCAGGCAATGGATAATTTAAAGGGAGAAGGTTGTTTTTTTGGCGCCTCGGTCACCCAGACGCACAATAATACTGATGAGATTGTTTCGGATGAGTTTTTTGAATTATTGTTGAAAAAGGGCTGTTATATTATATGGTTTTTTCAATTCTTGCCTGTTGGCAAAGACCCGGATTTAAGGTTTATGCCAAGCCCGAAGCAGCGCAACCTGTTGCGCGAAAAAGTGGCCCAGATCAGGGGCCGTTTACCGATATTTATCGGTGATTTCTGGAATGACGGAATATTTCTCGGTGGCTGTATTGCTGCCGGAAGAAGATATTTACATATTAATAACAAAGGCGATATCGAACCCTGTGGCTTTGTACATTTCGCCGTAGATAATATAAAAAATAAAGGATTAAAGGAGGCATTAAATTCAGAGTTCTTCAGGCTGTTAAGAAGCCAGCAACCTTTTGGTAATGGCAATCTATTAGCCCCCTGTATGCTTATCGATAATCCCGAAGTCCTGCGTCAGGCAATAATCAAAACCGGTGCCCGTCCTACCCATGAAGGCGCTGAGTCAATCCTAGATGGCCAGCTAAAGCAGGGCCTTGATGAATACTCTCGCCAGATTCACGGGATTACGGATCCCATCTGGCAGAGTATGAAAGACAAGGCTTTTAAATGGCCATATTAGCTTGGCGTAAGACCTGGCGTCTGTGCGGAATAATCTTTCCCCTCGCCTACTATTTTAGTAATAAAAGTACCACCTTCTTGGTTATCTTACCTTTTTTAAGCCTTTTTATTCTCCTGGAGGTATTGCGTTTTTTTATTTTTAGACTCAATGAACGTTTATTTATTCTCTTTAGATATATATTAAAGGAAAAGGAAAAAAAGAGCTTACTTTCGACAACCTGGTTTCTTTTATCCATTTTTTTAAGCGTTATTCTGTTTAGGAAAGACATAGCTATTACGGCAATGTTGTTTCTTATCTTTGGGGATATTGCCTCAAGCGTAATCGGTATTTATTTTGGCCGCACCAAAATCAGAAGTTATACCCTGGAAGGAAGCCTGGCATTTTTTGTCACCTGTTTAATCCTAGGGATAATCATAAAATTTACCCGGACTGCCCTACCTTGGGCAGTAATTGTTACAGGCGCATTAGCAGCAGCCATTATTGAGTTAATTCCAGTACTTGACGATAACTTTACAATTGCCTTGTTCTCGGGTATAATGATGAGCATTGTATCAAAAATTGTGTCATAGTGTCACAGTGTCAACGTATCAAAGAGACGATAACAGTGACTTAACTTTGATACTTTGATACTCTGATACCTATAAAGGAGATAACCATGGAAGCAATTTTAAAGAGGGAAGTTATTTTGAATAAAATCGCTTGCCGTATAATCGGCGTATCAGCAATGATTATACTTACAGCTGTGGGCGCTTTTGTGCGTATCCCCTTACCATTTACTCCTGTGCCCCTGACCTTACAGACATTATTTGTTTTACTCTCAGCCGCTTTCCTGGGTAATCATCTTGGCGCAATCACGCAAATTAGTTATGTAATTTTAGGCCTATCTGGTCTACCGATATTTGCTGGTGCGGGTAGCGGCTTAAATTATCTGCTCGGGTCAACAGGCGGATATTTGTTTGGTTTTGTCTTGGCAGCATTTTTTGTAGGAAAATTTATTAAACACGCAAAGGATAATTTATTTTCTGTTTTAAGCGTATTATTTATCGGAGATTTAATTATATTAATCTGTGGTATTTTATGGCTTAAGTTTCTTTTGGGTTACTCTTCGGTAAAATTGTTATCCATCGGGTTAATTCCTTTTATTCCCGGAGATTTATTGAAAGCCGTATTCGCTGCAAGCCTTTATTTAAAAGTAAAGTCTCGTCTAAAAGAAGTCTTCTAAGAGTCCGTATGTAATCCTGCTGAAATAATCTTATTTAAAGGAGGCTTAAATGAAGGTAAAAGAAATCATGACTAAAAATGTTACCAGTATCTTGCCTGAAATCAATACCAAAGAAGCACTGGGTTTATTGCTGAAGATGCAGATTAGTGGCTTGCCCGTTATCGATGAGAAAAATAAACTGGTAGGGATGTTTACCGAAAAAGATATCTTAAAAAATATTTTACCTTCTTATATAGAAAGGGTGGGTAGATTTGTCTATGAAGAAAACCCCAAGTCAATAAAAAAGAAATTTGAAGGTTTAGCAAACTTACCCGTCTCTCAATTGATGCGCAAAGATGTAATAACTGTAAATGAAGATGCAAGTTTATGCGAGGTAGCTCACCTCATGCTCACCCAGAAGATAAGGCGCATACCCGTGTTAGACAATCAGAAAAGGACGGTAGGCATTGTCGCCAGAGAGGACATTATTAAGGCTTATGTAAAAGAGGCAGGATGGAAAATAGACTAATTGCTAAATTCATTTTTTTATTTTTTTTAATCGCTCTGGTTGGATTTATCAGCCAAAAATTAGGCCTGAATTTTCAGCAGATAATTGCTGTCTCTATTTTTTGCGCTTCGGTTTTTGCCACGCTTCTATTTTGGGATGTTCGCGTAGCCATTGCCTTCTTAGGGGTTGCCGTGCTTTTAGCAACCAAAACCGTGGATATAGAGAACATGGTTAAGTTTGCCTCTTTAGAGGTAATCCTGTTTTTGGTGGGGATGATGGTTTTGGTGGGTTTGCTTAAAGATTCAGGATTTTTCGCCTGGTTAATCACCCTTATCTTAAGAATAAAGAATTTAACCGCCAAGAAGTTTATTTTGGCAATATCTATAATTTCTGCGCTTCTTTCCTGCGCGGTAGATGAAGTGACCTCAATAATATTTATTGTAGCCGCGGTTTTAGAGATTTGCGATTATTTTGAGGTGGAGCCCACTCCCTATATCATTATAAGTGTCCTGGCCACAAATATTGGTTCAACCGGAACGGTCTTGGGTAATCCTATCGGCATACTTATTGCCTCTAAGTCAGGTCTTACCTTTGAAGACTTTATTTCCAAGGCATTCCCTTTGATGGTAATTTGCCTTTTCGTTACTGTATCTCTGGTAATAATCTGGTATCGCAAGAGCATTAGAAAATTGGATAGAAATATGAAGGAGTTGCAGGCCAATGAGATGCTCATAAAACTCATCTCAGTCCCTCCGGAAAGACAGCTGAGATTAGGCTTAGGTATCTTTGGGATTACCCTTTTATTTATTGCCCTGCATCATCGCTTAGAGCTCTTATGGAAATTAGAGACCAATACTTTGCTTTTGAGTATTCCTTTGATTTCTGCTGGATGTATAATGATTTGGAAATGGAGAAAGGCCCGCGATTATATTGAGAAAGACGTGGATTGGTGGACTCTTCTTTTCTTTTTGCTTCTGTTTGCAAAGGCAGGGACATTAAAATATACGGGTGCAACAGATGTGATTGCTCAAAAGCTTGTGGGTATAGCAGGCAATAACCCGCATTTTTTAAGCGGAATTATACTCTGGCTAAGCGCTATTGGCTCAAGCATTCTGGATAATGTGGTTTTGGTGGCGGCATTTATTCCCATTATACAGGGATTTCAGGCATTAAATGTGAATTTGCAACCTTTATGGTGGGCATTATTATTTGGAGGCTGTCTCGGCGGCAACATCACCATGGTGGGCTCAACCGCAAATATTGTGGCTTTAGGTATCTTGGAAAAAGAGAGAAATATCCGCATGACCTTTTTCCGCTGGTTCTGGATTGGGCTTACAGTTGGCTTAGTTACAACCGCTATTGTCTGGCTTGCGCTTTTAACTCTGCCGATGTATCGCTGATAAGCTTAAAATCGATGATATTGACAGTTGCATTAAATTGTGCTACATTACCTTTTAATTTAGGGTTTCACAAAAATAGTATTTTTATGATTACACAGATTTTTAAAAAAGATTCCACAGATTGATTCCGATGCTGTATTAATCTGTGTAATCATTTTGAAAGGAGGCGTAAGATGAAGCGGGAAAAGGTCTTCATTTTCATTTTACTAATAGTGATTTTTATGGGTTTAAATTTAAGTTTAAGTCTGGGGCAGGAGTTAAAAGTCCCCGAGAAAACCGCGCCAGTCAGTGAACCAGAGGTGCAATGGCTTTGGGGAGAAGTGGTTTCCGTAGACTCAAACGCCAAACAAATCACCATTAAATACCTTGATTATGATACTTACCAGGACAAAGAGACGGCCATTAATGTAGATGAACAGACCACCTATGAGAATTTAACTTCCTTGGAAGAAATCAAGCCACAGGATACCATAAGCGTTGATTATATAATCAGTCTGGAGGGTAAGAATCTTGCCCGAAACATCAGTTTAGAAAAACCCGAAGGCCCTGAAGCTCCCCAGATTGAGCCTAACGAAGAGCCACCCAAAGAAGCGCCGGCTATAAGATAAAGAATAATCATAAGTTCTTAAAACTCACCTATTTAATCCTAATTAAGGGTGTAAAGCCCACAAAATTATAATAGGCTTTTGAGAAAATTTTTAAAAGATGAAAGGTATTAAGCTCATAATCTTTGACTTAGATGGCACATTAGTGGACGCATATCCGGCGATAATCAAAAGTTTCAATTATACTATGTTTAGGCTTAGGATACCTAAACAAAAACCCCTGACTATCCGTCGGGCAGTAGGGCGAGGAGATGAAAATCTCCTGAAGCCATTTGTCAGAAGAGAGGATTTAAAGAAGGCAGTTTTACTCTATCGTAAGCATCATAAGACTGCCTTGCTTAGGGGCTCGCGTTTATTTCCTAATGCGGTGAAGGTGTTGGCTTATCTTAAAGGCAAGGGCTTTAAACTTGCAGTGGCCAGCAACCGTCCGACTAAGTTTTCTTGGATTTTAATCCGGCATTTAGGTCTAAGGCAATATTTTGGTTATGTCCTTTGCGCCGATAGCCTTAAACACCTCAAGCCTCATCCTGAGATCTTAAGAAGAATTATGCGCAGATTTTCTCTTAGCCCGGTTGAGGTTCTCTATGTGGGTGATATGGCTATTGATGCTCAGACCGCCGGGAACGCTAAAATAAAGGCAGTAATTGTTACTACTGGCTCAAGCTCCAAGACAGAGATTATAAGAGAGAAGCCTTTTCGGATTATCCGAAGGATTATAGATGTATTGAAGGTATTATAATACTTTGTCTAAAAAATAATGATTGTATTGATTGCACAGATTTTTAAAAAAGATTGCACAGATTAACGACGGTGATATTATCTGTGTAATCTGCCTTTTAATCGGTGTAATCATGATATTATTTAGTTGACAAGGCATTATAAGAGCAGGTTTTATCTTGACAGTAGCGGTTATTTTAGATATATTAGAGCCTAAGGAGGAGCGATGAAGAGGTTAATTTTGATTTTTGGGGTGTTATTTTTGTGTCTGGCTTTGGCAGTATCTTATGCTAAAGATTTAAAAACCAAAATTATCTTATTGATTGCGGAACAGAATATCCAAGGTCCCCAACGTGCCTGGTGGGCGAGCGAGATTGATTTATCCGCCACTGAGGCCAATATTGCCCAGAGGCTTCTTGAAAAAGGTTATGAGATACTTGAGCCTTCTGGGGCAACCAAGATTATCAAGCAGAACAAGGCCTTTCGCGTAGTGGCTTTATCCGAAGAAAAATCTGTAAAGTTAGCTAATTTAGCCAAAGCAGATTATGTAGTTTTAGGCAAGGCCATTGCCTCTAGCGGCAGCAATGTGCCGCAATCGAATATGCGCTCCTGTTTTGCTAATATCACGGCTAAACTCATCCGCGTCAAGGATGGCAAAATAGTGGCTTATCTGGATGCTTCGGGAAATTCTGCGCATATGGATGTGATTACAGGTGGCAAAGAAGCCTTGACTAATGCCAGTGGAGATTTAGCCCAAAAAATAATTGAAGCATTGAGTAAAGAGGGAGGTCAAATGAAGCCATAGCTTATGGAGCAGGAACTGCGACATAAGTTATCTGGCTGAATTTGACCCTTGACATTTTGCCAGTGAATTCAATTTCAAGAGCAAAATGTCAAGGATTTAATTCGCAGACGGCATTGACATCAAATATGTCAATGCCTACAATTTACGCTCACTCTACTATAGTTCGTTCCGTAAATTGTCTGCTCATTAAAGAGGGAGGCAAATAAGATGAGGAGATTATTGTTATTTATAGGTTGTGGGCTGATTATTTTAGGTTTAACGGGTTGTGCAGCGATACAACAGATGACCCAGCCCACTGCCCAGGTAGATAATACCGCAGGTGCAGCTCAACTACCACCCTATTCTGGGCCTAAGGCGCGCATTGCCGTAGCAGATTTCGAGGTTAAGGCAGCTAAGGCCACCTCAGAAATCGGCTCAGGATTGCGCGAAATGTTAACCACGGCATTGATGAACAGCAATCGTTTTTCCGTGCTTGAACGCCAGGCATTAGGTGCGGTAATGCAGGAACAGGAGTTATCCGCTTCAGGCGCGGCCCAGGCAGGCGGCGGGCCACAAAGAGGAAAGATTAAGACCGCAGATTTAATTATTACGGCGGCCGTTACTGAATTTGAGCCCCAGGCCTCAGGCGGAAAAGCGGGTATTGGCGGTGGCGGCGGAGTAGGTAGCGGTGTTTTAGGCGGATTGTTAGGTGCAGCCTTAAATAAGGCGCATATGGCTTTGGATATCCGCATTGTAGATACGTCTACTTCTGAGGTTTTAGCCGCAACGCGCGTGCAGGGCCAGGCTACGGATATAGCCGGTAGTATTATGGGCGGTTTTTTAGGCAGCTGGGGATTAGGCGGGGGATTATCGGCTTATGCCAATACGCCTATGGAGAAGGCTATACGCGTTTGTATTATTGAGGCCGTGCGCTATATTTCTCAGACTATCTCGGCAAATTATTACAAATATTAAGTGAGGGCATCCGCCATAGAACTTTGGCGGATCTGTCCGAACTTAATTTGCTTGAAGTATACGAGGACAAATTAATGGGAAAACGAAAACGTCGAGGCAAACTTAACTGGCGTTCCAAGCGAGCCAACAAAGGAAGGAAGCCCTGTCTAGGATAAAAGGTTACAGAAGAAACCTTATGTAACCTAAATGGGGGAGGTGCGTATGCAAGAGAAAGAAATTGGCAAGATTACCCATTATTATGGCCACCTAAACGTTGGTATAATTGAGCTCTCGGATAATTTAAAAATAGGAGACAATATTCACATCAAAGGCCACAGCTCGGATTTTAATCAGAATATAGACTCAATACAGATTGAGCATCAAGATGTCTCGGAAGCTAAAGCCAAAGATGTAATTGGTATCAAGGTTCTACAGAAGGTTCACCCTCACGATAAAGTCTTCAAGGTTATTGCTTAAATAATCTCCTTCCATGGTTCTAATCTGGATTCTACTTAGCACCTTCTTAGTTTCCCTTATTTCATTAGTAGGTATATTCACTCTTGCCATAAAAGAGAAATTATTACAAAAGATCCTTTTCTGTCTCATTGGTTTCTCTGCCGGGGCATTAATCGGCAGCGCCTTTCTGGGTATATTACCTGAAGCCCTGGAGAAGACCAAAAGCACTATTGTTTTTTATTTTCTTATTTTGGGAATAGTCTTATTTTTCTTGTTGGAGAGATATTTTTATTGGCGGCACTGCCATGAAGGCGTCTGTGATATACACGCCTTTACTTATTTGAATCTTATCGGAGACGGATTGCACAATTTTATTGACGGTATGGTTATTTCCGTAAGCTTTGTAGTTTCGGTAAGGCTGGGCATAACCACTACCTTGGCGGTTATTTTTCATGAGATACCCCAGGAATTGGGCGATTTTGGGGTACTGGTCTACGGTGGGCTGACTAAACGCAGGGCCTTATTTTATAATTTTATTTCTGGACTGACAGCCATGATTGGCGCAATCGTCGGATATTTTATGGCGGGTATTACAGCAGGTTTTTCTCAATTTATCTTGCCTTTGACTGCTGGAGGATTTATTTATATCGCCACCTCTGACCTTATCCCCCAAATTCATAAAGAGGGTAATCTAAGAGGCGCTACGCCTGCGTTTATCTTCTTTTTGCTCGGCATTGCCTTTATGGCCTTAACCAGTATATTATTAAAAGTTTAGTTTAACATTTCCCTCCCGGATTATTTCTCCCCTTGCTTTCGCCACTCACTTAAGATAAAATATTGCTGCAGTATATTTATAAGGTCAAACCCAGTTTTTAACTTTTAAGTTTATAAATCCATGAGAGCGATAGCACTAATTTCAGGAGGGCTGGATAGTATATTGGCGGCTAAGTTAATTCAACAACAGGGCATCGATATTATTCCTCTAAATTTTAAGATACCTTTTGGTCACCTTGATAAAAAGGATTCTTGTGCTAAGTTTGAGTTTCTTAAGCGGTTAGTTAGTCATTTAGGTACACAAGTAAAGGTAATCGACATTAGTGATGAGTTCATGAAAGTTTTAAAAGATCCTACTTACGGTTACGGTGCAAATATGAACCCCTGTATCGATTGCAAAATCTTAATGCTCAGTAAAACCAAAGAACTAATGTCTGAGTTAGGTGCCGCATTTGTAGTCACTGGCGAGGTATTAGGTCAACGGCCGATGTCTCAGCATAAACAGGCCTTATACACTATTGCTAAAAGGGCAGGTCTTGAAGGTTTGGTTTTAAGGCCGCTTTCGGCAAAACTTCTCTTAGAAACTATACCTGAAAAAGAAGGCTGGATTTCGCGGGAGAAATTGTTGAGTTTTAGCGGGAGGACGCGTAAGCCCCAGATAGAATTATCCAGGGCCTTTGGGATTAAAGAATATGCCCAGCCCGCAGGAGGTTGTTTATTAACCGACCCCGGCTTTACTAAAAGGCTTAAAGATCTTATAGGGCAGGGTGAGTTAGACATTAATAATATTGAGTTGTTAAAGATAGGTAGACATTTTAGATTAGCGCCTAATGTGAAATTAGTAGTAGGCAGAGACGAAAGAGAAAATGAGAGGCTCGTTAATTTAGCCCAAGATGATGATTATCTATTTTTTCCTGGTGATGAGTTAGCCGGTCCGACATCTTTGGGAAGGGGGAATTTTAATCCAGAGTTGATTAAAATCGCCTCCAGTATAACCTGTCGCTATTGCGATTTAAATGGGAGTATGGTAGCCGGTATAAGTTATAAAAGAATTCCCGGAGAACAATTAAAGGCATCACAAGTTTTACCTATCGAAGAGACCAAACTTATAAATCTACGTGTATGAAAAAAGAAGCCTTGCTTTATAAAAAATTAGAGAATAAATTAGTGCACTGTTATCTGTGCGCTCATCATTGCCGCATTGTCAATAAAAAGTTTGGCTTTTGCGGAGTAAGGCAGAATATAGACGGTGTATTATACACGCATACCTACGGAGAGGTAATTGCTGCTAATGTAGACCCCATAGAGAAAAAACCTCTTTATCATTTTTTACCTGGCTCGCGCAGTTTTTCCATTGCCACTGTGGGGTGCAATTTTCACTGCGGATTTTGCCAGAACTGGGAGATTTCGCAAAGTTCAATCCGAGATGGCTCTTATTCTCCGGATTCCCGTAATTTTACATCCACCCAAATAGTAAAACAGGCATTTAAAAATGACTGTAAGAGCATCTCTTATACTTATACCGAACCCACCATATTTTTTGAATTTGCTTTAGATACGGCAAAATTAGCCAAAGAAATGGAACTTTATAATAATTTTGTCACCAACGGTTATATGACTAAAGAAACACTTTTTATGATCAAGCCTTATCTAGATGCAGCCAATGTTGACCTTAAGTTTTTTCGGGAAGAAGCCTATAAGAAAATTTGCGCGGGTAGCTTAAAACCTGTATTGGATTCGATAGAATTAATGCACGGTTTAGGTATTTGGGTGGAGATAACTACCTTGGTTATACCTGGAGAGAATGATTCCGAATCCGAGCTTAATGATATTGCGCAATTTATTGCCAGCGTAGATAAGAATATCCCTTGGCATATTTCCCGCTTCCATCCTGACTATAAATTTACTAACTATGCCTTTACGCCCAATCCCACACTCAAACGCGCTGAAGAGCTGGGCCATAAAGCAGGGCTTAACTATGTCTATGTGGGAAATGTCCTTGACTGGGGCAATGATACCTATTGCCATAATTGTAAGAAATTGCTCATTAAAAGAGAAGGATTCAGCATATTAGAGTATAATATCAAAGAAAAGAAATGCCTTTTTTGTAATGTGGTTATACCGGGTATATTTATTTGAGAGGTTTCATAAAATATGGAAAATCTTTTGCAAAATATCCATCCCATAATACAAGCCCTCATCGCTGGCCTTGCTACTTGGGCAATGACTGCGTTTGGGGCGGCAACTGTATTCTTAACTAAAGAGATAAATAGGAAATTACTCGACGTGATGCTTGGATTTGCGGCTGGGGTGATGTCTGCTGCAATCTACTGGTCGATGTTAAAACCTGCCATGGAGATAGCAGCTGCGAGGCATCTTCTACCTTGGCTTCCGGCTGCGATTGGTTTTCTACTGGGAGCAACTTTCTTAAGAGGCATTGATAAGATGCTTCCCCATCTTCAATTCGGTTTTCCTATAGAAAAGGCCGAAGGCATTAAAACGCCTTGGCACCGAAGCACCTTACTCATTCTGGCTATGACTTTGCATAACATCCCTGAGGGGTTGGCGATTGGGATTGCCTTTGGGGCAGTTGCTGTAGGTTCTCCCTCTACTACCTTGCAGGCAGCTATAGCCTTGGCTATAGGCATAGGGATTCAAGATATTCCGGAAGGTCTGGCGGTTTCCGTCCCTTTACGCCGAGAGGGGATATCGCGTTTAAAAAGCTTCTGGTATGGCCAGTTATCGGGTATAGTCGAGCCCGTTGCCAGTGTTATAGGGGCAGCAGCTGTTATTCTGGCACAATCCATATTGCCATATACTCTGGCTTTTGCCGCAGGCGCTATGTTTTTCATTGTGGTAGAGGAAATTATCCCTGAGTCACAGCGTGGCGGAAATACTGCTTTAGCCACTATGGGGACAATAGTAGGTTTTGTGGTAATGATGATCTTGGATGTGGCGTTTGGATAAGAATTAATGGGTCTATCGATTTTCTCTATTTTAGTCATTTTTGCCTTTTGATTTGTATTTTTACTGCGGGATTTGTTGGCGTGCTCTCCGCTAAAATTTGCGGCGGATTAATGCGCGCTCAAAGATCTATTCAAAGTTGGTAACTGGGGCAACTGCTTCACAGAGGTGGCTTTGTGCCCTGGCGACTTGGAAGCCTACGAGCTAATACAAAATGCGTAAAGTAAAAATTGATGCTTACAAATTATTAGAGAAGATTAGAGTACAGAAGCCCGTAATTCATCATCTGACAAATTGGGTGACGATTTATGATTGTGCCAATGTGGTTAAGGTACTTGGCGCCTCGCCAGTGATGGCCCATGCCCAGGAAGAAGTTGCCCAGATGGCTAAAATTGCTTCGGCACTGGTTTTGAATATCGGAACGCTTACTGTTGAATTTGTTGAAGCTATGAAAATCGCCGCACGCAGTGCCAATGAAAAAGGAATCCCTGTGGTTTTGGATGCCTGCGGCGTAGGAGCTACCCAGCTACGAGACAAAAAATGTTTTGAATTATTGGATGAGACTAAGATTGATATTATTAAAGGGAATTCTTCAGAGATTGCTCGGGTTGCGGGAGAAAAAGTAAGGACAAAAGGCGTAGACGCAACGGCCGTGGAAAAGGATTTGATAGAAATAGCCAGAAATCTTAGCAAAAGAAGAAAATGCACGGTAGTCATAACGGGTAAGGAAGATATTGTGGCCGACACAGAGAAAGTTTATATCATTAATAACGGCCATCCCATGATGGCTAATATTGTGGGCACGGGTTGTATGGCAACATCCGTTATCGGGACTTTTGCTGCGGTTGAACCAGACTTAGCCTTAGCCGCAGCTTGCGGCTTGGTTTGTTTTGAGATTGCTGCAGAGTGTGCAGCTGAAAGTGCTTCTGGCCCAGGCACGTTCAAAGAAAAGATGTTTGATTGCCTTTTTCATTTAGATAAGAATATAATTGATAAAATGCAGAAGGTAGAGAAGGCATGAAGGGATTCTATTTTATTACCGATGCATGTTTAAGCCATGCAGGAAATACAAATGACGTAAAAGATGCCTTGAAGGCAAAGGTTGAGATTGTGCAGTATCGCCAGAAACAGGCAAGCACAAAAGAAATGTATTTAGAAGCCCTTAAATTGAGAAGGATGTGTAAAAATGTGAATTTCCTAGTTAACGACAGGGTCGATATAGCGCTGAGCGTTGGAGCGGATGGAGTACATCTAGGTAAAGATGACTTGCCTTATCTTGTGGCTAGGAAGTTGCTCGGCAAAAAGAAAATAATCGGTCTTACCGTTCATTCTCTTAAAGAAGCAAAAGAGGCGCAAAAACTAGGCGCAGATTACATAAGCGTATCGCCTATTTTTAAAACTGGTACAAAAAAAGACGCAGGGATTCCTGTCGGCGTGACCTTGATAAAAAAGATAAAAAAGCATATTAGAATTCCCATTATTGCTATTGGCGGTATAAACCTTTCTAACGCCGAAAAGGTTATCCAAGCTGGTGCTGACGGGTTATGCGCGATATCCGCAGTAGTTACCCAGCCCGATGTAAGGCGAAAAATAGAAAAGTTTCAAAGATTATTCCGAAAATATACTATCCCTAGAAGAAAAGAGGATTAGCAAAAGTGGCTTCCTAAAGAATAGAAAGGAAAGGTCAGCAAAGATGAAATTGTTCGTTGTGGCGATATTTCTTATAACCTATGTGCTACTCATGTTAAAAAAAGGCCATCCCTTTATAATTTTAGGTAGTGCCATAAGCCTGCTTTTAGTCAGCCGCGCGATTAATGTAACCCAGGCAATTTCCAGCATAAATTATAATGTCCTGGCTGTATTTTTGGGGACGATGGTTTTATCCGGTCTTTTTATATTCTCGGCTGTACCTGCATATTTGGCTACAAAATTAGTTGACCGCTCAAAGACCGTGGGTATGGCTTTATTGTCCGTGTGTCTCTTGGCTGGTTTTATCTCCAGTTTTGTGGAGAATGTAGCCACTGTTTTGATTGTTGCGCCCATTGCCTTTGAGGTGGCTAAAAAATTAAAGGCCAATCCTATTCCTTTTTTAATCGGCATAGCCGTATCTTCTAATCTTCAAGGCTGCGCCACGATGATCGGCGACAGCCCAAGTATAATCTTAGCCCTTTCCAGCGGGATGAATTTTATGGATTTCTTCTGGATGAAAGGCAAGCCCGGAATAACCTTCGCTGTAGAGTTAGGCGCAATTGCTTCATTTTATGTTTTGTATTTGTTATTCAAAAAATACAAAGAACCGGTTATTCAGATAGAAGAAGTCAAGGTTAAAACCTGGGTTCCTACCTGGTTTTTAGCGGCGATGATGTCGACTTTGGCCTTATCCAGTTTTATCAAGAATAAGCCCACCTACACCATAGCCTTTATCTGCATCGTATATGGCATAGTTGGTCTTATCTGGCACGAATTAAAACACCGCGAGTCAATTTCGATTATCAAGGATTTAGATTGGCATACCTTTTTCTTTTTAATTGGGATATTTATTTTAGTGGGAAGCCTGACCTATACCGGAGTAATAGATGATGTAGCAAAGTTTATAACTGGCGTTACCAAGGGTAATAAATTCTTGGCTTATACCATTATTGTTTGGCTTTCGGTATTTTTGTCTGCGTTTATCGACAACATACCTTATATAGTGGCAATGATTCCTGTGGCCAAGCTGGTGGCTTTTTCCTTAGGCGCAAGCCCAGAACTATTTTTGTTTGGGTTACTTATTGGGACATCTTTGGGCGGAAATATCACTCCTATCGGCGCCTCGGCTAATGTGGTCTCCGTGGGCCTATTGCGTAAGAATCATTATCATGTGAAGTTTGGGGATTTCTTTAAAATCGGTTTTCCCTTTACTATTGCCGCGGTCAGCGCGGCTTATTTATTTCTCTGGTTTATCTGGGGAAGATAAGAAAGGAGGAGCAATGGACCCGCTACATAATATTATCAATATTGTGAGTTTTAGCTTGAATATTATCGGTGCTCTGGTTACTATCTGGGGAATAGTAATTTCTTTATTTGAATTCTTAAAAAAGGAAGCTTTCCAAAAAGAGGATTCGGTTCGGTTAAACGAGGCTATTCGCCTAAAATTAGGCAGTTATCTGGTTTTGGCTTTAGAGTTTTTTATTGCCGGAGATATTGTCAAAACAATCATTACGCCTACTTGGCAAAGTTTAGGTATGTTAGGTGCGATAGTAGTGATTAGAACAATCTTAAGTTATTTCTTAACCAAAGATTTGAAAAAGATTTAAATAAATTTTCATTATACCAAAATAGGATTAAAAAATGGCGAAAGACCCTATTTGCGGGATGACTGTGGATGAAAAGACAGGTATTAAGGTAAGTAGAGCAGGTCAGGATTATTTCTTCTGTAGCACCCATTGCAGGGATAAGTTCATCCAGCAGCAAGGATTATCAGAAAGCGCAGTTCGTTATCCGAAAAAGAGAAGTTCGTTTTTGAAGAATAAACTATTTGTTATTACAAGTGTTTCTATTATCCTTGGAATAATTTCACTCTTTGTTCCCATCCTTGTGCCATTGCGCAAGGCATTTCTTTTGTACCTAAAGACCATCTGGTGGGCAGTGGCTTTGGGTTTATTTTTAGGCGGTATAATCGATTATTATATTCCCCAGGAATATATCTCTAAGATTCTTTCCCGCAAGAAGCCAGCTACGATATTTAATGCCGTGGGCTTAGGCTTTCTGATGAGTGCGTGTAGCCACGGTATATTAGCGTTATCTATACAATTGCACAAAAAAGGGGCTTCTAATCCTGCAGTAGTAAGTTTTTTACTTGCCAGTCCCTGGGCAAACTTTACGGTTACAGTAATGTTGATTGGTTTTTTCGGCCTAAAGGGCTTACTGATTATCATCGCCGCTATAATCGTGGCAATTAACACGGGTTTTATTTTTATGCTCTTAGAAAAGAGAGGCCTGATTGAAACGAATAAAAATATCGTGGAAGTATCTGAGCAGTTTTCGATTTTAAATGACTTGAAAGTCCGAGTGAAAAATTACCGCTGGGGTTTTAGGACTTTATTTGCGGATGCCCGAGGTATTATAAGAGGCACATTAGTGCTTTCAGACATGGTTTTATGGTGGATTATCTTAGGTATACTCATTGCTAGTTTTGCTGGGGCATACATCCCTGTGCATTTCTTTCACCGGTTTATGGGCCCCACGTTATCCGGCTTAATTGTAACTTTAGCCTTGGCAACAGTAATAGAGGTTTGCTCAGAAGGTTCTTCTCCGCTTGCCTTTGAGATATACCGCCAAACCAAGGCCTTAGGAAACAGCTTTGTATTCTTAATGGCCGGCGTAGCTACGGATTATACTGAGATAGGACTGCTTTGGACTAATGTTGGCCGGCGCACTGCTCTTTGGCTACCCGTTGTTACTGTGCCCCAGATTGTAATCTTGGGTTATATCGCCAACATCATTCTTCGCTAGAAAGGAGGCAGGATAAGATGCTTTGGTTAGCACTGGCATTAGTAGTTATAATCATTGTGCTGTTTTTTCTTAAAAAAGGCGGCTGCTGCTGTTCGAAGAAGAAATGAAAGTAACAGATTAACTCTTAGCTGCCCAAGCTCATAACTCCAGGGATTCTTGGGATATAATTAGGTGCAAAGAGAAGTCAATGCAGAAGAAAAGGTTGGCTTTGGTTATAGGGGTTATATTATTTTTAATGGGCTCAAACTTGCCTGTCTCTATTTTAGCTGAAGAGGCTTTATCAACGAGACCCAAGCCCCTCTATAAAAAGGGCATAGAATACGCTGCAGAAGGTAAATTTAAAGAAGCCGAAGAGCAGTTTAAAAAAAACTTAGGAATTAATAAATCTGACTCTACCTCTCTAAGCTCTCTTGGCGCGCTTAAGGATTTCAAAGAAGGTAAGATAAACCAAGAATACACCCTTTCTTTATTCAAAGGTTTAAATTATGCCTATGATGGCAAACCCCAGCAAGCAATAGAAGAACTTCAGAAGGCCATAGAGATAAGCCCCGAGTATGCCAAAGCCTACAACCTTCTTGGCATTATCTATGCTTCTTTAGGCGAATCTCAGGAGGCTATTACTTATTTTCAGGAAGCCATAGAGTTAAAACCTAAATATGCCGAAGCTTATTCTAATCTTGCCGCTGTTTATCAATCCTTAGGCCGATACCAAGAGGCCATAACCCATTACCAGAAAGTTGTTCAGGAAGACCCTAATTCTACGGAAGCATACATCAATATAGGCGCTGCTTATGCTTCTTTGGGCCGATACCAAGAGGCCATAACCCATTATCAAAAAGTCATAAAGATAGACCCTGTCTATGCCAAGGCTTATTATAGTCTGGGCCTGGTTTATCTTATGTTAGACCAATTTACTAAGTCCGAAGAAAATCTGCAAAAAGCAAAAGAATTGTATCAACAAAAAGGAGACCGCCAAAGCGTCCAAACAACAGAGGAATACCTCAATAAAATCCATCCTATAACTGACGCTATCAAAAAATCACCCTAATTAACGAGTCCATCTGTAATACGTATGCTCATAAAATTTTCCTTGACAAATGATACTAATATGGTATCATTTAAGTTGAGGAAGGAGATGGTGCTATGGATATAACTATTAAATATATGCTGCGACCCGTGGCGCTATTAGCAAAGAGGGTTGCTGTAGCCAGTCTTGGGCACGACATTTCCCGCTACGATGATTTTTTATTAATTGAAGCGGGATCCCGCCTTCATTTGAATAATCTATAGGTGGGAAAACTGCCCATCCTTTTATTTTTAGGCAATAAATTTTCTATTGGAGAGAAAATGAAGTTAATAACCCGAGACACTGATTACGCAATAAGAGCATTGGTCTTTATTGCCCATCATAAAGATAAAAGAATCTCAGCGTCACATTTAGTACAAGAGCTAAAGATACCCCGGCCTTTTTTAAGAAAAATACTGCAGATGCTGCATAAAAAGGGAGTGCTTATTTCATATAAAGGCCAGGGCGGAGGATTTGTGTTGGCTAACTCACCCCAGAGGATATTTTTGACAGATTTAATTGAAATATTCCAAGGGCCTTTAAAGATAAATGAATGCATTTTTAAGAAGAAAATTTGTCCGAATAGAAATACCTGTTCGTTAAGACGCAAAATAAGTAGTATTGAGAAACAAGTGCTTTCCGGACTAAGATTTATTACCCTGGCTTCTTTATTGAATTAAAGGATTAACCCATGGTAAAAAGAAAAATCATTAAAATTGACGAAGAAAAATGCAATGGCTGCGGCCAGTGTATACCTAATTGTCCTGAAGGGGCCGTACAGATAATTGATGGTAAGGCCAGGTTAATCAGTGATTTATTTTGCGATGGCTTAGGCGTTTGTATTGGCTATTGTCCGCAAGGTGCCATTACTATTGAAGAAAGAGAAGCGAAAGAATACGACGAGAAAAAGGTTATGGAAAATGTAGTAAAACAAGGTAAAAATGTGATTAAAGCGCATTTAGAGCATCTTAAAGCACATAATCAAGGCGAGTTGCTAAAACAGGCAATAGAATATTTAAAAGAAAAGAATATTGAGATTCCAACTTTAGGCGAAGGCGGATGCCCCGGTTCTAAAATTATGGATTTGAGAAAAAAGGAAGAGCCGCCTAAGTTCAAAGATACGAGTTATTCTAAAGGAATATCCGAGCTCGAGAATTGGCCAGTGCAGATAAAATTAGTTTCACCGCTTGCGCCTTATTTAAACAGCGCGGATTTACTCATTGCTGCAGATTGCGTTCCTTTTACCTACGCCGATTTTCACCAGGATTTATTAAAAGGCAAAGTCCTACTTGTAGGTTGTCCTAAATTAGACGACCTCCAATTATATCAAGCAAAAATCAGTCAGATTGTAAAAAATAATCAGATTAAATCCATAACTTACGTACATATGGAAGTGCCTTGTTGTTTTGGGCTAATTGGCGTGATTAAACAAGCGATTTCTGATTCGGGCAAGGAGATACCATTCAAAGAGATAACCATTAGCATAAAAGGGGAGAGATTAAAATGATCAATAAATGCCCGGGTCAGGACGATAGAAATTTGAAAGCTGAAATATTAACCTGCCCGGATTGCGGGTACAGGATAGAAATTTTTTCGGATGAAGTCAAGGTAAAATGCCCGAAATGTAAAAATTTAGTTTGTCGGGATAGGCTGCCTTCCTGCGTAGATTGGTGCAAATTTGCCAGGGAGTGTATCGGCGAAGAGAAGTGGAAACAATTAAATGGAAGTAAATTAAAATAGTTTACAGTTAACAGTCCCCGATTGTATTCGCTATGCTTAAAGAGAAATTCAGCTTGAAGTTAATCAGTACCCCCAAAGAGGATTTAGCGCATATTTTATGATTGCACACCTATTAATTCTGCAGTAAAATATTGATAATAAAGAGATAAGAGGCAGAGATGATAAGCATAGCTTTCACGGAAGGTGTTAACTAAAACAGATATAAAAGGAAGGAGTAAGAAATGAGGATTCTTCATCTTTGGCTTATCTTTGTCTTATGTATGACAGTAGTTGCCTTAGCCGAAAACGAGGGTTTGTTAATTGATGATTTTGAGAATCCGCTTTACGCAGGTGCAGATGGGACTGTAGATTTTGGTGCAGGTAATGGTTCTTCTGTAGAAGTAAGTCAAGCTAGTGATATTAAGTATTCGGGAAAGCAGTCGATTAAGGTGGTCTATAATGCTGTGCCAGGGGGATATATGTGGGTGGCCAGAGGTTTTGATTTGGATGCTAAGAACGCTCAATGGCTGATTAATCCGCTTGATATAGAGTGGACTAAATATAATGCCATATCTTTTTATATGTATGGTAGCGGGCAGGGTACAAGAATTGCTTTTGATATTAAAGATAATGGCAATGAATTCTGGCGTTTTATGGTCGAAGATAATTTTAAAGGCTGGAAGCAAATCGTCTGCCCTTTTAATGAATTCTTTGTGCGTGGAGACTGGCAACCCAATAGCGCGGATAAAAATGCTACTTTAGATTTTCCTCTGAAAAGCTTTCAATTTGAACCGCGGCCAGAGGCAAAAGGCACAGTTTATTTTGATGATGTGAGATTGATTAATAAGTAAAGGGGAGGTGAAAGATGAAGACTCGCCAGATTATCTACGCTGTTTTATTTCTTTGTACCATTATTTTTATCGTATTCAATTATATACCTTCTCAAATGCGGCTGTCAGGTTTGGAAAAGGAGAAACAAATATTAGAGAAATTATTAGACAAAGAAAGGGAGATAGAACAGAGGCTGTTGCGGGAAAATTCTCAAATTAAAGCTAAATTACTAGCCCTGGAAGTCCAATCACAAAAATGGACTAGTATACAGGCTCAGGTTCAGGATACCCAAAAGCAAGCTGCAGTAAAAAAGAAAACCTCAGGGAATCGCGGTTTTTTCTTTAAAAAGAAGTAAAATCTCCTATTTCACCTTTAGATAACGAGGCCCTCCTTTAAAACATTCCTAAGTATGTAATTATCTTTACAAATTTAGGCTTATCTACTATAATAATGCCTAATAATTCTACAGGAAAACCACGATACTTTATAAACAAAATAAGAGTTGTATTGATTACACAGATTTTAAAAACAGATTACACAGATTACTGACGGAAAACTTATCTGTGCAATCTAATCCTTAATCTGTGCAATCATACCTTTATTTATTTGACAGAGCACTATGAAGGCAATTGGTTTTGATAATGAGAAATATCTTAAAGAGCAGACCATAGCAATTTTAGACAGGGTCAAGAAGTTTGACAATAAGCTCTACTTAGAGTTTGGCGGGAAACTCTGTTTTGATTACCATGCTGCACGTGTCCTTCCAGGTTATGATCCCAATGTAAAAATTAGATTATTACAGTTGTTAAAGGATAAGATAGATATTGTCCTGTGTATTTATTCCGGAGATATTGAAAAGGGAAGGGTGCGCGGTGACTTTGGAATAACCTATGATGCTGCCACTTTAAAGTTAATCGATGACTTAAGAAAATGGGGTTTAGATATATTGGCAGTAGTGATTACCCGTTTTACTAACCAATCCTCGGCAATAATTTTTAAGAATAAATTAGAGCGCCGGGGCGTTAAGGTCTATATACATTATCCTATCGAGGGATATCCTGCGGATGTAGATTTAATAGTGAGTGAGCAGGGGTTTGGCAAGAATGAATATATTCAAACTAAAAATCCCATTGCGGTCATTACTGGCCCAGGCCCGGGTAGCGGCAAACTCTCCACCTGTTTTTCCCAATTATACCATGATCATAAACGCGGGATAAATGCAGGATACGCCAAATTCGAAACCTTTCCCATTTGGAACTTACCACTTAAGCATCCTGTAAATGTTGCCTACGAAGCAGCCACTGCTGATATAATGGATTTCAATTTAGTCGACCCCTTTCATTTAAGTAAATACAACGAAACCGCTATAAATTACAATCGTGACGTAGAAAGTTTCCCTATTTTGAAACTCATGTTAAGTAAAATATTTGATAAAAACGCCAATCTTCCTATGTATAATTCGCCTACGGATATGGGAGTTAACCGTGCAGGTTTTGGTATAGTTGATGATAAAATAGTCCAGGAGGCGGCCAAGCAAGAGCTAATTAGAAGATACTTTAGATATAATACAGAATACGTCTTAGGTATAGAGAAGAGAGGAACAATAGATAGAGTATTGCTCCTTATGGAAGAGCTAGGAGTTAAGGTTACAGATAGAGTAGTTGTCGAAGTAGCCAGACAAACAGCCGAGGAAGCGGAGAGCAAGGGTAAAGGTAACGAAGGCATATATTGCGGAGCCGCGATGCAATTAAGCGATGGGCGGATTATTACTGGAAAGAATTCCAAGCTCATGCACGCTGCCTCAAGTTTAATATTGAATGCGCTTAAGGTCTTAGCGAATATTCCGGATGAGATTTTGTTGCTTTCTCCCCATGTTATAGGACAAATATCTAAACTA
>Ga0315294_10001006_pt1 | contig 30490 bp, 21 predicted proteins | sample YL17G13_40_MG_FD_203626 | JGI IMG/M metagenome (GOLD analysis project Ga0315294, IMG submission 203626) | Sediment microbial communities from Yellowstone Lake, YNP, Wyoming, USA - YL17G13_40 | ecosystem: Environmental > Aquatic > Freshwater > Lake > Sediment | place: USA: Wyoming | collected...
CCTATCAACGTGTAAAATAACGGGTCGTCCGGCAATATCATTTGTATGGGCTACGATATGGTCTAAGCTGGAAGCAATTGTCGTCTGGTTTTGCGAAAATGGTATACCCATTTTTTCCTGTTCATCCAACGGCAGGAGGGGTGTAATTACCTGGTCAGCCATATCTTTTAGGACTGAGGCGACAGATGAATCGAGGGGTTCATCAGTTCCTGTCAGGAAAAAAAGTTTCGGCATATACGGCTCTGTATTTGCCGCCCAGAGTAATATATCTCGCAGGTCCTGCAGCGGAAGTTTGGCTTCGCTTTTGCCATTATTTCCGAAAGTGTAGCATGGCAAACAACAGTTGCCGTTCAGCATTACTAAAACCGACGTATTGGAATCAATGTTTGAAAGCGCCACGAATTTGACCTCCTAATTAATTTTTCTGTCAAATGTTCTGTGCGAAAAACGATTTCTAAAATAAAGCTTTTTATTCTTCCGTTCTGTTGATTGTTTTTTTAATATTTTTTTAAGACATTGTTCTGTAATGGTGCAAAATCATAAAACATGGATTCAAGCTGGATGCGCAATACATCCGGCATAAATCCATTTAGGTCAGGGTTTTATCTGTCAGAGATTGCTGACACCCATACAGGTGGCAGAGCAGCCGCCGGCACAGGTATCCAGACATGCGCCTTGGCAGGAGCCTGTGCATCCGGTACAGCTAATTGAACACCCGCCGCCGCATCCGGCTCCACAACCAGTACACGAGGGGTTATAGGCGGCAGTCTTTTGTTGAGAGATTCCGCACAGTCCCAGACCAAGATAAGCAAGTGCGGCACCGGCAGTTATTGAGCCGGCCTTCTTGACCGCATCACGGCGGGACAGCATTCTTCTGGCTGCATTAGTCAAATTTTTTGAAACATTGGTTTCGTTTGACATTTTGATTCTCCTTTCTTTTTTGAAGTTTTGTTAATGGATTTTAGTCAAAACGCTTTTTTATTTTTAGCCGAAGAGCTCTTGTCAATTTTTCACGACAGGAGGAATAAATCGCTCAGGTGAAATATTCGTATTGAGTTCAAGGTCGGTAAGCTCCACGGTTTGTTCCCAGCCCATTGCCTTGTCACCGGTTCCCTTTATACACGTCATAACGAATTTTCGGGGAAACTTTGCGATTTCTCCGTTTTTCTGGATATAGTCCTCATAGCGAAAGCTTTTGACCATATTGTCTGCGGAGCTTGTTACATTGAGTTGTCTAAGTTCGCCTTTTTCTGCACTAAACCAGTACTGCGCCGTGGGCATTTCAGGGGCCGGCAGGAACAAATATTGAGACTCACCCCCGAATTTGCTGTTCGCTTCTTCCTGTGTGGTCTGCCGTACAGGAAGACCTCGGTCTTTGAAGAAATATTCTTTGGGCATTCCGGTTCCATTCCATACCCCCTCTGAATAAGTTTCTGCCATAAAATGCACAGGGAAGAAGAGCAGTTCCATATCAAACGATGCGTTTACCTGGTCCTTTTTGTTAATCTTAACGGCGGTGTTATCCCCGTCTGTCCATCGCAAACTGTCGCGGCCAAACGCATTATCTTTTATAAGCGTCCATTTCTCTTTGTCGTTGGATAGACGAATATGGATACTTGCTAAACTTTCGTTTTTAGGCTTCCTGTCCAGAGGCGCTACCGTAAACTCGAATTTACCGGTCTGAGTGTAGGAAGCAGGTGCATCCACGAATTTGCCGTCTTTTAAAATTCGCAGGCTGGTTTTATATTTTGCTGAACCGTTTTTAACCGACAGCCAGCTGTTGCGTTGAGAATCAAAAGCGGAAATAGCTTTGGCTTGCTCTTCGGCTGACAGCAGTGAACGGGAAGGAAGCGGAAGAGCAAGAGAATTTAGGAAAGTGCTGTTTTTAGAGTTGTTGTCTGAAGCATCTTTTCCTGCCGGGGATATTTCCTGCGGTTTCAGCGTATCCGACGGTGCCACTGAAGTTACCTTACAAGAACTTGTCTCGGAATTTGCTTCGGCAACCTGGCTGCTTGGGGTATTTGCGTCGCTTGTGACATTTCCTTTAGTATTCGAAGATAAAGAGGATTCATATCCGGGGGATTTACGGTGTTTCGGTCTCTGCAAAAAAAGCATTCCAGCAACAACGGTAAGAATAATCACAAATATTATTCTATTCCTATTCGTAATATCCATTTGTTACAATCTCCTTCTCGCATTTGTAAATTACCTTTGTTTTTTCCGCCATTTGGTCAATCTTAAATGTATATTCCAGTGAGCATAAATTATTTGATGCTGTCATCAGCTCGACAGCTATGTGAATGTTTTCGAGACCCGCAGAAATTTCTTCTTGGAGCAGAGACAATAAATTGACTTTTTCCTGTGCTTCACAGCCGAGACGGTCATTTTTAACGCATAGCCAGATGAGGGTTCTGGTGTCGGCTAAATATATGCTGGTGTTAAGAGAATACAGGATAGTATCAGTATCTGATTCTTTTGATGATTTTTTTGCTTCCTTGAGATAATCCAGCCATTTGTCAAATATCTGCAGAACTTCTTGCTTACAATCTATTCCCGGGAAATCTTTACCGGCGTATTCAGGCAGATGGGTTAATAGCCACTGTTTATCAAACCCATATTGGCGGGCCGCTTTGATAAGTGAATCTTCGTTAACCGTGCGGATTTGAGAAGATAAATTTTCCGGATGAATCAGCTTCCAAATATTGCCTGATTGAATCAGTAACTCAGGATAGTTAACATTGAATCCTTCTTTTCTCAGGGCATCTCTGAGCAGGAATGTTGATGGGAAACGCTGCCTGAACCAATCCTCTTTTTTTTGAATCCAGTCCTCGTAGTTGGTGTCGTCCAGACTGATTGAACCGTAGCTCATCGTTAAGTCAAAACTGCTGGCATTATGCCCGTATATAGCCGGACTGGTCCTGGTTGATGCGTTTTTAATCTCTTCACCTATAGCCCATGCTGTAAGCTCATTGCTGTTGCACTCCTTTGGTTTTGTCGGAGCGCACCTGCCGACTATCCGGGAGATTTGGCCGGATATGATTAGTTGAAATCTATTTTCCGATTCAAATTGAACCGTTCCTTCAGTCACAACTAATGTCATGCTGTCATCTGTAATCTTTACATCAAAAGTAGTGCCGGTAATTATCGCTCTGCCATAAATAGTACTTACGACAAATGGGCAGCCATCTGATTCAACGTGAGCGAAAATCTCGCCAAAATTCAGCCTTACAATACACCCCGCGGTCTTATTTTTAAGCAGCGGTTCAACCGAAAGAGATGTGTCTTTGTTCATTACTATATGATGTTTATTGTTGACAATTAGGGTTTTTAACTCATCGTTGGTTGTTCTGATTTCAGCACCTGCAGACAGAATTTTGTGGTTGTCCGACACCTGTTCTATCTTTATAGGAAGTTTAGGATTTACCCTGACATTTTGTACGGTCGGTCCTTTGTATTTTGTAGGATTGGAATATACCAGCCAGATAAATATTCCGATTAAAATACAGGCTGCAGCGGCAGTTCTTATCCAGATTGTTCTGGAGAAAGCAACTGGTGTCTTATGGACTTTAGATTCTGTAGCTTCGAATGCTTCTGCGAACTCATCTCTGTGTTCTTTAATAAACTCTACTGTGCGTTCATTGGTTTTACACTCTTCGGCACAAGCCCGGCAATTTGCCAAATGAGCCTCCAGTTCACAGTACTGTTCTGAGTGTGCATCCAGGTCCCCCATTATATAGGGTATCGATAGTATTTTTGCTTCTCTGCAATTCATATTTGTACCCATCTTAATCCAAACGTTTCAAATAGACCGGCAAAGTCTCTATAAGTAAATGCCGGCAGATTATGAAATTTAAGAAAACATTTTTTAATTTCTTTTGTTATTCTTCTGTAACCTGTTTTCCTGCAATAAGTTAGAGACAACAAATTTTATTTGTATACCAAAAATTTTTACCTTTATTTGATTTCGAGAAAGCTTTTAATTTTTCCAATTCCGTAATAAAGACGTTGATAGAAGGCATAAACGGAACAACCTGTCTTCTGAGCGGCATTTTTGGGAGTGATGCCTTCGATAAATCTTAATTTGATGGCTTCCGAGGTCTTACCGGGCAATTTTGCTATTGCCTTTCTGATCATCTGCTTTAGTTGTTGAGGAGTGTATGTTGCGAGTTCCTCGCAGTCTCTGTGCGGATGAACATTAAGGTTTTGTGAAAAGTCATCAATTGAAATTACATTGAAAATTTTAAGTTGGCTTCTTTTTTCGCGGCGGTATCGCGCAGCCAAATTTCTGGCTATCCCTATGAGATATGCTCTTGTGTCCTGATTGTTATCATATCGCCAATTGGTCCTGCAAAGTTCAACAAATACATTTTGTGTTAAATCTTCCGCATCTTCCTTAGAATTAATTTGTGCAGCAATATAATATTTTATTTGCGTGTAATATTCGTTGTGAAGAACTGCCAGAGCCCGATTGCCTTTGTTACCAAGGGATTTATTCAACAGGATATTTTCACCTTTTCCCATGTAATTTAAAGACAAAGTTACTTGAATATGTATTTAGAATCATTCATCAGAATACTCCTTTTGTGACCCTCAAAACTTCTTCGTAAGTCGTTATTCCCAGCTTTACCTTGTCTAACCCGCTGGAAAACAGGGATGTCATCCCTTCAGAACGAGCTTGTGAGTCGATTTCACCCGAGTGTCTTCTGACTATGGTCATTTCACGGATGTTTTCAGATAGGAGGAGCAGCTCTGTTATAACTGTTCGGCCATGGTAGCCTGTGAAACGGCATTTTGAGCAGCCGCGGCCATGATGTAACTTGTCAATCTTGTCAAAACCTGTCAATGACTTTATGGCCGTTGCTACTTCCGGTTCAGGTTCACAAGGCTCCTTGCAATTTGAGCATATAACGCGTATCAGCCTTTGGGCGAGTATCGCATCAATGGAAGAAGCTACAAGGTAGGGTTCGATTCCCATATCCAGCAGGCGCGTTATAGCACTGGCGGCATCGTTGGTGTGTAGCGTGCTGAAAACTAAATGGCCGGTAAGAGCGGTCCTTATTGCGGTTTCTGCTGTTTCAAAGTCACGTATTTCACCTACGAGCATAATATCGGGGTCGTGTCTTAACATAGAGCGCAAGGCCCTCGCAAAGGTGAAACCGATTTCAGGGTGAACCTGCATCTGGACAATGCCGTGCATATCGTATTCTATGGGGTCTTCAATCGTGATTATCTTTCTGTAGGTATCCTTGAGCATATTCATACAGGCATACAGCGTGGTTGTCTTGCCGCTGCCGGTCGGACCGGTTACAAGAATAATTCCGTGCGGTTTGTGAATGAGTTTGCTTAGCTTGTTGACATCGCTTTCGGCTATGCCGAGAGAAAATAAATCCGATATCAGCCTACTCTGGGGCAGAATGCGAATGTTAATTGCTTCGCCGTATCTGGTGGGAAGAATGGAGACCCTCAGGTCAAACTTATGTCCCCCCAGGTTTACCTGTGATCGCCCATCCTGCGGCAGTCGTTTTTCCGCTATGTCCAGACCGGACATTATCTTTATTCGGCTTATAATCCCCTCCCGGAAAAACTTGACCGTCTTGGGAATACCGGTGTCGTGCAGCATTCCGTCAATTCTGTATCTTGCCCTCAGGTCATCCTCGTATGGCTCAATGTGAATATCTGTTGCTTCAATGCCGATAGCATCTGCAATTAGCTGATTGACCAGTTTTATTACAGAAGCGTCTTGTGCCTTGTTTTCATCCATCAAATCTTCTTTATGAGAAGGCCCTTCGGATATTTTTTTGCTTATGGTCATTTGTTCAACGGTAGCAGCCCCGACACCATAGGATTTGCGAATCGCTTTCTTTATTGCTTCAGAGGTTGCCAGCACAAATTCAATTCTGTATAAATTATCCAAAACCAGCTCGATTTCGCCTTTCATATCGTGATTGAATGGATTACATGTTGCGACATAAAGTGTATTGCTTACTACTTTGAGAGGGACTATGTTATAGTGAGATGCCACATTTGCAGAGACGGTCTTTAACGCATCATCGTCGATATCAACAATGGCGGCATTTATAAACTCAAGACCTGTTTTTTCGGCCGCTGCTGTTAAAAATTCGACTTCGCTTGCCAGCCCAAGCTTTAGTATGCTTTCGTATAAGGATATTCTTTGCCTGGCGGCTTCAGCGTGAGCTAATTCAATTTGCTCCTCGGTGAGACCTGCTATACCGGGTTCAATTCTAAAGGTTGGGTAGACAATATCACCGGCTCTCATTTTTTACCTTTTTCCAATCGTGTTGATTATCGCAAGGTTTCTTTCAATAATTGGCGTAACCGGTAATAGGAGTGTTGATTTAAAAAAGCATCAATTAGCAAACCCCGCCATTCAAAATGTATGAATTTCCGGTGACAGGAATGTTTATATTAAGAAAAACGATTTTTTGTGGACAACATTTTCGGCTTATGAGCCGCTGATATAAATAATTCGGTGGTTTTTTGCGTATTGTAAGCAAAAATTTGCCGTTGGGTGAATTTAAAAGCAGCCCAAAAATTGCCGGGCAGGAAGAGAAAATGTTGGTTTTAACCAGAAAGATAAACGAATCGATAATTATAGGCGATGATATCGAAATTGTTATTGTCGATGTTTACAGAAATAGGGTGCGTATCGGCATAAATGCGCCTGCAGAGGTAACCATCCACCGCAAAGAAATTTACCGAACGGTTCGAAAAATACAAAATGGGAATTCAGGAAAAAATTGGTGAACATCGGTAAAACGATTGATCCGGTAAGGAAAAACTGAAAACCCCGTATTTTTTTGTTTGTGCAAAGAAGATTATATAATAACCGTTAGGTGGCAAAGCAAACCGCATAAAGCACAATAGTAATTAGTCCGTATCCACAAAGGTCCCAATCTGTGTAATAAAGATTTCATCGATAAGTAAAATGTCCGTTTGCACGAGTTTGGTGGGACAGGTTCGCAGCAATTTTTTACTTGGTGGGTTTATTTCTACTGGTTTGCGGAGCATGTAGGAAAAAACATTTACTCAACTTTTACTATTAAAACTTTTCAGCACCCCGTATAGACGGGGAATATTGTTTCGCTGAGATTAATACCTTGAAATGACCGGAAGGGACTAACAATGGTTTTGGCGAGGAAGTCATTCACAAACTGCGCGGCTGGACGTTTTGCTTCATCGGTAAAACCGGGATGGAAAGTAACGCTGAAAATATGGACGGTGTGCTTAAAAACAGCGTGTCCAGGGAAGTTGCCTTATACGTCGACAGCAACTCTCGAAAAAGAGCTTGTGTTTGCCGAAGTATTAGGTTATTGGGGCTTGAATTGCGCAGAGCTACAACCATACCGGCAGCAATGGAGCTGATGAAGAAGCATTTCTATCGGCTGATTCTGATTGATTTTGAAGCTATGGATAAAAATGTATTCGAACTTTGTCATGTTATCCGTGACAGCAGTCCTCATACAGTTCTGATTGTTTTAATGGCCGATGCTGGCATAAATATTGAAATAAAGTTGTTCGATGCCGGTGTAAATGATGTGATAATCGGCAAACGTATATGTCACCTAATATTAACAAGACGCATAAAAGTGCATTTTCGCAGCAGCAATTTGCTTCAGCTCCAAAACAACATTGTAATTCTGAAAGGAGTTGTGGTAGATTTTGAGCGGAGAGAAGTCCGGCGTGGCGGTCAAATCTATCAATTACGGGGCATCCTATTCGATTTGTTGAAATGTTTTCTGGATAACGCCAACCGTATTATATCAAGAGGGGAATTACTGAAGTCTCCTATCTGGGTGGATTCTGTTTGCTCGGCGCCTGAAGAAGGCGGTAAGACGTTTGATGTCAATATAAGCAAATTAAGAAAAATTATAGAACCCAATCCTGCTAAACCCCAAATTATAACCTCTGTGCGCGGCGCGGGGTGGAAATTGACAAATGATAACCTGTAACAAGTTAAAGCAGATTATTTATGAGCGTTTTTTCTTTCCGGATAATCTCACGAATTTTTTTTAGTCCCATACAAAGGTATCTGGAAAAACTTCTCTTATTTATTTGCATACTTTTTGCAGCCTCACTGATATTTAAATTCCGATTATATCGCAGAAGAACAGCTTGTGCTTCTCGGCGGGGCAGTTGTTTCTCTATTATTTGAATTACTTTTTGTATCTCCTCGGCCCATATCAGAGCGTTTTGACGGTCCTTTTTCAACGCGCTGTATGAAGTCACAGATTTATATTCAGCGTACCTGGCAATTTGACCTTGATAGCTTTTGCCTCGATTTGCTGCATCAAGAATATCATTTTTGACGGCCCTGTATATGTAGCCTTTGACGTTTTGGATATGTGCAGGAATCGGCCTTCGTACCAGAGACAAGAAAAAATCCTGATATATGTCTTCTGCATCAGATTTGTTATTTGCCTGAAGATAAATTGTGTCCCGAATTTTTTCACCGTATTCGTTGAAGATTTCTGTTGCCCACCGCACTTTTTGCCGGAGTTCCTCACAGGATTGACCGCTGAACTTATTGGTTTCTTTTACCTTTGGCATTTTGAAACACCCGCAAGCTAAAATTTGTAGTCAATATTTAACCAACCTGTTTCGCTGTCATCTGAAACAAACTGCTGCAATGGTAGTTCGCGAAAGAGAGTGACAAAAGTAAAAGAAGATTAAAAGTTATATATGAAAAGTAGGGTGTTCATATCATTTTTTTCTCAGATAACACTTATTTGCCTCGGCACGAACGTTTTCGCAGAGACTTCTTCCGGCGAATCTTTACTGCCGTGGGAGACAATAGCGGAGACAGTCATCAGAGAAAATTTGTTTGATTCAATCGCAAAAAGGAATTACGTTTTTCAAGCAAATCAGCCCATAATTATTGAATTACCGGCAGAAGTAAATAGCGGTTCTCTGGGCAAAGTTCAGATTAGCGTTGCTAAACTGATACAAAATTCATGGGAGGAAACTGCGAAACTTAATGCAACGGTTGAACCCAATAAAATAGAACTAAGTTCGGGTGTTAAGAGTGAAGGGTTTTACAGATTTTGCTTTGTGCCGGACAACCAGGGAAAATTCCTCGCTGATTTCAAAGCTTACGTTATTGTGTGCAACAATTGGAAAAGTAACATCCTGACATTTTGCCTTGGGTTAAAAGAAAAGATTGAAACAAACCCCGACAATCAATTGATTTTCTCATCCATAGCAGCATCACACTTTGATTACATTATGGAATTAACAAATAGGGAGCTTGTATTGTCGGAGAAAGTTTTAAGGTTATTAAACAAGGCGATACGAGCCAGACTTGATTTTGAAACAGGCAAATGTCCCGACCTTGTCATAGGATTGAATAAGATAAAACTAAAAAGGTTTGAAGGCGCCAGGATAGCTGAGTTTGTAATTTTTGTTCCTGAAAACTATGATGACTCGAAAAAATGGCCGTTATTTGTGCATCCTGACCCGAGACGAGATGAAGCGGCAAATAATTATTCAAACATTTCGGGATTTATCGATTTGTGGTGGCATTTCCCATTTCCCAAAGGATTTGAGTTGAAAGACTTTGAGCGTATATTGGATATGCTTAGGTCCAAAATTAACCTCGATGAAGATAGAATGTATGTCGGCGGAGAGTGCGGAAATGCTATTCCGGCAATGGCTTTAGCGTTGAACTGCCCCGACAAATGGGCTGAGTGTCGTGTGGCGCTGGGCAATAGTTATTGTCATCTGGCTGGTAACGCCTTAAACATTCCGTTTATTTTCGTCAGGGGAATGCACCCTGAAGACCGTTACATGGGATATTATAATTTTGCCGTAAAATGCTTTGAGTATTTTGGCTGTAAGCAGTTCCAATATGATTACAGTAATGACATGACCCAGGTTCGCAACGTATCTTTGCCGAAAGCAGTGAGAGAGAACTCGCCTAAGAGAGTATTATATACAATCGAATCTCTCCACAATCCCAAAGCCTATTGGGTTAAATTCGATGGCAGAGAAGACGAAAACCTGGTTGCGACGATAGATGCCAGCGTGGAAGGACAGACTATCTCCGTTAAAACACGCAACGTGGAGGCTTACAGCCTGGATATTGTACAGTCGCCGGTATGTCCGAATCAACCGGTCGAAATCATCGAAAATGGCCAAAGCTTAGGTTTTGTAACGAATAAGATTTTCACGAAAAGACCTGTCATGTATACATCTGCTGCTTATGTGAAAAACCATCTTCTCAGCGGCCCTGTATCAGATGTTTTCAGAGAGCCTTATGTGGTTGTGTATGGGAAGTTCCCCGGGAACGAAGAATTTTCTAAAACTTTTAAAAATATTGCGACCTTGCTGGCAAACGGAGGATTATGTTTTGATGATGCGAATGTGCCGGTGCAATTAACCGATAGCCATAATCTGGTTCTTGTCGGAACACCGGAATCAAATATCTGGTTATCAAAAATATGCAAATACCTGCCTGTCCAGATTAAAGATAACTATTTAATCGCTAATGGCAGGCATTATAAAGACCGCGACGTAGGCTTCTTTCTTGTTTACCCCAGTCCGATTAACCCCCAAAAATACATCTCGGTGTTCTCAGGCATTTCATTGCGGGCAATCCAGAATATTCCCAAAGCCTATTCTCAAATGGAATCTATTCAGCCGGCAGATGTGGGTATATTCGAAGTTACTCCGGAGGGTTCGATTAAATGGCATGTGATGGAAAAATTTAATGCTCAATGGGGCTGGCATAATAAATGGGACGAGGTGCTGGCTGAAACAAAAAGAAAACACCCCAGATGGCAATGGCTCCAGTGGGTTGCGAAAATTATCAGAGAGCAGCTTAAATCTGATGTGGTGATTTGTGATGACCATTTTAAATTCCCGGACGCAGTACCCGATGGCCGAATTACATATCGTGATTTATTCAACAGTTTTAAAAACGATTGGATTGTAAAAATCAGCCTGGATGGAAAATTTCTTAAGCAATTGCTGCTGAAACAGTTCGATAATGATTCTCCGAGAGAAGTTACTACGCTGGTTGTTGACGGGATAAACTTTTCAAAAAAAGGGCCGGATAACAAAAATGCCCTTTCGATAAACGGTTTGGAAAACAACAGAAAATATACTGTTGCCCTTCCGTCCAGATTTGTTAAAGGAGAAACAATGGGGGTGTTATTAAAGGATTATGAAATTGTAGGAGATAATTATTTGCTTTCTTTAGTGAAAGATTATCTTTGTGAGAAAAAAAATTTGGATGCAGATGTTCAACTGGATAGCTGTAGCCTCAATGTATTCTAACTGTAAAATCTGCATATCATATAACTTAATAAATACTTTTAAGAAAGGATAGTGAAAGTAAAATGAGGTCTAAAAATTTTGTGCGGCTGATTACAGTTATGTTAATCAGTCTCGGTGCAGGTATTACTAATGCGGACATTGTGGCACACTGGAAGCTGGATGAACAAAGTGGAACAGTTGCAAGCGACTCGAGCGGCAACGGTCATAATGGCAGATTAATGGGAGGGATGTCATTTGACAAAAACTCGATTGTCGGTGTTATTGGTAACGCCCTGGATTTTGATGGCCGCGACGACTACATTGTTGCAGAGACGGTTTCATTGTCCCCCAACGCCTTCACGATAGCGTTATGGTTTAACCCGGATTCTAATCTGGATAATTCTAGTAACAGAATGGATATTGTGTACTGGGGGGTGAGAGTTAAACCGCATGGCGACAAACCATATCTGACCTTCAATAAAATCAAAACCGGCGAGGTTCGTTTATTTGTTTCTATCGTCGGCGTGGAATACAGCATTAATACCACCACTAATTCCTGGCAGGGGTCTACCTGGTATCATATCGCTGCAACTTTTGATGGGGCCGAACTTAAAATTTATGTCAATGGCGCTTTGGAAAATACGGCTGCTCATCCGGGCAGGCACCATCCATCCAGTTCCGTTTATTTCGGCATCAGAAGCGACGGCCAGTATGCCTTTGACGGCAAGCTTGATGACATTCGCATTTATGACCGCGCCCTGACCAGCGACGAAATAGCACAGTTAGGCAATCTCTCTCCGACGTTACGAAAACTGATTGGCGAGGTGCGGGAAGCTGAAGTAATTGTCAAAAAACAAAGTCCCGAAGAAGCGACGGCATTTCTTGAAAAGACGATTTCTGAATGTGAGCAGTGGAGAGACAAGAATCCAAATGATGTTGGGCTTTACTATAAAACACTGTTTTCCGATTTGTATTTCTTGTTGGCGAAAGTCAAAGAGAAAAGCGGTTCGCCAAAGGAAAATATAGTTGCGGCCTATGAACATGCGGTTTCTGCATTCAATAATGGTGGCGCAGCCTTTGTTTGGCTGTTTGAGAATGTATCTGCTGAACGGTATGGCGGTATCGTCAAAACCTTTGCCCGAAACAACACGCCTGAATACCAGAATATAAGCAAGCAATTTGAATCCTGCGGAAACTGGCAGGCCTTCAAGGTGTTTCTGGATGTGGTATTCAGTGTAACTGAGAACCCAGTGGCATCTGCAAAATCCATAGGAAAAGGGTTGTATAAAGAAGGTGCCTGGAAAAGGCAATACCTCGAATATTGCAAGGACAAAGCCAATTTGACTGAATATATTTTTGAGAAGGACTGTGAAATTGCGGAAACATATATAACCAAGAGCGATTTTAAGAACGCTGCTGACGTGTATAGAAATATCCTCAAACAGTGCCTGCCGAATCAGGACAAATCAGGACTCGAATTCAAAATCTGCAGGTGCATTTTTGATGGAGGCGATTATCAAAACGCTATCACCGAAGTTAATAGTTTTATTGTGAGGAATAAGGCAAACAATGAGAGATTAACGAAAGATGCGATGTTAATGATATGTCAGTGTTATATTCATCTGGGCGAAGCTGATAAGGCATTAAATGAACTGAGCAGATTGGCAAACGAGTATCCACAGATGAAGCAGACACCGGAGTTTGGTTTCTCCACCGGCTATTGTTATATGCTGCAAGGCAGTGCCGACAAGGCAACAGAAGCTTTTAATCTTGTAGTGCAGAATTATCCGCAAAGCAGTTATGCAAATAAAGCTAAATTATGCCTGGTTAAAATCAAAAATACGCCTGAATCTGAAAAGAAGTAAAAAAAGGGGTAAAAATGTGTAAAAAAATGACTTTGCTGTTAATGTTGGCAACTTTATTAATTTTTGCAAATATGGCCTGTGCGGATGGGGCGAATCTTGTTGGCTACTGGAAATTTGATGAGTTGTCAGGCCGCATCGCTGCGGATTCAGGCGACAACAAAAATGATGGTGAGCTTATTGGCAGTGTTGATTGGATGCCAGGCGGTGGACAGCTTAAAGGAGCTATAAGTTTTGACGGAACTGATAATACGACCTGCATCAGGATTCTAACCAAAGGAATGACGCCCAAGGCGGGAACGATAGTTCTTTGGGCCCGACTTGCGGAACCGCAGTCGAAAAATGGCAGGGCTGGTTTTGGTTTCCTTTTTGGCGCTCGCGGCAAACATGATAGACTCCAGCTTTACGTTAATGAATTCGATACGATGCTTAACCTTGCGATTGGTGCCACATTCAACACCGCAGAAAATATTGTAAAACTTAATACCGAAACCTGGCATCACATAGCTCTGACCTGGGACGGAACTAATTATGCTGTTTATGTGGATAGTGTTCTGAAAACCGATGGAAGATACGTTCGCCTGGTTACTTTGGAACCTACGGCAAATATCGGCAACAACGGACGTTTCCCGGACCAGGCTTTTCACGGCATTATTGACGAAGTGGCGGTTTTCGACCAGCCGCTGAAAGAAAATGAAATTGCCGGGATTTACCATCAAGGCGTTTCACTGTTTGTTGTTGCTCCCGGCCTTCAGGCATTTGTCGATGCTCCCCAGAAAGCAGAATCTATTCCTGGAGAGGGACAGCCGCAGAAAGCAATCGCTTTTCTTGACGAAAAAATAGCCGAGCTTAAAAAGTATAAAGAAGGAGATTCAAACGATACCGAGACGCCTTACAACCAGATATTCGCCTGTTTGTATTTTCAGTTGGCAAGAACAAAAGAAGTTGCCGGACTGCCTAAAGAAGATATTGCTGCTGCTTATAAACTTGCAGTTACAACCGGAGTTCCGTCTTTGGAGAAGCAGAGTGAAACCTTGTGGTGGTTATATAATAACGTCGATGCAGAGGCGTATGAAAATATTGTTCAGACCCTTATTCAGAACAATAACAATTACCTCAAAAGCGCAATTTCAAAAATCGAAGCGTTGGCCGGCGAGCAGAAATCAAAAACCGCAATCAAATTTCTGGAAGGAAATCTGTCCGCATATTCTCGCCGGCAACAAAAAAATCCTTCCGGTGATAAAATTATAGCAGATAGTATTCCTGCGGCGTATTTTCAATTGGCAAAGATGAAAGAAATATCCGGTATGCCCAAGAAAGATGTCGCCGATGCGTATAGCCGGACTTTTAGTGCCTCCCGCTTGAAATATGTGCCTGAGCGTACCGCTGCATTGGTATGGCTGCTCGATAATGACTGCAATGAGCAGACGTCGACAATAATCAGGCAATTTACACAGGACACCGATGCTAATGACTTTTTCAAAAATGTGATTGGTAACGTGTGCAGACATTTCGAGTCAGAAAAAAATAAGGATAAATATGAACGATTATTAAATGCCTTGTTTGCTGAAACGAAACACCTCTCTCACTGGGTGGTACTTGTCGAGTCCTGCATTGCCGATAAGACAAGTCAATGGGCGAAAAATTATTTTAACTATATCGATGGCAGACCTGAATTGAAGTTTGCTCGGGATTGCGGAATGGCTGAACGGTATGCAGCCGATGGCAAATTCAGAGAAGCTGCTGAATTATACAAGAGCATTCTGACCCGTAACACGCCGGCAGATGATAAAGTTACATTTGAGTTCCGGTTTTGTGAGTGTCTGTTTAAAGCCGGTGAGTATGGGGAGGCTGTCCCTCTTCTGGAGAAGTTTATAGCCAGCCACAAGGCAGCTCATAGAAATCTGGTGAAGGAAGCGATGCTGATGAAAGGCCGCTCTTACGTCCAGCTCAATGAAATAGACAAAGCCGTCAATGATTTCTTCACGTTGATTGTCGAATACCCGGAAACAAGTGAAACACCTGAAACCAATTATTTTCTTGGGTACTGCTATATGTTGCAGGGCAAATTTAAAGAGGCTGTTGAAGCTTTTGATTGTCTCATAAAAAGTCATCCGGACAGCACCTACGCCGCCAAGGCCAGGGTGAGCCTGGACCGTATTAAAAATATGACAGAAAATTAAAAATCGTCAAAATGGCACTTCCTGTTGTCGAGGTTCGAAACGTGACGAAGAAATTTTTGGTCGCACAGCCGTTTTATAAACGGATGCTGAGTCCATTTAGTGCTCGTGAAAAAATTTTTGCCCTCAGAGATGTCAGTTTCAATATAGACGCCGGTCAGATTCTCGGAGTCGTTGGACCTAATGGCGCCGGCAAGACAACCTTGATAAAAATACTTGCGGACGTGTTGGAAGCGGACAGCGGCCAAATAATGCTCTGCGGCCGTGAATTGCGCAAATGCGGTCGTTTTTTGAGAGGCAAAATCGGATATGTTTCAAGCGATGAACGTAGTTTTTTCTGGCGCCTTACCGGCAGACAAAATCTCGAATTTTTCGGGCGACTATATGGGCTGTCCCCAAAGAAAATCCTTGACCGTGTTTCCTGGATTTTGAAGGAATTTAATTTCGAAAGAAAGGCAGACCAGTTATTCCGTGACTACTCAACCGGTATGCGTAAGAAGATTGCTGTTATGCGTGCCCTGCTGCATCAGCCGCAAATTGTATTGCTCGATGAAGTAACTAACAGCCTGGACCCGGCTTCCGCCGGAATGGTAAAAACTTTCATCAGAAAATATGTTTCAGGTCAGGTCTGTGCATCGGTATGGAGCACACATCGGCTTGAGGAAATAGCCGAAGTGTGTGACAAAGTTATTATCGTTGAAAACGGTGAGGTTCGTTTCTATGACAGCATTGACAATTTTCACAATAATGATTGATGAATTGAGAAAAGCAGTCGCTTTCATAAAAAAAGACATTGCAATCGTCGTCAGTTATAGATTGCAGTTTGTCTTTCAGTTTTTACAGATTTTCTTCAGTGTCGCCGTTATATATTTTATAGGGAAAATGCTTGGTGGTGCCGGCAAATCACCTTTACTGAAAGAATATGGCGCCGATTATTTTTCTTTCGCCCTGGTTGGTCTGGCTATCAACAGCTACCTTAGAGTTGGTTTGGTTACTATCACAAACGACATCAGGCAGATTATGGACCAGGGCGCTTTGGAGGCAATGTGTGCCGCTCCGATAAACTATACCTGGTTGTTGTTATGCTCATCTTTGTGGCAATTTATTTTTGAAACGGTTCGTGTTGCCTTTCATTTTGCAGCGGCAACGTTAGTATTCGGAATGAAACTAAACCGCGTCAATTGGGTGGGTGTAACAATGAGCCTGGCCCTGACTGCTCCAATCTTTTTGATGCTCGGCACGATTTCCTGCAGCATATTAGTGGTAGTCAAACGCGGTGACCCCATCAACTGGATTTTGTCGAGCCTTGGCGCTTTGATGGCTGGGACAATGTTCCCGATTACCGTATTGCCGCCGTGGCTCCAAAAAATTTCCTTGTTTTTACCATTAACTCACTCGCTTGAAGCCACAAGGAGGTGCTTGCTTGCAAACGCAACTCTTGGCCAGGTTGCCGGAAATATATGGGCGCTTTTGGGCTTTATTCTCATCTTGATACCTTTAACTATTCTTATAAGCAATTTTTGTATGAGACATGCAAAAAAACAAGGCTCATTTTCTACACATTAAAGAAGAGCTGACAATGATTAAAAAAGCATTATACTTGGTCTTTTTTATTGTTTGCTCCAATATCACTTTGGCGGACGATAATAAAATAACACCGGATTTGATGCAACTACCTCCGATAGAAGTCTTTTGCATAGAACCGGTAGAGTTAGAAAATATCAGTATATGGGTTCCCGCTGCAAGGGTCGGCCCGGCAATTAATAAAAACTGCCAGCCGCAAAGAAACTGTCAGTATTCATTTGTATTGCCCGCAAGTGTATACCATGAAAAAACACCCCTTTGTCCGGTCAATGCGGCTCGGTTAATCGCTGAATATACTGCGTTTTACCATATGCGGAGTTTGCCTCTGACAATATTCGACGGTTGGCGATGGGAATATTCCTACAGTTTGTCCCCGATTGAATCAGGAATGTATGACCTGCCTCAGAACGGCGGCTGCTGGGAAAATTCGTGGGAGGCAGTTCTTACACAAAGCGAGGGTCAGGTTCGCTGCCGTTGGCTTGACATTTTTGATTCAGGACGTTTTGTCGAAAAATCGGACGATGGTAAACAAAAAAGTACCATAGAAGTTAAAACAATCTCTTGTGTGAAAGTAAGAAATGGATACCCCAAAAAGCGAATTTTTTAAAAGAATGCTTGGGCTGATATTGTTCGGCACAATGATTCTATCTTTTGAAAAACTATCTTTAGCTGACACCCGAACTGCCGCCGACCTGCTTATTGCTTCTTATAAATTGAGCGCCGAAACATCGCCTGCGGAAGTCGAGTCTGCAATTACCGGCTTGGAAAAAGCGTTGTCGGATTGCAACGACGGTTATTTGTCCTTCAGAATTAAGTATAAAATAGCGGTATTGTGTTTTAATACCGATATAACGACCTCCAAAAACCGATTTCTGCAAATTGCGGATGACCCTTGTTGTCCCCGGCTTATCCGCCTGTGCAGTTTGAATATGGCAGGTCAAGCGTCCAGATTGACGAGAGAATATAATGATGCGCTGAATGCTTTCGATAAGGTGGCAAATTCGTTGGAGCAGCAACTTACCGCAGGGAAAAACGCTCTTGAGCCGGCATTTGCAAAACTTTTATGTTTAGCCTTGCTCGGCAGGGCGGAGATTTATGAAATGCAGAACCCCGCTGCGGGCATCAATGAGTACTCACGTTTGCTGCGTATACTGAACCTGAACAAATCCGGCGATGCACTGAAACAGTATATCCCTCTCGCGATAGACAGAATGTCGCAGCTATACTTGTGGCTGGGCAAATTTGACGAGTATATAAAATCAGCGGAACAGTTAGCTTCAAATTATCCTCGGTATTACAGGACACCGATTATTAAATTTGAAATAGAATGTATCAGACTGTTAAAAACCATTCCCGGCAATTTTGACTCCATTGACGGCAGTTTTGCCGCACCAGCCCGCATAATCGCTTATATAAAAGATTCACCATATAAGTCGTTGGCCAGACAAATTGCTGGTAAGCTTGATGCGCTTTGCAGAGACTGCCCTGATATATATGGAAAGATTGTTTTACAGTATCATTATGCCTGGTTATTGGATGCGCTTGGTGAAAGAGACAAAGCCGCAGAAATATTTGCTGAAATATTCTCTTTAGACCCTGCGGGAAATAACAACGAATTTTGGAAAAGGGCGATTATAGAAACTATTCAGGAATACGCAAAAATTCAAACCGCTGTTTTGCTTGGAGAAAAAACTGATTTTGCCGGCGCATCGCAGGTGTTGACTAAATTGCGGCCTCAGCCGGACAAATCTCACATATCAGAACTGACCAAATCCCTCGCCAATAGTATAGATATTCTCAGGAAGGAAGTGTCGAATTATGAAAAAAAATAAACTCGTGTGGCTCTTGATATTTGCGTTTGCTGTTGTCGGCATTGTTATGGGAGCGCCATCAGACCCCAACAGCAAAATATGTGGTCAGAACGGTGATTTTAGTAACTTTCAGAAAGCTGTCGAAGCTCATGACGACGCCAATGCTGTATCGATGGGTGATTTAATATTTAATTGTTTGGAACAGAAGTTTAAAGACAATGCAGGGCTTGAAACATATAAATCGAAACTCAACGCTGCAAAATTTTTGGCTCAGCAGATGCAGCAACAACTGGAGAAGGTCAAAAACACTCTTATTCTTGAGGTCGACGGCAAACTTTATGATAAAACTAATGTAAAAATTGGGGAAAGCTTATTTTCGTTGGCCCCCGCAAAACACTTTTATGACTCCGCTGGAGAGATTTTCTCAAAACCAGTGACAATGAGCGGACTCGAAGATGATGAAAAAGTCTTTCTTACTCAATACTACAACGTTAAATTAAGGATTTTTACAAGCGCAGTGGCAAATGCAGGGCAGGCACTTGCTGTGGCTGACCCCGCTTTCAGAGGAACTTATGACTATACGCTTGTATTGCCCTTGTTACACGCATCGGACAAAGCTCCCGTTAATGTAGATGTTTTACCTCGATGGATGCAGCAGCCCGGACAACCGGATTTGTTTTCTGACTCCTGTCTGTTGCATTTTGGGCTTCCTCTTTATGCTATGACGATAGCTAAAAAATCGGCCCAGATGAGGGGGACATCTTTACAAGAGGCTGATTTTTACAGTTCGGCAGCAGAAAAATGCGGTAAATTATACCCCCACATCGCTGCTGAGTGTTTGCACAGGGCAATTGATAGTGTCCCGGATAATGATGTTGACCGAATTTTGGCCCTGTGCTCCGAGCTGGTGCAGTTATGGCTTGATTCAAACAATTATATCTTCGCAGCCAGTGAAGCTCAAAAGACATTTGAACGGTATCCCAACAATGCGGAGTCGGGCAAGTTTATTTGGTTATACTACTATGCACTTTCAAAAAACAACAGTGTCGACCAGATATTGGCAAATATAGATAGTGCGCTGGCCGACAAGAGGTGTGAAGATTACAAGGCGAGGTTGATGTATATTAAGTGGTGGTCACTTCGTAATAAACGGCCCGAATCCGCAGAAATCGAAATTTTGGAATACGAACTATTGGAGAAACACGCTAACGACCCGGTAGTAGCGCCTGTTTTACTTGCCAAAGGCACTGACCTGTTGGCCAAACAGGATTACAACGGAACCCACAGGTTGCTGACTCAGCTTTCTGAAAAGTTTCCTTCTACCGAAGCTGCTGCTCAGGCAAATCAAATATTATTAAAATTAGAAACCGTAAGACAAATAAAATGAACCTTTTGCGTCGTTGGAAAAAAGTAGTAGTTTGGCACACTTTTTTTATCTTTGCCGGCATTTGTCTCGTCGCCGGCCGCCTTATGGGAAATGTCGATGCCGGTCTCAACAAATCCTCAAAACCAAACCGCTCGACAAATGTGATTTTGATTACGATAAGCACCTTAAGAGCAGACCATACCGGCTGTTTGTCTTACAGGAGGGACACGACACCGAATCTTGACGAGTTTAGCAAACAGGCCGTTCTGTTTCGTAACGCTTTTGCAACTTCAGGCTGGACAATGCCGGCACATGGCTCTATTTTCACATCACTTTACCCGAAAGCTCACGGTGCTGCCAATATAGACGGCAGTCTCGCTGCTGAGAACAATACTCTGGCTGAAATACTCAAAAATAACGGATATTATTGCGCAGGATTTTGCTGCAATCCCCGGCTTACCCAAAAACAAGGTTTCGCACAGGGATTCGATTTATATGACGACTACAGTGTTTCTTTAATGTTAAGTAGTTTGGCATTCGACAATAGCAAAACCATTGACATTAACAGGAAAAAAACAAATGGCTTTATTAGCGATTCCGCAACCAGATGGCTGCAAAATAATAATCGAGCGCCATTTTTTATATTTATCCATTACTACGATAATCACTGGGATTATTTACCGCCATTACCTTACGACAAACTTTACGACCCGAATTATCAGGGACCGGTCGACGGAACCAATATAGCCCGTGAGCCGCTGTTCAGTAATCCTCCGTCCGAACAGGACCTCCGTCATATCATCGCCCTCTATGACGGCGAAGTCAGACAAACCGATGATGATTTGGGAGAAATGCTCGGATTTCTCAAAGAGAAAAAATTCTCGGATAATTCCATCATTGTTATTGTCGGCGACCACGGCGAACAGTTTTACGAGCATGGTCATACCAGCCATCAGGGTATTTATGAAGAATTGATACACGTCCCTTTGATAATTTCAATTCCCGGCATACACACAAAAGTAATAGATTCTCTTGTAAGTCAGGTCGACATTCTGCCAACAATTCTCGATTATCTGCAGATACCTCTGCCGAACATCTGCCACGGAAAAAGCTTAAGGCCGCTCGTCGAGGGACAAGCGGAAAAAGTCAATGACTTTGTAATTGCCGAATATACCGGCGGAGCTGTTCCTTATTGCATTGCAGCTCGTTCAGCTTGCTGTAAGTATTATGAGCAGGCCGATGGAGTATTTGCGTATGACCTGCTGAAAGACCCCTGCGAGCAGTTCAAAATATTACCCCCTGATTTCACGGAAGAAATAAAATCTCTCCAAAAGGCTTTTCATAAACAAACGGGACTTGGAAGCAGAGCAAGATAAATTACGCCGATTTCCTCAATTCCCTCAAAAAGCATAAATCTTCTCACAATTTATTTCAACATACGGTTATTGGCCTCGCTTATTGTATTAGACTTTGGGTTTCTGGGAGAATAATAATTTGAGATTTAGCTTGCTCATTCTGTTTGCCTGTGTTCTTGTTTTGATTCCGGCGGTACCGGCAAAAGCAGACACTCAAAATGCTGCTGAGCTTATTGAGCAGGCCCATCAGTACGACAATATGTACACGTTGGGTCCCGACGCAAGTCAGCAGGAGGCCATCAGACATTATGAGGCCGCTCTGGCAGCCGGGCCGGACGACAAACAGCGGCTGCACATCCTTTACAGAATGGCACAGCTTAACGGCTCCGCTTATGAGCGCCAAAAGGGCGAAGAACCCGATTATAAAAAGGCCATCAGCCTTTATAAGCAAATTATCGATGATTACCCGCCTGATGAGCCTCTCGTGCAAAGTGCGATGATTTCGCTTGCCGGCCATTACACCACCCTCGGACGATACGAAACTTCTCTTGAATGGTCCAGGAAAATCCTCGAGTACGACACAAACAAACTGGCTGAACAAATTAAGGCCGCGGAAGACCAGAGAAAGGCACGCGATGACTACATAAGAGAACACGGCGACGACCCCCTGACCGAGGAGGAAAGACGCGAGTTCAAAAAGCAGCTAAGGGAAGCTCACTCTCTGAAAGGGGACCTTGCGGCTATCAGACAGTATCAGGAAGCCGCTGTTGACCAGATAGCTTATACCGCATGGTTTATAGAACCATTGGTAGCTTACAGCGAACTTAGCAATATAACTAGAAAATACTCCGGCACGTTTATTGCAAACAGAGCTGCTCAATGTCTCCAGGAAAATATGGACAGGTTTTTGGGGGCTTGGGAACCGCCGCTTGATGAAAACCCCGGCCCGGGGGGGTCTTTACTGGCCGGCAGTTCTGCTCCTGCTGCCGCTGGTCAAACTCAGTACGCTATCCAGGCAAAACCGGATATTCTTTTTCAGACAGCACAGGAATCCAATTTTCCTGAACCGAATATTAAAAAATCACTGAATGAACACGCTAATCCGGAAAACCCACGGGCTCCTCCGCAAGTTCAACCCTTAAAATATATCTTAATTGGCACAGCAGGCTTAATTGCATTGGCCTTTGCTGTAAATATTATCAGAAAAAAAACCTTTTCATAAGGAGTTGAATAAATGAAAACATATAAAAATTTTACAATTCTTATGCTCATCTTAATTGGAGGGGTGTTTGTCGGTTCAGCCAAAGCAGGTCCTCCTCCTCCTTTCCCAACAATAACTTCGCCCGCTGACGGCTCTATCATGTTTTGCGGAGTGCAGTATACTGTTACCGCTACTGGTGGATATGGCACTCTTACCTGGTCTGGACCGGGAACCTTTTCGCCAACGACCGGATACAGCCCCTTATGGACTGCTCCCACAACAGCCGGCAATGCCACTATCACCGTTACGGATGGCATATCGAGGTCCGATTCGGTCAACGTGACCGTCCAGAAGCAGATTCTTGTTGATAAAGATGCGACTGGTAGCAACAATGGCACCACTTGGGCAAATGCGTTTACAAGCCTCCAAAGCGCTCTCGACAAGGCCACCTCTTACAACGAAATCTGGGTCACTGATGGAGCCTATAAACCTTCATTGAAAAGCTCGTCCGAAGAGCGTTCAAAAACCTATCAGCTTGTTGACGGAGTAACAATTTATGGCGGTTTCGCCGGCACAGAGTCGTCAAAAAACCAGCGAAATTGGAACACCAACGAAACCATATTGAGCGGGGATATCGACAATGATGGTGTTCTTGATAATGATAACGCCTGGCACGTTGTAACCGGCTTCGACAACACCGGCATAGACGGTTTTACAGTAAAACTTGGATATGCCAACGCGTCTTCACCGGACAACAAAGGCGGTGGTATGTTCAACAATTACGAAGCGCCCACCGTAGAAAACTGCAAATTTATTAGCAATTACTCATCTGACAGCGGCGGTGGTATGTACTGCAATGAGTCAGACAATCAGCAAATCAAAAACTGCCGTTTTATTGATAATAAATCAGCAGCAAGCTCAAGCGGCGGCGGCGGTGGATTGTACGTGTATGATTCGAATACCCATGCAGTCGTAAGCTGTGAATTTGTGAATAACACTGCTGATGCCAACGGCGGCGGTTTGCTCGTTCGCAACTCACCAACTCACAATGTAACAAACTGCTCATTTACATTGAATCGCGCCAAGAAAGGCGGAGCAATTGCTTTTGACGTGCCTGCCGATAAGACTCAAACAATAACCAACAGCATCTTCTGGGCCGATTCCGCCAGTTCTGGCAACGGATGGGAAATCTATTGCTTAAATAATAGCGAGCATCGAACGACCATTTGTTACTCGGATATCGCAGGTGGAATAACCGGCAGCAAGGTATATCCGGAGGGCGAGATTAGCAATTGTAGCGATAGGGCCTATGAACCGATGTTTTCTGCCCCAGGTCCGGATATGACAGATGTAACAAATGGGGCCGGCTTCATTAATTACGTCGACGTTGCTGTGGGTACCAACTATGCCGTTGGCGATGTCATCGAATACAACAGGGACGGCACCGCACGAACTGTCACTAAAATAGATGATACTAAGGTTTACTTTCTACCGGTGATGGGGGCAAGCTCTGCATCAGGCAAGATTCTATACAAGTGGGACACACAACCTGATTTCACCGACACAACAGAATCCAGCGGCAGTCCTGATTACATATACACCTATGAATATGAACAGTACGAAGTTGGTGACATCATCGTTTACGACAATGATGGTGTAGGCAGAGAAGTAACATCTTGCAATAGTGAGTATGTTTGTTTTACTCCATCGTTGTCTTCCAGTTCTCAATCTGATAAAAACGTCGAAAACTACGGCAAGCCCTCTAATGATAGCCTGGATTTTGGCGTGAATGCCGACCTGACCTGCAGTTCACAACTTATCGACTGGGGTAATGGCGATAAAGCTCCTTCGACGGATATACTTGGTCGGTCAAGAATCAATTCGACTTGTCAAAGCCACACCGGAGGCGGCACTCCTAATTACACGGACATCGGTGCCTATGAGCGTCAAAACTAAAAGGTTTCAACTTTGTGTTTGATTTTGGGGACGGCTGGCTGACCAGCCGTCCCTGTCTATAATGTTGAATACGATTATTTCAAAAAACAAAGATATTGATATTCACAAGGCCGCCGCACCGCTCCAGCCCGAAATAGCCTGGCAAGTCGAATCGCTGCTTGTGAAAATCTTCGAATTTGGCGATTACAGTTTTCGCTCGGCCTTGACAGGAGAGTATTCCGAAAAATTGAACTGCACTTTCTTTTTAGCAAAACGCAAAGACAATATCATAGGAGTCGCAGCCTGTCTGTATGCCCATAAAAACCCGTTTGTCGCTGTTGTCGGCCCTGTCGGCATTTTGCCCGAATATAGGCGCAGCGGTATCGGAACAGAACTTCTTACATCGCTGATAAATCATCTTGAATCTGCCGGCTGTATGGCTGCCTACCTCGGCGTTTCGGAAGAAAATCCCGCCGTCAATCTTTATCAAAAACTGGGCTTCAAAAAATATAAAGGTATTGTAATGCGACTTTTGCTGAACGATAAATTTGAACAGCATTATTTCAGCAGAAAGACTGATATAAAAATAAGGAGAACCGGCTGGGGGGATTTTCCGGCGATTCTGGCATTGGCGAGCTTCCCGGGCGGCATTTATACATTTGATTTTAGGCGGAGCATTTTTTCCAGCAGATATGTCGAACCAGCCAGATTTCTTTCAATATTTCCTGAAATGATGAGAGATTTTGCAAAATACGGCGGTTTTGCAAACGTTCTTACATCAAAAAAAGAAGAAAATGTTGTCGGCATCGCTCATATCAGAAGATTGCCGGGAAAAGCCCGGCACCATATAGCGGAACTCGACTTCTATACGCGCGACAACTTCATTGAACGGGCAAAAACCCTTGTGCAGCAGACTATAGAAGAATCTGACTCCCTGTTTATAAGCGGGATTAACTGCTATTGCCTTGCCTGCGATGACAGTAAGCGGGAAATTCTCATCGGTCTGAGCTTTCGGCAAATTGCTGTTTTACCGGAAAACGTATGCATAAATGGGAATTATTATGATGTCCTGGTTTATCATTTACCATTCGCAAAGGGGGGCGGCATTGCGTAAATCGCTGGTGTTTATTTTGGTATTGCTAAAACTTTCGCAGGCTGCCGATTTTTCAGGCGGTAGTATCCTGAACCTTACCTTCAAAAGCAGAATAGATGACAGCCCCCAACCTTTGCTTGTAAAACTGCCGGAAGGTTACACGCCTAAAAAGGCTTGGCCGCTGCTGGTAACTCTGCACGGTCTGGGCGATGGCCCCATTGTCGCAGCCGACGTCAATTCAATGATTCAAATAGGCCCTTATGGCAGGGGTTCAGTATGGTTTTCTGGTATTGGCGAGCAGGATGTATTTGAGTGTATAGAAACAGCCAAAAAGATTTATTCAATTGATGAAAAAAGGATTTACCTGTGCGGGTTTTCGATGGGCGCAGTTGCAACCTTTGACCTCGGCTTAAGATACCCGGATAGATGGGCTGCCTGTGTGCCGGTCTGCGGACGGTGCGAGAATTTGGATTTGATAAAAAATGGAGGCTGTATCCCATTCTGGATTAATAGCGGCGGGTTAGACACTGTTATACCGCCGGAATATTCCAGACAAGCCTGTAAAACAGCAAAAGCGTTGGGTTTTGACGAATGGAAATACACCGAATATGAGAATATGGAGCATAGCTTTGATATTAACTGGGGACAGATTGAAAGCTGGCTCTTGACAAAAGAAAAAGCCGTGAACCCTAAGCGAGTTTCGTTTTGCACCACAGACTTGAATGCAAATCGTGCTTATTGGGTTGAAATAACCGGCATCTCGGAATATGGTAAAAACGCCGAGATAGAGGCTGTTATTGACAACCAGAAGATAAATGTCACAATGCGGAACATTTCTAACTACACGCTCAGATTGAATAACAACCTGGTTGACCTGGCTAAAAAAATTCAGGTAATAGAAAATGGTGTCGATATTTTCAATGGTTTTTTGAAAAAAGACGGCTGCTTTTTCAAAATTTACAAAAAAGACAATGCTGTTGTCAAGCGGCCGGGATTATCAGGCCCGTTATGGGATATTTATTGCAGCCGGTCGATATTGGTTTATGGTACTAACTCTGCGGATAAAGCCTTAATAAACGCTGCGAAAAACTGTGCGGGGTCTTTTGCAAACCCACGCTGGATGAATAAGGTCGACTTTAAAATCGTAACTGACACGGCAGTTACTGAAAAAGAGATAGAAGAAAATAACCTTGTATTGTTTGGCAACACAAATACAAACGCAATACTGGCTAAAATATCAGAAAAACTGCCTGTAAAAATGAAGGGCAATCGCATTGTAGCAGGGGGGACCGAATATTCAGGCGATAATATCGGCTATGTGCTGATTTGTCCTAATCCGCTGAATCAGCGGAAATATGTGGCTGTATTCAGCGGTAATACCGCGGAGGCAATCGATTGCTTCGATAAGATTTGGCCGAATTTAAATTCTGTTCCGAAGAACATTGACGTAGGTGCTTTTGAGATAAGTGGTTACGGTGATTCTGTTAACTGGCGGCTGAAAGAAATTCGGTTCAGACTGGAACTGGCAATAGAAAAAATTTTGTGGAAAATAGCTTGATATTTTGCAAATCGGCCTGTAGTATGCTTATATTAAGCTGTTTGAGTTAATGGCGTTGCTTAGACTGGAAATGCCATCATAAAATGTCCGTTGCAGGGAAGAGGACGGTATGTCAAGCGGAAATCTCATCTCAAAAGGTCTCTTAGTCATTGTTTCACAAAGACTTAGCTGTTTTTAATTATATACCTATCTAAGCGTGGATAGCGGGCAAAATGCGGAATTTAAGCTTAAAAAAATGAGAAAAAACGGGGAGAAAGGAGGAAAGAACGGGCGAAAGGGGGACAATCGTGTTTAAATTATTGAATTCGCGTATTTTGCACAGCTTTTCTATAAACTCGGAAAAGAAGAAAAACATTTTGGAAAGGGAAGGATATGAATAATCGAAAAATTTTCGCAACCGTGCTTATGTTAACATTCCTGGTGGCTGGTGCGGTTTATGCCGATACCTGGACCACCTACAACAGCAGCAACACAGGAAACGCCATCGGCAACAATACCGTCAACAGCTCAGCGGTCGAGTCAGGCGGTACTAAGTGGTTCGGCACCAACGGCGGCGGCGTTGCAAAATATGACGGGACAACCTGGACAAAGTATACGAGCAGCGCGGGACTGGCAGGCAACACTGTCAATCACATTGATTTCGACTCTTCAGGCAACAAATGGGTAGCGACCAGCTTAGGCCTGAGCAAGTATACCGGCTCAAGCTGGACCAAGTACACCACGGGCAACAGCGGCATAGCAGCCAACAACTGCCTGACGGTTGCGACTGAAGGGACGACAGTCTGGATTGGTCTGTATTCCAATGGCGTCAACAAATACGATGGGACAACCTGGATAAATTATACCTCGGCAAACAGTGGTCTGGCCAACAACCGAGTGTATGACGCGGTGGTTGACGGTTCAGGAAACAAATGGTTTGCGACCAACGTCGGCGTGAGCAAGTATGACGGCACGACCTGGGCGAAATATACAACCGCACAGGGTCTGGCCAACAATGCTGTAAAGGCAGTCGCATTAGATTCTTCCGGCAACCTGTGGTTCGCGACCCTGGGTGGAGTAAATAAGTATAATGGCTCAAGCTGGACGAAATGGACCACCACCAACGGTCTTGCAGATAATGATAATCTTTCTATTGATGTAGCATCTGACGGCGGCGTCTGGGCAGGTTCGAACGGTTCAGGCGTGAGCAGGTTTGCAAGCTCAAGCTGGTCTATTTACAACACCAGCAACGGTCTTGCGCACAACACAGTCAACGGTGTTGACAGTGAAAGCTCCACCGTAATCTGGTTTGCGACCGGAGGCGGCGGTGTGAGCAAACTTGAGATAGTGGTGGTAAACCCGCCTGTTGCGAACTTTAGCGGTTCGCCGACAAGCGGCAATGTGCCTTTGACGGTGAATTTCACAGACTCTTCAACCAATACGCCTACCGCCTGGAGCTGGACATTCGGGGACAGCGGGACAAGCACGGCACAGAATCCAAGTCATCAATACACTTCAGCCGGGACATATACGGTCAGCCTGACCGCAACTAATTCCGGCGGAAGTGATATTGAAACAAAAACGAATTATATAACCGTGACATCCGTGCCGCCCGTTCCGAATTTTTCGGGTACACCTACGTCCGGCTGGGCACCTATGACGGTAACGTTTACTGACCTTTCAACGGGCCCGATAGATACGTGGAAATGGGTATTTGGCGATGGCAATACGCTGAACTATTCAAGTCCTCCGTCGGAAATCGTCAATATTTATCTTAACACCGGCACATATACTGTGCAGCTTTCCGTGAGGGACGAGAATACAAGTCAGTATTATACGGAGGTAAAGACGAATTATATCGTGGTCAATGCACCCGCTGCACCAGTTGCGGCGTTTGCAGGTTCGCCGACAAGCGGCAATTATCCGCTGACGGTCAACTTCACCGACCAGTCAACCGGCAGTGTTACAAGCTGGAGCTGGAACTTCGGCGATACCGGCACAAGCGCGGCACAGAATCCGTCTCATCAATATACAGCCGCAGGGTCATACACTGTAACTTTAACAGTGAGTGGCCCGTCCGGCAGCGATGATGAGGTCAAGACAAATTACATCACGGTCGGCACGCCCCCGCCAATCAGCGTTCAATTTTCAGGGACACCGACTCTTGGCCCTGTGCCTTTGACGGTAAACTTCACAGACCAGACTTCAGGGACAGTTACAAGCTGGAGCTGGGCTTTCGGCGACAGCGGCACAAGCACCGCACAGAATCCGAGTCATAACTACACTGCCGCAGGTATTTACAATGTAACCCTGACGGCCCATGGTCCTGCAGGAAGCGATTCGCTGACGAAAACAAATTATATAACAGCGAAAGCGTGCATTGCGTCGTTTACAGGCTCACCGACAAGCGGCAATTTCCCGCTTCAAGTGAGCTTTACAGATTCGTCTACCGGAAGTGTAACCAGCCGAAGCTGGACGTTCGGTGACGGCGGCACAAGCACCGCAACGAATCCGTCGCATACTTATCAGTATGCCGGACAATTTTCGGTTGCTTTGACGGCAAGCGGCGCTTACGGGAGCGACACATTAACGAGGTCCAATTATATTAATGTCGGCTCTCCGACACTTCCTGTTGCGGCGTTTACCGCTTCACCGACCGATGACCTTCGACCATTGACGGTGAATTTCACCGACCAGTCCACCGGTTCTATAACGGCGTGGAGCTGGGCATTCGGTGACAGCGGGACAAACACCGCACAGAACCCGTCTCACGAGTATGTCAATGCCGGGGTTTACACGGTCAGCCTTACTGTTACCGGTCCCAGCGGCAGCGACATTGAGACAAAACCTAATTACATCACCGCCCACGAGCGTCAGTATGAAGAGGCCTGGACGACTTATAACAATTCCAACACGGGCGGCGCCATCGGCAACAACAACATCCTCGGAGCGGCTGCTTCAGGCGGTGTAAGCTGGTTCGGTACCAACGGCGGCGGTCTTGCCAAGTATGACGGGACAACCTGGACGAAATACAGGACAACAGATGGTTTGGCAAATAACACCGTTTATGCTATTGCTTTTGACGGGTCGGGCAACAAGTGGGTTGCCACGAACGGCGGCGTCAACAAGTATAACGGCACAAGCTGGACAAAGTACACAACCGCCAACAGTGCTTTGGCACATAATAACACCAGGGCAATTGCCGTTGACAACAGCGGAGATGTGTGGGTTGCCACACTCAATTCAGGAGTATGCAAGTTTAACGGCTCAAGCTGGACAAAGTATAACAGCA
>Ga0315294_10001010_pt1 | contig 30428 bp, 25 predicted proteins | sample YL17G13_40_MG_FD_203626 | JGI IMG/M metagenome (GOLD analysis project Ga0315294, IMG submission 203626) | Sediment microbial communities from Yellowstone Lake, YNP, Wyoming, USA - YL17G13_40 | ecosystem: Environmental > Aquatic > Freshwater > Lake > Sediment | place: USA: Wyoming | collected...
AACCGGAGCTTTCCTTCGATTACAGAAGCACCAATATTACTACAAAATTTATTCTCGATGCAAAAATCAAACTATACGAATCCGACCCGAAGCAGCTTCTGAAAATCGTAAAAGAAGTCTGGATTTATAAAAAAAATACACAGCCTCTGAATACCAGAAACGCAGGCTGCATCTTCAAAAATCCGCGAGGCATGAGCGCGGGTGCCATGATAGACAGAGCAGGACTGAAAGGCACTAAAATCGGCGGCGCCGTTGTCAGCGAAAAGCATGCAAACTTTATCACTGCCGAGGACGGATGTAAAAGCAGCGATGTAATCGCGCTTATCGAAAAAGTCAGAGAAAAAGTAAAAGAAAAATTCGACGTCGAGCTTGAGCTTGAAATCGAAATCTGGTAGCAATTTATTAACGGCATAATATAAATGGATTTTGAAATTCCGGGCGGTTTGAAAGTTGCTGTTCTGATGGGGGCCGTTGGCGAGGAGCGGCAGATTAGTCTGGCGAGCGGAAAATGTATTGCTGATGCCCTCAAAAAGACGAAACTATTGGAAGTAATCGAACAGGATTATCAGCCGGATAGGCCCCAAATCCTCGACGACAAAAGCATAGACGTTTTTTTCCTTGCCTTTCACGGCGAATTCGGCGAAGGCGGCCAAATGCAGAAAATCTGCGAAAAGAAAAAACTCGTTTTTACCGGATGCGATTCAAAGGCAAGCAGACTCGCATTTGACAAAATAGCCTGCAAAAAAGTCCTCCAGCAGGCGAAAGTGCCCGTGCCGCAGGCGATAGAAATTAAAACCACAGACCAATTGGCCGATATTGATTCAAAGCTTGAAATAATGGGCAAAAAATTCGTGATAAAACCCGTCAGGCAGGGCAGTAGCGTCGGCGTTCAAATTGTCGAAGGCGCTCAAAATGCAAAAAACGCTGCAGAAAAATGTCTGCAGCAGTTCGGCGATTGTATGCTCGAAAAATTCATCGCAGGAAGAGAAATTACCGTAGGAATTCTGGAAAATAGAACCTTGCCCGTTATCGAGATTAAAACGACCCGTCAGTTTTACGATTATGATGCAAAATATAACGACGATACCACTCAGTTCTTGTTTGATACTATTGCCGATAGGCTTACTTTACGGACAATAAACGACGTCGCTTTGAAAAGTTTCAATGCGCTCGGGTGCAGGGATTTCAGCAGGGTCGATATGATTCTGGCTGAAAATATTCCTTATGTAATCGAAATAAACGCCATACCGGGCTTTACGACACATTCGCTTCTGCCCAAGGCCGCCGCCAGGGCCGGCATCGATATGAGTCAATTGTGTTTAAGAATAATTAAATCCGCACTTCAGAGAGCGGCTGACTAAAAGGTCTGATTTTTCGTGACTAAAAAAAATAAATTCTGGTTTGGTTCGCAAAAGGAGCTTACAAAAACAGAAAAAAAGCAGCGTTTTGCGGCTGTCCGCACTACTGCTATAATCTTTGCCTTTATAGCGATATTTGTAGCAGCCGGCGTAGGTTTTATATTTCTCGACAGATACGTAAAGGGCAATCTGAACCTCAGCGAAAAAACAGTCCCCATCCAGCTTGTTGATTTTCCCGGCTGGGCGGGTACCGAACTTAAGCAAAAGATAATTTCGACGGCAGGCAAATCGCCGGATGATTTCAGACTCACCGAAGATGCCGCTATGAAAATCGGTGAAAACCTCGCGATACTCGCGTGGCTCTACGATGTCAAAGTCCAGGTAAGCAGCAAGGCAATAACCATAAGTGCAAAATACCGCAAGCCTGTCGGGCTTATAAAGGACCATGACCAGCAGTTTTATGTGGATTCTGAACTTATTGTGCTCGATTACGTTCCGATGGGCAAAATGCCGATTGTCGAAATTACCGGAGTACCGGGCCATCTTTTAAGTTGGCGCACCGTCGGAACAAAATGGCAGAGGGATGACGTCGCTGCTGCCGTTGAGCTGCTGGCGCTTCTCGAAAGAATGGACAGCGAAATTGTGCCGAATAAACCTTTGCTTGCCGAAATAAAGTCGATAGATATGAGCAATTTCGACGGAAGAAGAATCGCCTCACAGCCTCATATAGTATTTTATGCCAAAGACGGCACGGAAATAAAATGGGGCGCTAAAAAAGGCCAGTGGCAAAGGCATCTCGAAGCAAAAGACGAAGAAAAACTGACGCTGCTTTACAATACTTATCAGGAGCTCGGAACGGTTCAGTTAAGGGCGGCTCAGAAAGGCAGCTTTATCGACCTGACCCGCCCTCAAACCCTTTCCCTCCCGATTGACAGATACTAACAATAACAACATTTGTTTAGCCCCCACACCTGTGGTGGGGGTCAGTCATTCCCGCGCAGGAGTGTCACCCCCGCTCAACTGCCGCGGGGGCTGATTGATATAAATTTAATTTGCGTGATTCCCTCTCCTCCTCGTTTAACTGTTTCAATTTAGCCTTACCAGCTTCGCCAAGTGCTTCCAAAAATTTCTTTAAGCGCGATCCTCCAAATTCAGTAAACAATGTTGCTCCTTTCTTTGTTGCCATATCGGCCAATTCTTCGTCTGTTCGCAAATTGTAATAGAAAGACACAATAGCCAAAGCTGACGAATCAAATTCATTCCACCACTTCTTTTCGGAAGAAGATTCCATCGCCTTAATAAACTCAATTAAATCACTGCTTGGCTGTTCAAATGGTTTCGACTTTCTGTCAATTATTGGCAACATTGAAATTGCCCAAGATGACTGTCGGTGGACTTCATTTAATCTTGAATTTTTCCATAAATCGATCAATCTCGGAAGAATACTCCTCACACAATCTGGCCTGCAATTGTTTCCTTCACCTAACCACGCAAATGCCCAGCATGCTGCAAAATGAAGATGAAAATCGTATGAGTAGAGAATCGGAACAAGTTTGCCCCCTATAAACATTAACGCTTCTCGCGTCTCAACAGGACCTTGTTGTTTTTCTGCTTTGGCTATTTCGATGTTATGAGTGCTAAAAGTACATGCAATTATCATGATGGCAAATGCGGCCTTTGCTTTTTGGACTGGCAAATCACTTTCTAAAAGCGTGTCAATCGTTCTAAGAACAGAATCATTTAGATGGCCTGTCCAACTAATATCAGCTAACGTTATCTCCCCCAAAGCGTTACCTAAACGTGCTAAATCTATGTCTGATCTCATGTAAGCATCATGAACGACTCTGGAGTATATGCCTCCGTACTTGCTTCGATAAAGTTCTATAGTTAACCAAGCAGGTGAATCTGTTCCCCTTGTTACCCATTCTAATCCTTCCTCTAATAAATTTGGTGCGATCTGAATCTCATCGATAATACATTGCTTCAACAAAGTAATCTGAAAATTGTGTTTATAATCGCGGGGTATCGGGGGATAACTTGGAATTCTATTTTTACAAAGTCCAATCAAATGTTGGATTAGGCCTTGTACATTCCTTCCTGCCAAAACTGCTGCGAGAGGCACAACTTCTCTCCACCTCTCGTCTCCCAAATGCGGTTTAAGAATTCCCAATAGTGTATCGTTATCACGTCGATTAGGATAATATCCATCAACTGCTGCTCGCGCTGCTAAATATTCCTGAAAAGTCAAATGCTGGAATTCGTACATTGGATATAGAGTCCCATCCTCAATCTCGTGACCACTAAGAATCAAAAGACTGCTGCGAAGCTCCACACGCTGAATGAATTCGGCAACGCCAACCTTGGCATAACCAAGCACTTCCGGCATCTGTTTTCGGGCTAAAACTAAAAGCTCATGGAGATGTTTCGAGGAAATTCTTTGTACTCCATCTTTCATCATTGTAAATGCAATGAATGCCAACTGGGGAATCGCTTCATCAGTATCAATCGGTTCATATCCTTGCACGTTCCAAGTCATCAACAATACTTCAATAGCTTTCCCGTAAAGTACACTTCGTCGGGTTGGTAGTTGTCCAACCCAGCGTTTCACCAATAACAGTGTTGTTAATAACAAAGGGTTTTGTGCTAATCGTCTGACACGGTCAGAATCACATATTGTCTTTGCTAAGTTTTCCGCTTCTAAACGCACTTCCTGAGTGTCCCCAACTACCACCTTATGCCATAATTGGGTTAAACGTTTGATATCTTCATCATTAAAATCTGCTATCCTGTAATGTCTGCAATGTCCGCTTAATGCCCCGCCAACTATTCGAAAGCCGGCTTCACGGGATGTAACAACTACGTTCACTGTTGGATAAATAGCAAGGAAAATACATAACTGATGAATGAAGGCAAAACGATCGCCCTCATTTGAGATTTCATCAAGACCATCAATCAGTAATAGAGTATTTCCACTTCGAAGTGCTTCTTTAACAAGAAGCATAAAAACCGTATCCAATTCTGTTATTTCAGCCCTCTTTACAATCCCATAAAGAGCATCGGTAATCGTGGATTCTACAAGATTGCTGAGTTGCCGACATCGAATAAGAAGTGGGAACCAAGATCGCTTTGGTAGATTATCGTCAATCAACTCACTTCTGTCGGGGAATACATACGCAAGAACTAATCTTTTAAGGAGTGTGGTCTTTCCTCCACCTGGTGCGGCAAGAATCGCTAGTCGTGAATGTTCCGAAAGAACTTTGCTAACTGGCTGACGTTCCTTTTGAGTAAATTTTTCAGGTTTTCCTTCGACAGGCAAGGAAACGCTTTTTTTATGTTCAAGGACTTCTTCGAGGTATAAGGGAACAAAGATATTTTCTAAATCAATCCGGCGAGAGCCGACTTCTTGGTCTGCCGGTAATCCTTCCAACGTAATACTGCCACATTCTTCTTCCAAGAATTTGAAGTATTTTGTTTTAGCCTCCGATATTTGATTATCAGAAATTGATGCTTCTATCTTTGGTGCTATGTATTTCAAACTATGCAATCTTCCTTCAGTTAATTTATCGGGTTGTATTATTTTTTCGGCTAAAGCAGGAGCTAGTGCCTCCCCATCAGCGTGAATTAATGCAAAGTGTGTTCTTTGTTTGTTCCTTGTGAAATATATTGCCCAAATCCAGCCTATCTCATGAGCTAATAGTTCGTATGTGGTTTCCAGTTTTAAGCCAGAAGGCTCTTCTGCTGCACAACGCCCAGCTTGTTCGATTGCCTTCTCTAATGGCACTATAATATGTCCCTTGATTAACTCATCTACAACTCGATTCCCACAAAGCAATGTTACGCGGTTACCACCAGCTTCTTTTTCCTGTTCTTTCGCTGTTTCTTTGAAACCTGACAAAGAAATAAAATAACCTGATATTGTTGCGGTCGGATCTGCACGCCTTTCAACATCAAGGGCAGGCCAAAAGGCTGGACACTTGGCGTCAAAGATGTTATGGTTTACAGAGGTGCAGGCTTTATCGTCCCGGTGGCAGGCGATATAAAGCTTATGCCCGGCACCGCCTCGAATCCTGCATTCAGAAAAATCGACGTCGATGTCGAAACCGGAAAAGTTAAAGGACTATTTTAAGAAACTCGAAATTCGAATATCGAAATCCGAAACAATATCGAATTACTAAAATCCAAATATTTAAAACTGTTTGGAATATTTGAAAATTGGAATTTTGAATTTGTTTCGAATTTCGGATTTGGTGCTTCGGATTTTTACGGAGAAACTAATGGCTGCCAAAATCATCGATGGCAAACAAATCTCAGCAGATATCAGGGCCGAATTAAAAGCCGAAGTTGAAAAACTCAAAGCAAAAGGCATAATTGTCGGCCTCGGCGTAATTCTTGTCGGCCAGGACCCTGCCAGCGTTTCTTATGTTACCGCCAAGGAAAAGGCCTGCGCGGAAATCGGCATTTATTCCGACGACAATCGTCTGCCTGAAAATACCTCTGAAAAACAGCTCCTCGAACTTATTTCGAGAATGAACAAAGACCCGAAAATCAACGGCATTCTTGTTCAGCTTCCGCTGCCAAAGCATATTGACGAGCAAAAGATTCTGCTTGCAGTTGACCCAGCAAAGGACGTTGACGGCTTTCATCCGGTAAGCGTCGGCAAAATGGTAACAGGCCAAAAAACCTTCCTGCCCTGCACGCCAAATGGTGTTGTTCAGTTGCTTTTGCGCAGCGGCGTAAAGCTCGACGGCGCTGAGGTTGTTATCGTCGGCAGAAGTAATATCGTCGGCAAACCACTTGCAAATATGCTGATGCAGAAATCTCCTGCCGCCAACGCTACAGTAACAATCTGCCATACGAGGACGAAGGATATTGCCGCTCATACGAAAAGAGCCGATATAGTCATTGCCGCTGCCGGCAAACCAAATACTATAACAGCCGATATGATAAAAGATGGCGCCGTTGTTATTGATGTCGGCATAAACAGGGTTGCCGATTCGACGAAGAAGGCAGGTTTTCGTCTTGTCGGCGATGTCGATTTTGAAGGTGTCAGCAAAAAGGCAAGTTTTATAACTCCCGTCCCCGGCGGTGTCGGCCCAATGACTATTACTATGTTACTATACAATACCGTTGAGAGTGCTAAAACCGCTTCCGGCGTTTAATTTTCGACACTAATTTACACCAACAAAATAATCGGATTTTCCGTTTGTAACGTGTGTTTTTATGCTATAATATGAAATTATGGAAAAAGTGCTGGTAAACTCCGACAAATATAATGGCAAATATATAGCGATAGTAAGCGCTGAGGACAATACCATCATAGGCTCAGGCAATACGCCACAGGAAGCCCTGACTGTCGCTGAAAACAAAGGGTTCAAAAATCCCTTTTTGTTCTTCGTCCCTGCCGGTGATTTAGTGCATATCTATTATGCTGGTTGAAGATTACCCATTTACCGCAGCACGACCGGGCGATGTGGCAAGGCCTTATCTGCCGGTTACAATTATCAATCCCGAAAATAAAAAACAGTTGAATGTCTTTGCTCTGCTCGATACTGGTGCGGATGAATGTGCTTTGCCGGCATCCTTTGCCGCTCCTTTGGGCCATAATTTACAGTCCGGCCATCAGAAAAAAGTAAGTACCGGCAATGGCATTACAATAGCTTATGGCCACACAGTGAATATAAAAGCCATTAACTTCACGGCAGAGAATGTAATAGTTGATTTTATGCCGAATTTATATATTCCGCTGCTCGGCGTTAAGAGTTTCTTAAACAATTTTATAGTTAAGATTGATTATCCAAATAAAAAATTTTCCATCATATAATTACGGCGTCGGCCCGATGACAATTACAATGCTATTATATAATACCGTTGCAAGCGCAAAAGCCGCCGCAGGCGTTTGAAGAAAATAAAATATAAAAAATAAAAACTACATATAAAAAATCAAAAATTAACCGCGGATTATATGGATGAAGTTCAAGAACAGCATGAACGTGTAACGGGCGATGTTTTTATTTCAGAGCTTAATCAGAAACAAGGGAAACGGTACAAATTCTATAAACGAGGAAGCCAAGCACCAGATCTCATCTATCGCGATGGAAGTTCGGAGATTAGCCTTGAGATCGTAACATGTTACTACGATTCGAACGATGCTAAATTCAAATGGCAAAATGCACGAGACTTACCAAGTGCGCCTAGAGGTTGCAGTGGCATAAATCTCGACGAAAGTCTTGTTATGAATATCAATACGGTGCTCGAAAACAAATGTGCAAAAGATTATGGCCAGAATTGTTTGCTTGTTGTATACATCTTGCCTCCTATAACAACTTTCGAAGAAATAAAAGATTTACTGCCAAGTATAAAAGTACCATCGAAACACCAATTTGCAGGAATCTACTTAATGGGAGATTTTGGCAGAACCGCAAATAGTTTAATAGACCACGCTATTTGGGAATTAACGTCGGATTAATAAATTATGGACATCTGCTTATCTTTAAGCCAAGTAGCAATTGTTGGATTTTTTATGGTTGCTCTTTAGCCTCGATAAAAAATGTGGCTTTCTTTACACGGTCAATAAGTTGCTCTCTATTCAATTCTTTCTGTTCTGTTTCCGGTAGCTCAATCAAAGGTCTCAGATAATCAGCTTTGACAGCCCAATTTATATTTTGTGGTAAAGTACCGCTTTCCTCGATAAATGGTAATATTGCCGCCGTGGCAGTAATTACGCCAACAACTTCCCCTTTCTCATTCACCAAGGCTCCGCCCGAATTTCCTGGTTGCACGGGAACGGTAATTTGAAGAAAGGATGAAGCACCTTTTAGGCCGGAGAGGGAACTAACAACACCCTCGGTGTATTTTGCTTCTTCGCCCAAGAGAGAACTCATTGGACAACCTATAGTAAACACTCTATCCCCTGTTTTAACAGACCGCATTGGAGCAACTTTGAGAAAGCTGGACGTGGGTTTTTCTATTTTTAATATTGCCAAATCATTCATAGGGTCACTATGAAGAATTTGCGCCACAACAAAAGATTCTTTTGATAAATAAACCTTTATTGTCTGTGCTCCTTTAATAACGTGATAAGCCGTTACTATATGGCCCTCAGAGGAAATTGCAAAACCTGTACCCTGTGAAGCAACTTGCGGTGGAGTGCTTTTTTGTTCCGAAGGTATAATTACATTTTGAGGGTAAACCTTGATGAAATTCATAGATTCAGTTTTACCCGTATCAATATTTGTCGAATAAATCATAAGTGTTCCATTGGCATCTACAATACTGTTGAAGACTTGTTTTGAGCCGTCTAAATTGTAAAGAGTCGCAACATATCCCTGCTCGGAAGCTGTCTTCTGGAATCCAATAAATACACTCCCAACTTTGAAAACACTACCCGATGGTTCCAAACTTACCCCAACGGAATCCCGTCCGGTTAAATTTGTATTCTTAAGAATGCCTGTTTTCCGATGAGGCCATCCAGGTCGGTTAAGCATCCATATCCCCTCTATGGGGTCGAGTGTACTGATATTCTTGGCACAGTAATCCCGTAAAGTAGTCTCATTAATATCAATAGTTTCCCAATTTTTGAATTTTTCTTTCAATTCCTCTGCATAAGCATTCGCAAGATTTGGGTCAAATCCAGAGTAATGCTTTTTAAACTCAGCAAAGGCAGATTTCAAGGCACTTAGAACGCCAGCCCGTAGAGTATGTCCTCCTCCCCCTTTTTTCCCAGTGCTTGAAAACAATTTTTGGCCTGTAGCATCATACAGCACAAACCAAGCTGAAATATGACGTCCATCACTGTTAAAGCCAAAATTCAACCTCAAGACCTGTAGGCGTTTTTCAGGGGAAAGACTATCTGTCGAACCATAATCCTGTAAAACAGTTAATCCTTCCTTTTGAAATAATTCAGACAAATACTCTTTGAATGCCATAGTATCGGCACGAGTTGCGCCTCCCGTTTCTATATAATCGTTTAAAGGTGGCATGGCAATGTATGAATACCTATTAAGATTAGCTCCTGGAAAAACTATCGCTTCAGAATCACCAAATCCAAGAGAACAGCAAGATAATACAATACCAATCAGTATTCCAACTCTCTTCATAAGATACCCTCGTAAATTTTTCTCTTAATAAATAGGGGTTATCTATTTTTTATTCCTTTCTCATTGTTGCAACTGCTACTCTGCGAAGTACGCTACGTAGCACGAGTCCTCGTTGTTTACCCCGTGAAGTGCTTTAGTTGTCATTCCCGCGCAGGCGGGAATCATCGGGGCTTGCTTTACAAAAATTATACCCTTTTTCTTTTCAAACTCAACGACAAAATCCCCCGCTTAATAAAAAACTCCGCCTTCGGCGGCTCCTCAATTCTTCATTCTTCAATCTACAATCTTCAATTACCTTTCGTGCCTTGGTGTCTTCGTGGCTATCCAAAATTCAGTTTAGCGTATTTCCCGTAATATTTTTTCGCCGCTTCGTCGTAGGCCTTTGCCGCTTCTATTTCATTATCGAAAGTGCCAAGATGTAAAACCAGCCCTTTATAGGTAATTAGTGCGCGATATCTATTATTTCTCTTGTCTAAAGTTACTCCTTTGTATTTTGAGCCGCCTGCCCTGGACATTTTTCTTCTGTTATAGCTGTTTTCAGCGGCTGTAACTATGCTAAGATTATCCCTTGTGTTATTCAGGCCGTCGCCGTCGCCGTGGTCAACGACGAAACCATCAGGCGGGTTCATAATCTCGCGGTGCATCATTAATCGTTTTCTTACGCCGTTAATGTAAATCGTGCGAATCGCATAAAAGGTATTATTGTGATTGTTTGTCGCCTGCCATTTGTGCCTGTTTACTGCCTCGAAATCCTCCGGGCTGACAATAGCGTATTTTCCCTGCGTCAGTTTAATTTTTCGAAAGGCAACGTCGTAGCGCTTTTCCCTGTAACGAAGCAGAAGCCATACGCCGAGGCGTTCTATAAATGAAGGATACCAGATTGGAAGATAAGATTTGGGCACAGGAAATTAAGATTTAAGATTTTAACCACCGATTACACGGATTAAACGGATTTGATAAAATTGAAATCAGCGAAATCAGTGAAATCCGCGGTTCTTTTTTTGTATCTTGGAGGACATATAGTCCTGCCGTATTACCTGAAAACTTGCGCGTTTTTGACGAAAATTCGGTAAAAATTCCGGATGGTTTGCTCATAAGTCTTTGTCAAATAAGGGCGAAATTTTTTTGAGATTTCCAAAACGCGCATGTTTTTTATTGCGCATTTTTCACTATTCGGATAAAATCGGTTGAGTTTTTCTATAAGCCCAGATATGATACCTGTAAACCTCCACACCTTTACAGGTGTGGCTTTGCCTGTTTCTCGCTTGCGCGAGAGAATAATCGCATTCATCCACGGCTTTACAGCCATGGCTTTCTGCAAAGGTGTGGGGGTAAATCCGCCCCGCCCTGCCTACGGCGGGTAAAACATAGGCGGACAAGTTTTTCTGGTAATTCCAATTCCAATTTTTATAATGGCAGGGCTGTTTTTGAAGAAAAATGCATATAAACAGGGATATATAAAAATGAGCGACAAACACGTTCCGCTTACAAAAAAGCAAATCGAGCAGCTTGAAAAACAGAATTGTCAGTGCAGTAATTGGAAAGATGTCCTTGTATCGCCGGATTTCAGGCCTGATACAATCAAAAACACAACATTTTCAGGCAAAATCAAGCTCGGCAGATTCGACAAAATGATTAGCTTTTACGGCGGCGTAACCAAACCGGCCGGCATTTATAATGCGTATCTTCACAACTGCACAGTCGGCGGAAACGTCTATATTTCAAATGTAACTAATCATATAGCAAACTACATCATCGAGGACGACTGCATAATCGACCATATAGACCTGCTTGCCGTGGAGGGCCAAACCTCGTTTGGCAATGGAATCAAGGCGGTAGTTATAAATGAAGCCGGCGGCAGAGAAATACCGATATTTGACAATCTCACCGCCCAGATTGCTTATATCATAGCTCTTTACAGACACAGAACAGAGGTTCGCAAAAAACTCGAAAAGCTGATAGCACAATACACTGAAAGCGTCAAATCCGATATCGGCACAGTAGGCGCAGGCGCCCATTTGTCAAACTGCGGCACAATCAAAAACGTAAAAATCGGTCCTGCTGCCATTATCGGCAATGTAAGGCGTCTTGAAAACGGCACAATCAAAAGCTGTCCGCAGGACCCGACTGAGGTCGGTGCAAGTGTAGTCGCAAAGGATTTTATAATCGCAGAAGGTGTCAAGATAAGCGAAGGTTCAGTTATTTCTGATTGTTTCATCGGCCAGTCAACAAAAATGACCAAGCAATTCTCAGCGGAAAATTCGGTTTGTTTCGCCAATTGTGGTTTTCATCACGGTGAGATATGCTCGATTTTCGCAGGTCCTTACACAGTCAGCCACCATAAGTCCACTCTGCTTATTGCAGGTTATTTTAGTTTCTTCAATGCCGGCAGCGGAACAAACGAGAGCAATCATATGTACAAAATCGGTTCGGTGCATCAGGGCATATTTGAGCGCGGCACAAAAATGACTTCAGATGGATACGTTATGTACCCAGTACGTATCGGTGCGTTTTCAGTGATAATCGGCCGGCATTATGCTCATCCTCAAACGGCCGATTTGCCGTTTTCATATCTTTTTGAAGAAAATGGCAAAACTTTTGTCGTGCCCGGCATAAACCTGCGAACTGTCGGCACTGTCCGTGACAGTGAAAAATGGCCAAAACGCGACGAGCGAAAAGCTCCCAATAAAATGGACCAGATTATCTTCGATGTGCTTAGTCCTTATACCGTGCAGAAGATTATCAAAGGGCTCGACATACTGCTTAATCTTCAGCCGCCGCAGACCCATACGTCAAATGTGATTGTCTGCAATAACCTGCATTTCAGGACTTCCGCGCTCCACAAAGGCATAGAGTATTACACAATTGCTATAAATAAGTTTCTGGGTGATTGCCTGATTGAGAAACTTCGCAGTTCGCCTCTGAATTCGGCTTCTGATTTGCAGAAAATCTTTCAAACGACGGACCCTGCCGGCACGGGCAAATGGCTGGACCTTGCGGGCCTGCTTGCTCCTGAACAATGTGTAAATCAACTGCTTGAGGACATCGAAACTGGAAAATTACATACGCTTGAATCAATTATCAACGGTTTCAAACATCTTTATGACGACTATAACTCATATAAATGGTCGTGGGCAGCCGAGAAACTCCGCAACATTATGAAAAACCAGCAGCAGAATTTATCGCAGGCCGAAAAAGTGATAAAGATTATTAACGACTGGGCAGGAACTAATGAAAAATTAACCTCTCTTATTCTGGCCGATGCAGGCAAGGAATTTTCAGATGAGCCGCGGATTAGTTTCGGCATCGACGGCGATGAAAAAACAAGAGATGCCGACTTTGATGCGGTAAGGGGCACCTTCGAAGGCAATAGTTTTGTCCGTGAGCTTAAACAACAGGGTGAAACTACAAAGAAAACTGCGGAAGAAATGATTAATAAAATTAAAGCCCTTTAATAATAAATTTGCCACCAAGACACCAAGGCACAAAGAAATTAAGATCTAAGATTGAAGAATGAAGAATTTTAGCCACTAAGACATCCGCCGTCACCATTCTACTTCCATCCTTCGTCCGTTTTCGTGGACTACGGAGGACAGGTCGCTAAAGCTACGAAGAAACCAGCTATGGCGGGACAGGCCAAGACACGAAGTTTTTTTACCACTGATTTCGCTGATTCAAATGATTTTAAATTAACCACCCCTGCCTTCCCCTGCTTTCGCAGGGGTAAACTCCGGGGCAGGCTCCGAAAAGAATAAACACGAATTTTCTAATCGCTGATTACGCAGATTGCAATGATTTATTCAGGTGAACAAGACAGAGGATGCGGACGCGAATGTTCCGCCTGAGGCGGATAAATTTTTCGACAGCTGCGATGGCACTAATTTTCACTATGCTTCATTGCAGTATACTGCATACGAGTATAGCAGCTGAAGGATTTATTAATTGAAGATTTGAGAGGTTTCGTTAAATGGTTGCGGTTGCGAGGCACGAAAAGAAAATCAAAAATCAAAAAGCAAAAATAGGTGGCTGAAGAAAAAAGTAGAATGTTCCCTTTTCCATTAGTGATTAACGTCTTTTACTTATGCAGCAATATTTTGTAGATGAACGCCTTAATTGGTTCGAGCCACCCCGCGATAGACGTAATAACACTGATAATCTTTAGTAGTTTCTTGAAGATTCCTTTATTTTTCTTCTCAGTTCCCACATTCTCTTGGATAGATGCACCATGTCCAATCTGTAGATTTCCGGCCTGGACGTCTCCAAATATGTTTACGTTTAACATTGTGCGATTTCCTTTCATAAATTCCCATTTTTGACGTGCCGGACAGCCTGCCCGTGTCCAGTCCCTTAACTCCTCTGCACTCCAGCGGTGGCAGCGGTTCAGCTTTATGCCAAGTGGAGTTTTGCCTGCACTATATAAGGCGTACCAAGTGGTGCGACTAACGCCCAAAGCAGCAGCGGCCTCAGCAGCAGAGAGCAAAAATTTTTCGTGGGTCTCATTCATTGCCGCCCCCTTTTGCTGCAAGGTCGGCAAGTGCCTCTTTTACGGCTGCCGGATTAAATCGACGGTGGTTATTCACATTAAGAAAAGGAATTAAACTCTTGTCCGCAAGTTCCTTCAAATAGCTATTAGGCAGATTAAAATAATTTGCCAGTGCATTAAGCGATACAAACGTGTTTTTATCATCAATAAGCATACTCTGAGAGTACAGATTATAATAAGAGAGGTCAAAGGATTGTGCTCTAAAGTGCTGTAAAGTGCCTTACTGCTCTTTAGCGGTCTTTAGCTCAGGCCGGAATTTTTCAAGATATTCTGCCGGTAACTCAGACTTTGGCAAAGTCCAGCGGCGTTTGCTTACCTGTTGAAAATGATATTTAGGTTTCTTACTTTCTCTTATCTCGCGCAATTTATTCGGACTCAGCTTAAAGATTTTTCCCCAGTCTTTCATCGAAAGCGGCTTTGATTGTTCTTCTTTTTTTTCTTTTCTTTTCAATGCCCTTTCAGTGTCTGTAATCCAATCCTGAATTCCAAGCAAATCGGACGGTATAGGCGGTATCTCACTGGGGCATTCAGCACGGAGTTCAGTCAGCCAGAAGTGTATTGGAATCAGTAAATATCTTGCCACTTCTGGATGTTGCATTTGACAGCAAAGCCAGTTAGGTAAGATTTTTTTTAACAGTTTTATACAATCACTAATAGTCTTGGTTTTACAAATACGCTCTATGTCGGGACGAAGTTGTAAGGAAAATTTTGTCCCTTCTACAATCTTTTTGAATTCCAGTCCACCATCTTCGTAAAAAAGATGGTGTTTTTCCAGCATACCTTGCAATCCAAGAGTTTCCAAGTCTGATATAATAGTTTTACATTTTACTACATCCCGAACCGAAATTGTTTTTTTGGTTTGCTTTTCGGTTTGTTTTTCGTTTGTCATTTTCACCTGTCCTTTTTCGGGTCGGCCTGAGCAGCGGCAGGTTAGACAGGTGAATGAAAAACCTTACCACTGCTCAAACCGCTTAGCGGTTAATTACTCCGCTGTCCCAATTATTCTTAACTTTTACGCTATTTTACCACACAAACCCGTATATTAAAAAACTGTTTTTCCTTGATTATCAGCAGGAAATATCCTATAATGGTATGGTTATTAACGGAGAAGGAAGAAAATGCGATTGTTTTTGAGGATTTCCCATTCGTTCACAATTCAGCGGTATTTTTGCGCATATTATTTTAGAAGAAAAAAAGATTAACAGGTTTTTGGTGAGGAAGAAGAAAATGAAAAAGTTAAGAATGACAATTTGGATAGTGACAACAGTTCTGATGATGGCAGTGGGACAGAGTTTTGGCACTCCTATAATAATACAGTTCAAGGATGGTGGAACGCACAACATCAATTATACCATCGACCAAGATGTGATGGTGGATTATTTAGCACCGGGTATGCAGACCACAGTTAATCTGCTTAATGGGGGAGATATTCGCGACCCCTATAAATTACAAGGATATAACGCCAGCAGGATAAATATATCCGGTGGGGAGGTGCATAATTTGTACGCCTATGACAGCAGCCAAGTAACAATGTCTGGTGGGTCGGTGTATAATTTGTATGCCAGCGACAGCAGCCAAATAACAATGTCCGGTGGGTCAGGGTCAGTGGGTTATAGCAAAAATTTGTATGCCACCGATAACAGTCAAATAACAATGTCAGGTGGGTCGATGAGTTATTTGTGGGCCCAAGACAACAGCCAAGTAACAATGTCCGGCGGAATTATAGGGGAATCCATAGCGTTGTATGGTCAAGCAATTTTTGCAATTGATGGAACTAATTTCGCCATTGATGGAACCCCTTTTGGCTACGGCGAAATTACAAGTATATTTGGCGGTAGTTACTCCAATGACCCCTTCAGAAGACTTACCGGCACACTTGCAAACGGCGATATAATCAACAACCAGTTTCGAATCGGCGAAACTGCTAAAATGGTTCTTATCCCCGAACCCGCCTCCGCTGCGATAATGACTTTGGCTGGTCTGTTCTTTGCCTTGAAACGCAAACAGCGATAAGTTGACAATATAAATCATTGCTTCGGCGGGCAAGCCCGCCACGCTTTTACTTCTCGGCCTTAGTGGATTGGTTTTGAGAAGGAAACGAAAAGTATTTTCGCCATAAGAACAAAACCTGCCCCTTCAACACTGTTCAGGGCAGGCGTGAAACCCCGCCAGAGCGGGACAGGCGGCAGGCTAAATATCGCTGCCGTCCGCCAGAGGTGGATAAGAAACAATATAAAAAATAAAAACTACATATAAAAAATCAAAAATATTAAGTCGTTTGGTGGGAGAAAAAGAGTTGCCAAAAACGTAAAATAGCTTTATTTATTTCTATGACTGTTCCAAGGTCTTGTTGCAAACAATGTATGGTTTGAATTTGGTGCCAGCTTCCAGATAGCTAGACTTATGAGGCTGTTATTGGTTACGCCGAAATGTCCCATTAAGTATATCCCTGCAAAATGGTATTTCGATGGTGCCTTTATACTTGGCAGTAAATCTTTCATGTCTTCGAAGGTTATTATAGGGGGTGTGATGTATACAATCAAGAAACAATTCTGGCCATAATCTTTTGCGCACTTATTCTCAATATCTGTGTTGATATTCATAATAAGATTTTTCTCGAAATCCGTACCATCTGTACTTTCCCAACCTTTAGGTGCATCTGGACGGTTTCTTGCAATTTGCCATCGTGCCTTAGCGTCGTTAGAGTCGTAATAACAGGTCGAAATTTCGAGACTAATCTCTGAATTTCCATCGCGATAGATAAGATCTGGTGCTTGGTTTCCTCGTTGATAGAATTTGTACTGTTTCCCTTGTTTCTGATTAAGTTCTGAAATAAAAACATCGCCCGTTGCACGCTCATGTTGTTCTTGAACTTCATCCATGTAATCCACCGTTAAAGTTATAAACCTCTGGCGATTTTGGCACTCTCAACCGTATTGTATAGTAACATGGTGATAGTCATAGGTCCGACACCGCCGGACATCTTACTATTTTATGTGTTCCAGAAAATCCCTGCAATTTCTTTCAGACAGGATTTTTAATCAAAAAAATATTATACCCTGTCAGTTTTTTAAATGCCAGAGGTTGTTTTTGGGAGGGGGAAAGAAAAAACCCGCCCACAGGTGGCGGGGTTAATCACGAAATAAATTGTTTGTTTTGTTTTTTTAGGTATCATTTTTAACATGCCTGAATTAATGGGATATATGGCGACGTGGAATACATACGGCCGTTGGCTGCCGGGCGATGAAAGAGGATATGTTAATAATACAGGTCAAAAGTTGGCGGGTAATAATGGTTTGCTTCAAATAAGTGAAGAACGGCAAAAATACCCAACTGTAATATTAAAAAATAAAGAAAAGAAAATCGCAGAACAAATAATCCTTGCCGAGGCAGAAAAAATCGGACATAAAATCATTGCACTGGCAGTATGCACAAATCACGTTCATCTTTTGGCAAAGCCACATCAACAATCCATAGAAAATATAATCGGAAGGTATAAAAGTTTAACAACACGCGCATTCTGGGAATACGGCAGAAAAGGTAAAATCTGGTCAAGAGGATTCGATAAACAATTTTGTTATAGTATAAAAGAATTGACGGCAAGAATTGACTACGTGCAAAAACATAATGATTGATAAAAACATCCCCGCAAAGCGGGGCATTACCCCGGTATCTGCCTTCGCGAAAAAAAAGGGACCTCGAAGCGAGGTATCTTCCCCGGCACAGGTCCGGGGGTTAAACAAGGTTGTTGGCGGATTTTGCGCTTTCGACGGTATTATACAATAGCATAGTAATAGTCATAGGGCCGACGCCGCCAGGGACGGGGAAATTGAACGTCGAACATTTAACGTTGAACTTCCAACATTGAATGTGGAACGCCTATTGTGCAAAAGTTTTTTCAACAGCCCCAACGTCCCCTATTAAATATAATAGTTGAGGCCGGCAGGAAGAGGGAATATAATATTTGCCGGTTTTTTTAAGGTATGGTTATAAATCGTATGAAGCGCCAAACAAAAAATAGAAAGGGAAAAACAATGAAGAAAGGAATAATTATTGTTGGATGTATCGCAGCAGTTATTTTAATAATACTGCCCTTTTCGGCAAGAATGGTAAGGGCGGGACAACGCGGCGTTTTACTTCACTGGGGAGCGGTACAAGATAAAGTTTTAGGCGAAGGACTTTATTTTATTATGCCGATTATGAGCGGCGTTGAGAAAATTGACGTCAGGACTCTCAAACTCGAATTAAAGGCCTCAGCATTTTCAAAGGATTTGCAATCGGCCGATGCGATTATCGCGCTGAATTATCATATTTCGCCGCTAGAAGCCAATAAACTATGGCAGGAAATAGGCGGTGAGTACCGTGAAAGAATCATCGAACCAGCGATACAAGAGGTAGTGAAAGCGGTAACAGCAAAATTCAACGCACAAATGCTCATAGAAGACAGGGCGACAGTGAAGAAAGAAATAGTAGATTTATTAAGGGACAGATTAGGCAAAAAATATATCATTGTTGACGATGTATCTATTGTAAATTTTGATTTTTCGGATGAATACGAAAAAGCAATAGAAAACAAGCAAGTCGCACAGCAAAACGCTCTTGCGGCTGAAAATGTTCTCAGGCAAAAAGAAATTGAGGCCAAACAAAGAATAGCAACGGCACAGGGCGAGGCGGAAGCTATCAGGATACAGGCCGAGGCTATCTCAAAGCAAGGCGGAGAAGCATATATTAAGATTAGGGCCATTGATAGATGGAACGGCGTATTGCCTACAGTTGTGAGCGGCGGAGAGATTCCTTTTTTGCCTATGTCTAACATAGAACTAAAACGTCAGTGAACGTTTGGGAGTTAAAAAGATGAAGTGCTAAACGAATGACGGACAAGTATTAAAAATTAAAATGTTTTTTCAACAGCCCCTCTGTCTCTATTTGTTTGAAAGGAACAGGAAAATGAATGATTTTTATTCTTCTTCATCTGTCGTATTGGCACATAGCTTCTTTACAAGTGTCGGTATTGGAGTATCTTTTTTAATCGTAATGTCTCTTTTAGTGTTCGGGCCTTTGTTATTCAGAAAGACTGTTAGAATGCCGAAAGGATTATTTATTTCTTCTTTCATTTCCTATGTGTTGGTATTAATTAATATTCTGTATTTTGCCTTTCATTTGTTGATTCCTAAAATAATATTATATCCTTGTTTCTTGGTAGTATTTTATCCAAGTTTCTATATTATTTACGCTATAGACTTCTTATTGGGATCAGAGGGCATATTTGGTGGGTTAAATATCTTCTTCTTGGTTGCATTTATTATAGATACGTTGTGTATCTTTGCGATAATAAGGCTGATCTTATATATCAAACACAAGATTTCAGTTAAAAAATCGCAGATAAGACAAGGAGGGTAAAACGCCCTTGGATTATGCGGAATCAGCGGAAATGATAAAATTATTAAAATCCCATGAAACTAAAGAACAATAATCCCAAACCGCCTTATATGAGTTTGTTTAAAAAAAAAGGAGAACTCATGTGTTTGCAAGTTTTGCACTTTCGACGGTATTATACAATAGCATAGTAAGTGTCATCGGGCCGACGCCGCTGGACATCTTACTATTTTATGTGTTCCAGAAAATCCCTGCAAACAGCCGGCACAGGCCCGGCAAGCTCTAAAAGCCGCTGCTTATCGAGCATATAACCATAGCCGTGAATCTCCATATGCCGGAATAAAAGCAAATCGCGGAAACAATTAAGCTGTACCTCCGATACCAGATTATGTTTTTGGGCTGCTAAAAGCAATTCCTTATGCCAGCCTTGAATTTTTTCGATTTTGACATTTTGGGATTCAAGCTGACTGCGAAGAATTCTTTCGATGCCGGTGTAAATATCCTGAAGCAATTTCCCCAATGCAATAACTTCATAATCGGAAATGTCTTTCTTTGGCAATAACTCTTCCGTCATTTTTATTGTGCGCAGAATATTTTGGCGTTCGGCGTGAATATAATCAGTTTCTGCGCTCATAAATGCGGATTCCCTTCTGGCGTATTATGGTTGCTATAGGGGGATTTTGCGAAAGGTCAACAAGGTCAACCGGTTTCGGCAATTCAAAAAACAATCTGCCGTAAAAGTCAAAGAATTTTTCCGGCGCCAGCCCTTCAACCGCAAGGTCTATATCTTTAGCATGCTGCTCATCTTCTACTGAAGAGCCGAACAGCCATACCCTTTTAACCCCGTATTGCTCAGCGCAAGACTTTATTATTTGTTTAAGTTCTGACGAATACATATCTTAAATATAAAAAACTAATTACCGTTTGTCAAACAAAAATCCGTGTAAATCTGTGCCTGCCCCGTGAGATGTCCCTTGGACTATCTCATCGGGGTTCATCCGTGTCTAAAGTTAAAGACTTGACGCGATTTTTGCGCTTTCGACGGTATTATACAATAACATTGTGATTGTCATTGGACCTACGCCGCCGGGGACGGGAGTGATTAAACTTGCCTTCTTGCTGACGCCTTCAAAATCAACATCGCCCACAAGTCGAAAGCCCGCCTTCTTTGTCGAATCGGCAACCCTGTTTATGCCGACATCAATAACAACGGCGCCATCTTTTATCATATCGGCTGTTATAGTATTTGGTTTGCCTGCAGCGGCAATGACTATATCAGCTCTTTTCGTATGAGCGGCAATGTCCTTCGTCCTCGTATGGCAGATTGTTACGGTAGCGTTGCCGGCAGGAGATTTCTGCATCAGCATATTGGCAAGCGGTTTGCCGACGATATTACTTCTGCCGACGATAACCACCTCAGCACCTTCGAGCTTTACGCCGCTGCGCAAAAGTAATTGAACAACGCCATGAGGCGTGCAGGGCAGGAACGTTTTTTGGCCTGTTACCATTTTGCCGACGCTTACCGGATGAAAGCCGTCAACGTCCTTGGCTGGGTCAACTGCAAGCAGAATCTTTTGCTCGTCAATATGCTTAGGAAGGGGAAGCTGAACGAGAATGCCGTTGATTTTCGGGTCTTTGTTCATTTTATTGACGAGTGCAAGCAAATCCTTTTCGCTTGTCTCGGCAGGTAAACGATTATCATCGGAATAGATACCGATTTCGCCGCAAGCCTTTTCCTTGGCAGTAACATAGGAGACGCTTGCAGGGTTGTCGCCGACAAGGATTACGCCAAGGCCGACAATTATGCCTTTTGCTTTGAGTTTTTCAACTTCGGCTTTTAATTCAGCTCGAATATCAGCTGAGATTTGTTTGCCGTCGATGATTTTGGCAGCCATTAGTTTCTCCGTAAAAATCCGAAGCACGAAGTCCGAAATTCGAAACAAATTCAAAATTCCAATTTTCAAATGTTCCAAACAGTTTTAAATATTCGGATTTTAGTAATTCGATATTGTTTCGGATTTCGATATTCGAATTTCGAGTTTCTTAAAATAGTCCTTTAACTTTTCCGGTTTCGACATCGACGTCGATTTTTCTGAATGCAGGATTCGAGGCGGTGCCGGGCATAAGCTTTATATCGCCTGCCACCGGAACGATAAAGCCTGCGCCTCTGTAAACCATAACATCTTTGACGCCGAGTGTCCAGCCTTTTGGCCTGCCCTTGATGTTCGGGTCGTGCGAAAGTGAAAGATGTGTTTTGGCCATACAGGTGCCGAGTTTCTGCGACTGCGGGTCTTTTTCAAGAGCCTTTATTTTTTCTAAAGCCTGCGGGGTGAATTCGACGCCGTCGGCGCCGTAAATCTCTTTTGCGATAAGCTCGATTCTCTGCCTGAGGGGAGAGGCCAATTCATAGAGGAATTTGAAATTATTTTTTTCCTCGCATACTGCCGAGACTATCTCGGCAAGCTCTCTTGCGCCGTCGCCGCCTTTGAGCCAATGCTCCGAGACGGCGCATAGAGCCCCATTCTGCTCGGCGATTTTTCTGACCAGCATAACCTCAGGCTTTGTATCGGTAGAAAAACTGTTAATGCAGACGATGGGTTTTATGCCGCTTTTTTTGACGATTTCTATATGTGCGAGAAGGTTTTCGCAGCCCTTTTCGACAAGGCGGAGATTTTCATTCGTATATTCCGTGCCGAGAGGCAGGCCGGGTTTGACGGCAGGGCCGCCGCCGTGCATCTTCAAGGCTCGAATTGTAGCGACAATAACGACAGCATTGGGAGTAAGGCCTGAGAGGCGGCATTTTAAGTTCCAGAATTTTTCAAAGCCTACATCCGTGCCGAAGCCGCTTTCAGTTATATGATAATCGGCAAGTCTTGTGCCGAGCATATCAGCTATAATGGAACTTTGCCCAATCGCGATATTTCCAAAGGGACCTGCATGGACAAAGATGGGCTGGCCTTCAATGGTCTGCAGCAGATTCGGATTGATTGCATCAACGAGCCAAGCTGTCATCGCTCCGTCAACTTCGAGGTCGGCGGTGGTGATTTCGCTGCCTTTTTTATCATACGCGACAATGATTTTTGCCATTCTTTTTCGCAAATCCGCAAGGTCTTTTGCAACAGAAAGTATCAGCATAACCTCGCTCGAAGCGGATATTGCAAAGCCGGACTCCATTTCAAAGCCGTCCAGTTTTGTGCCTCTGCCTATAATGATGTTCCGCAACGCCTGAGCGCAAAAGTCCATAACCCATTTCATCTGTATTCTTTCCGGGTCGATGTTGAGCCTTTTAAGCCCGGCCTTGGCAAGTTTTTCATCGTCATAGTTTCGCTCGTGCTGCATTCTGCTGGTAAGGGCAACCATCGCGAGGTTATTAGCATTGGTAATCGAGTCGGTATCGCCTGTAAATCTGATTGAAAGGGGGGCGAGCGGTATGCATTGACTAAGACCACCGCCGGCAGCTGAGCCTTTGATGTTGAATGTTGGGCCGCTGCTGGGCTGACGTATCGCTCCGGAAACCTTTTTGCCAAGCCTGCCAAGGCCCTGAACAAGACCAATAGTAGTAGTAGTTTTGCCTTCTCCGAGAGGTGTTGGGGTTATAGCTGTAATGTCGATGTATTTAGCCTTGTGGGCCGAAGCAGTGCGGTTGAGAACTTTTTTATAGTCAATCTTGGCAAAGAGTCTACCCATAGGGATAACCTCATCGGCCCTGATGCCGAGCTGGGCGGCAACCCGGAGAATGGGTTTTGCAGTTGACTCGGCAGCTTCGGCTATCTGCCAATCCTTCATTTTTGTCGGGTCGAGGTTCATCTATTTATCCTTAATCGGTAATCGCAAAAGCCTAATATTAAATAGGTTTTCCTGAATTTTCGCCTAAAAATGCCGAAAATGATATAAACAAAAAGCGTTTTTTTGAACTATTCTGCTATTTGAGGGGTAAATTGGTGTTAATTGTGCTGAAACTCACCTGTCCAAACCAGCCAAAATGGCATCGACGTTGACATTATCACGCAAAAGTTCGTAAGTTCTGGCGATTTTGTCGCGGTCGTCGGAACGGATTTTAAAGTGCAAGTCCTTCATCTTGGCTGTAACGGTAAAGGTATCCTCGTCAGTGAGAAGCACCGGAATAGTGCTTTTTAAAAGAAGAGACAAAATAGTCGAATCGGGCTTTAAGCCGCCGGTAAGTATCAAGCCGCAACTGCACAACTTGTCATGAAAATCGGTCGATTCAGATAAGGCAAGGGTAAGCAGGATATTGTCAATGCGGTCGCCCGGCGTGATTATCAGGGTATTCTTATCGATATAATTAAGCACATTCTGCGGCTCCATTGCGGCAATGACGGTATGCCCGATTTTGTTGGAAAGCGATTCCCGGCCGCAAAGAACGTCATAGTCAAATTCCTCGGCAACCTGACCGACAGAAAAAAACGAAAGCGATGAATCATAAGGAATAGTGCCAACGAGCTTTGTGCCGATAAGCTCAAGCCCTTTGGGCACTATCGCACGGATTTTTTCGTATTTGTGCGAGTAAATTTTATTGAGGATTACGCCAATTACGCTGACATTGTATTGTTTAAAAAGGGCAAGAGACATTGAGACTTCATCAATCGGCCTGCCAATACCGCCGGATGAGACTATTACGACGTTCGCTCCGAGCATCTGTGCGACGCGTGCATTTGACAGGCCGAAACAGCTTCCAACTCCGGCATGACCTGTGCCTTCAATGATAATCGTGGAATGTTTTTGTTTTAGTTTGCTGAAGCTTTCCATTATCCGCTGCTCGAGCGTTGAAACATCAGGGTTTAAAATAAACTGTGCTGTAAAACCCTCTGCAACGGCAATAGGACTCATGTCTGAAGGGCGGTCCTCAAAACCAAAAGCCTGGTGGGTAAGAACCGCATCTTCGTCGATGCTGTGGCCGTCATACTGGACATAACGCTGGCCGACAGGCTTGAAATAACCCGGATTGTAGCCCTGATTCCGCAGATACTGAATCAGGCCGCATATAACGGCGGTCTTGCCGCTGTCCTGGCCGGTTGCGCTTATGTAAAGTGGTTTCATACAGGTATTTATAGTATACAAATGTAAATTTTACAAGTATAAGCTCAAATTCTGCGGCTGAAGTTTAAGAGTACATAACTTGTTGTATGTAAATCAATTATGGCAATTTAGGCAAAATAGTGCCAAATTTTATCTCTTAAGGTATAATTGACCGAAATTCATATATGACTAAAAGAATAGCGATACTCGGTTCGACAGGCTCAATAGGCACAAACGCCCTGCGAGTTATAGAAGCACTTGGCGGCGATTACGAAGTTGCTGCGCTTACTGCTCACAGCAATGTTAAACTGCTTGCCGAACAGGTCAGAAAATTCAAGCCGAAAATCGCAGTAGTTACCAATCCTAATAAGGTCGATGAATTGGAGGCTCTGCTGCGAGGCGTGGATATCGAGATTCATGCGGGCGAAGAGGGGCTTTTGGCCGCAGCCTCAGATAAGAATGTAGATATAGTGATAGCCGCGATTGTGGGCGCAGCGGGGCTTGAAGCGATTTTGTCGGCGGCAAAAGCCGGTAAAACCATTGCGATCGCCAACAAAGAGCCATTAGTTATTGCCGGCGAGCTTCTGACGGAAACCTGCCGGCAGAATAACGCAAAAATTCTGCCGGTTGACAGTGAACATTCTGCCGTTTTTCAGGCTATGCAGTCAGGAGGCGCCAAAGAAGTAAACAGAATTATCCTGACGGCAAGCGGAGGACCGCTGCGAGGTTTTAGAGCCGAGCAGATTCAAAATGTAACAATTGAGCAGGCACTGGCGCATCCTACGTGGAACATGGGTAAAAAAGTTACCATAGACTCGGCGACAATGATGAACAAGGCGCTGGAAGTAATCGAGGCAAGATGGCTGTTCGATGTGCCGGTGGAAAAAATCGAGGTTCTCGTCCACCCGGAATCCATCGTGCATTCCATGGTGGAGTTTGTCGATGGTTCAATAATAGCTCAGATGTCTGCGCCGGATATGTGCCTGCCGATACAATATGCCCTGACATTTCCGAAAAGAGTAAAGGGAATAACAAGGCATCTGAAACTTGAGCAGATAGGGAGACTGACCTTTGAAAAACCCGATATGGAAGTCTTTAAGGCTCTGAAGATTGGTTATCAGGTCGCACGAACCGGCGGGACGGCAGCAGCAGTTTTTAATGCAGCAAACGAAGCGGCAGTTAAAGAATTTCTGGAAGGAAAGATAAAATTTGTTAATATAGTCGAACTTATTGAGTATTGTCTTGATAGGCATAAGGTTAAATCGAATGCGACGCTGGAAGATTTGCTTTCAGCCGACAACTGGGCAAGAAATGAGGTCAGGGAATGTCTGAAAAGAAAAGTATAGCGGTGCAAAATCTTAAAAATGCGGCAATGCTGGCGGCAATAGTAGCCCTTATTGGCTGGTGGGCAGCTAAAGATATCGAGAAAGCTGCGAACGTGATGCTGGCGCTGGTTGGACTTGGCGCGGTGATATTTGTGCATGAGCTTGGGCATTTCACCGCAGGAAAGCTGTGTGATATAAATGTTGAGGCTTTTGCGATAGGGTTCGGGCCGATTGTTCTGGGCATCAAAAAATTAGAGAATTTTTTACAGTTTAGAATCCTGCCGACCATTCTTGTCAAAAACAATGACCCGAACGGCAAAGGACTTTTGTGTTTCAAAATTCCTGTCCGCTGCAAAACCGGCGAAACCGAATATCAGTTGAGGATTTTTCCGGTAGGGGGTTTTGTAAAACTTCTTGGACAGGAGGATATCGGCGCAGACAAGCCGAGCGACGACCCTCGCTCATTTTTAAACAAGCCGATATGGAAAAGAATAGTGGTTGGGGCTAGCGGCGTAACCTTCAATGTTATTGTGGCGATAGCGTTTTTCATTGTGGTCTTTACGATAGGTATCAGGATGCCGCCGGCAATCGTCGGCGATGTTGTGCCGGGTATGCCCGCTGATAAGGCAGGCCTGAAAGCCGGGGACAAAATAATAGCTGTTGACGGCAAAACGAATGTCGATTTCACAGATGTTGCCATGGCAGCAGCGCTTTCAGACAGAGGCGAGGCTGTTGGTTTAAAGGTCGAACACAGAAACGGTACTGTGGAAGATATGGAAGTAGAACCTGCGGCCTCAGACAGAGGGGTTCGAGAGTTTGGCATTTACAGGCCGGATACACTTGAAATAGCAGAAGTCTTAGAGCCTAATGTTCTGTTTGAGAGTGTCGGTTTAAAGCCTGGTGATAAAATTGCTGCTGCCGGTGGCGAAAAGGTTGAGAAGCCCTGGCAATTTACGGAGGCTGTTAAGAATACTCTCGAAAAGGATATTCCTGTTGAGATTCAGAGGCCCGGCCAGGCCGAACCTGTTCAAACCCGCATTAAACTGGGTCTTTCGCTGGCAAACAACTATAAGATAGAAACCGATGCCGATTTGGGACACATCTATTCAATGGTGCCGAGGTTAAAGATTGCTGCTGTTGCCCGGAAAAAGGTTGCGGTTGAAGATAGAGCGAAAGTGCTTCTTAATCGTTTCAATATTATAAAATGGACTGTCAAACCGGAACTTGAACTAGTGGCCGGGGATATAATCGTAAGAGTCGCCGAGGTAAATAATCCGACATTGCTTGAGCTTCGGATGTTAACAGGTGAATACGGTGATAAGTATATGCCAATAACAGTTCTGCGAGATGGAGCCGAGCTGACCGGAGAAGTTAAGCCTGTTAAAGACGACGGGAGATTTGTTGTTGGAATAATAGCCGGACTTGATATTGAACATTCTGTCGTTGCTAAAACAATAAAAGCTGCCGAAGGCTTAGAACTGCCGGCGATTCCATCAGGAGCAGAGATAATCAGTATTGATAATGAAAAAGTCTTAAACTTTTATGATGTTATCAGGGTAATGAAAGCATCGCAGGGCAGACAGATAAAAGTGAAATATCGTATTGCGGACTCCGATGAGATTGGTTTTGTTGTTTTTAAGGTGCCCGAAGGCGAAGCTGTTGGAATCTCGTCATATTTAGCCGATAATGTTCCGTTTAAGCCGTTGGAAAAACTTTTTAGAGCAACCGGGCCGATTGACGCGGTGGCGATCGGCTGCCGAAAGACCGTGGTCTTTATAGTGCAGACGTATATCACAATTAAAGGACTCATTCTCGGCACTATAAGCCCCAAGAGCCTTATGGGGCCGGTGGGCATAATAGCAGCCAGTTCCAGGATTATCGCAGAGCGTGAATTCATAATGTATTTTTATTTTATGGGTCTGATAAGCGCCTGCCTTACTGTTGTGAATTTTCTGCCGCTGCCCATACTCGACGGAGGACTCGTTGTGATGCTCATAATCGAAAAAATCAAAGGCTCGCCGGTACATACAAAGGTGCAGGAATGGCTGACATACGCCGGTCTTGTTATCATCGGAGCTTTGTTTGTGATGATTACATATAACGATATTATCAGGGTGTTCTTCAACAGATAGACAAAAAGGATATTATCAGATGTGCAAGGATAAAACTGACGTAAATAGTGTCCTGAAATGGAGGAAGAGGAATTCTTATTATTACAGATGGATAGAGAAGATTCATAAATTTACAATAAGGCCTAACAGCAGAATTCTGCATATCGGCTGTGAAGCGGGTGATTTGCTGGCAAGCCTTAATCCTTCATACGGGCTGGGAATAGACCCTAACAGAGAGAATATCGAACTGGCAAAGACAAGATTTCAAAACCTTGTTTTTCAGGCTGCCGACCCTCATGAGTTTAAAACATACGAGAAATTTGATTACATAATCATATGTAATTCACTTGGTCAGTGGCATGACATACAAAAGGTTTTTGAAAATACGCGTTCTGCCGTAACTGCTGAGACGCGAATTATAGTAACATATTACAATTACCTCTGGGAGTTTATATTTCGGCTGGGCTCTTTCGTGAAATTGAGAAGGCCTTACCATTATCAGAACTGGCTTGCTCAGGACGATATAATTAACCTGCTGAACATTGCTGATTTTGATGTAATCAGACAGGATTCGTATGTTTTACTTCCCAAGCGAATCTGGCCGATAACTTCCATTTTCAATTATTTCCTTTCACCATTGCCGGGATTAAAACATCTGAACCTGGTCAATCTGATAATCGCAAGACCCGCGGCCGCTAAGATGCCTGAGAATGAGCTTTCCGTATCCGTGATAGTGCCGTGCAGAAATGAAAAGGGCAATGTTGGAGACGCTATTAAGCGAATACCTCAAATGGGGCGTCAAACTGAGGTTGTTTTTGTTGACGGCAACAGCACTGACGGCACTGTGGAAGAAATAGAAAGACAAATAAAGCTTCATCCCGAAAGGAATATCAAATTGCTTCATCAGGGCGAGGCAAAAGGCAAAGGAGATGCGGTAAGAAAAGGCTTTGCTGAAGCCTGCGGCGATGTGCTGGCGATACAGGATGCCGATTTAACAGTGCCGCCTGAGGACCTGCTGAAGTTTTTCAAGGCATTATGTCAGAGTAAAGGTGAGTTTATCAGCGGCTCGAGATTAGTTTACCCTATGGAAAAAGAGGCAATGAGGTTTCTAAATCTGCTTGGAAATAAATTCTTTAGCGTCTTGTTTACCTGGCTTCTGGGGCAGAGATTTAAAGATACTCTCTGTGGCACTAAAATGATAAGCAAAAAGAATTATGAGCTTATTGCTGCTAACCGCTCTTATTTCGGCGAGTTTGACCCTTTTGGAGATTTTGACCTGATTTTCGGCGCGGTAAAGCAAAATCTCAAGGTTGTCGAAATACCGGTTAATTATAAGGCCAGAACATACGGGACAACAAACATCAGCAGATTCTGGCACGGATGGCTCCTGCTGAAAATGAGCTGGATAGCCTTTAAAAAAATAAAATGGCTGGGCAGAGGTTAATATAATGAATTTGCTGGAATACTTAAGGCAGCCTGAGTCAAGAAAAATTAAAAATCTTGACGACCCTCAGACAACTATTCTGCATTCGCAAATTATAAAAGGAAAAGTTTTTTTAAGAAATTTGTATACCGACTTTTATAAAATTTTCAAAGAAGCAATCGACCAAAATGCCAGGGTGACGGTTGAATTAGGCAGTGGAGGCGGATTTATAAAGGAAATTATGCCAGATGTGATTACCTCCGATATTATAAATGTGCCGAATGTAGATATGATATTTTCAGCAGAGCAAATGCCCTTTGAAAGCAACAGTGTCGACGCATTTTTCATGATAGATGTGCTGCATCATATTAAAGGACCAAGAGTTTTTTTCTCTGAAGCGCAAAGATGCCTGAGAAAAGGCGGCAAAATAGTTATGATTGAACCTGCTAATACGATATGGTACAGGTTAATAATTAAAAACTTTCATCATGAGTTATTTGACACATCGGCAGGGTGGGAGATGAACAAGACCGGGCCGTTATCTGATGCCAACGGAGCGTTGGCCTGGATAATATTTCAAAGAGACAGAAAACTTTTTGAATCAGAATTCGAAAATCTGAAAATCAAAAGCATCTGTTTTCATACTCCCTTTAGATATATAGTAAGCGGAGGACTAACCTACAGACAACTGCTTCCCTCGTTTATGTACGGCTTCGTCAATTTTTTGGAGATTTGTCTTCGTCCTTTTAACAAATGGCTTGGGATGTTTGAAACAATTGTTTTAGAAAAACAGTAATAAATTTAAGGTGAAGATTGATGGGCATTAAGACTGAAAACAATTCATCTGTTAAAAAGAAAAAAGTTTTAATTTTTATTGTATGCTATAATGCGGAACATACCATCGAACCAGTCCTTAACCGCATTCCGCAGGAAATATGGGGGAATAAAAATTATTACAGCGAAGTATTGATTATAGACGACCAGTCTTTCGACCGGACTTTTTACAAGGCTCATGAATATTCGAGGCTTTACCCCGACCGTCATCTGACAGTGTTGTACAATCCTAAAAATCAGGGTTATGGAGGCAATCAGAAAATCGGCTATTGCTACGCTATCCGGCAGGGCTTCGATGCCGTTGTTTTACTGCATGGCGACGGAC
>Ga0315294_10001013_pt1 | contig 30319 bp, 22 predicted proteins | sample YL17G13_40_MG_FD_203626 | JGI IMG/M metagenome (GOLD analysis project Ga0315294, IMG submission 203626) | Sediment microbial communities from Yellowstone Lake, YNP, Wyoming, USA - YL17G13_40 | ecosystem: Environmental > Aquatic > Freshwater > Lake > Sediment | place: USA: Wyoming | collected...
AACGATTGGTGATGTATCAGGTATCGGTCCTGAGATAGTTTTCAAAGCATTAGCTCAGATAAAAAACCCTGAACGGTGCATCACAATTATTGGACCAAGAAAAATATTAGAAGATATTAACCACAAGATTGGCACAAGATTTTCACAAGATTTATCTCTGATTTCTCGTGTTAGCCCCGCCCCTATTTATGCAAGTCACAAGAGAATCAATCACACAACTAAGATTGACAAAAACCTAGTTGAAAATAGGGGCGGGGTTAATCTGGTGGAATCTGGTGGTTCCTTTTCTTATAAATTTGGTAAACCTCAGAAACAGTGCGGTATCGCATCTTTTCTGCAATTGCATTTAGCATCGCATTTACTAAAGACTGGTAAAATTAAAGGCATTGTTACTGCACCAGTATCCAAAACCGCTCTGGCAATGGCAGGATTTCCTTATGCTGGTCAGACCGAATATTTTGCTACCGAATTTGGTGTCAAGAAATATGGGATGCTTGCCTGGTCAAAAGACTTGAAAATCATTCTTGTTACAATCCATAAACCCTTAAAAGATGTTCCGAAACTTATAACTGAACAAAATGTTTTAGAAAAGATAAAACTATTAAATGATTACTTAATCTGCTTTGAGAAGAAACGAAAACCTAAGATTGGTGTTCTCGCATTAAACCCTCATGCATTTGAATTTAGTTGTGGCGCTGAAGATAAAATTCTGAAAGCAGTAAAACAAGCACGAAAACTTGGCATTTCCGCTCAAGGTCCTATCCCCGCCGATTCAGCATTCTCTAATCTTGGAATCGCATTTGACGCGTATGTCGCTATGTACCACGACCAGGGAATGCTACCAGTTAAGTTATTGGCAAAGGGGACTGGAACAAACATGACATTGGGTCTGCCTTTTATCCGCACCGCACCATTACACGGTGTCGCATTTGATATTGCTGGCAAAGGCATTGCCAACCCAAATGCAATGCTAAATGCCATCCAACTCTGTCAAAAACTGACACAGCATTAATTTAACCACTGATTTCACAGATTTAACGGATTAAACAAAATTAAACCACAGAGGACACAGAAACTTCAGAAAAGTTACTTCTCCCTTGACGGGAGAAGATTAAGATGAGGGTGATTTTCTTACCGCAGAGAACACAGAGACACAGAGGAAAAGGTAAGGAAAAACTCTGTACTCTCTATAACTCAGTGACTCTGTGGTTAAATAAATTTCTGTCTTTCGTGTTTTCGTGGTTATTTTTAATTAGATACATTTGCGGTAATGAACCTTGACATATTGAATAATAGAAATATAATTTAGTATGCTAATTGAATATATTGAAACTGCTTTAAAAAAGGCACATTACGAAATTATCGATGATAACGAGCCATTTTATGGCGAAATTCCGGGATTTAAGGGACTATGGGCAACCGGTAAAACCCTTGAACAATGTCGGGAAAATTTAACGGAAACTTTGGAAGGATGGATATTACTCAGCATACAAAAAAACCTTCCTTTGCCAAAACTTGGTAAGTTTACTGTAAAGCCCCTTGAATTAGTAAAGACCTGATTTGTCAAAACTAACCCCCATAACCCATCTTGAGTTAATTAAACGCCTAAGAAAATATGGATTTGAAGGACCATTCCAGGGTGGCAAACATCAATTTATGTTAAAGGACGATATCAGATTAACCTTGCCAAATCCGCATAAAAAAGAAATCGGATTAGACCTTCTATCAAAAATACTGAAACAAGCAAATATTTCAAGGTCGGATTGGTTATCGCGCAAATAGAAATAATTTAGCCACGAACGTGCCCCGCACCAAAATTATTACGTGGATTAACAACAGAAAACTGAAATTCATTGAAACTGGATGAAATAGGTAGAAACTGATCGTATCAGAAACAACAAATTTCAATGCGTTTCTATAAATTTCCATAAGTTTCATCTGAATATTGTCATTTTGACCTTTGAATTTTGCATTTTGAATTTACACCCCACCCCTTCCTGACACACCTGGTTAACCGATAGGTTATCATTATGGTTACTCATCAGGTTATCATATGGGCTACCCTCTGGGCAACCCACCCCCTTGCCCGGGGGCTTACCCCCTGGCTTACCTAAATCATTGCCGAATAGACAAAACTCTCGGTTGCTGAATAGGTTACAGAACGGATAAGGTATCGGGTTGGGATGTGGGCAACCTGGAATGTCAAGCACACCTATGGCTTTAAATTGCAATCAATTTCAACAAATTTCCGCTAATTTCAAAGGTATTTTGTATAATGCTTCACTCTTAATTCATTCTTATTAGATCGTATTCAATATCTTGTCTAGTTAATTCTCCATCGGATTTAATTTTCAATGTATGGAAAATAAATTTGTTTATTCCATTAATCATGGATGGCGTTTTTGAAATATCCTCCGCATACATTATGCAAAATATAAAGGGGTCACCATTACTATATCTCTGTTTGAATAGTGGAAGATAAGATGTTGATGGCATATCAAAGAGTTTGCCAATTATAAAAATCAAAAATAGCTTATTATGAATATCATCTCTAGTTGATTTTTCTTTTAACGTTTCGTTCTCAATGTAATTGTGAAACAATTTGGCAAATTTCCTGTCTAAGCTGGGATAGCAATAAAAAGTATATTGATTATTATTGTGTAAAATAACACTTAGACTAATGTTTTTATCTTTATCTTCATAGTTTCCATACGACCATGCAAACATTAAATTATGAATGTTGGTTGCATATTCTTTATCCGAGAAGATCCAAGAAACAACAGGAATTTCTACATTCGCGTTTTGGGGGTCAGGATAATAACAAAACCCCGTTCCGATCCATTTTGCCATATCAACTTTAAAATCAGGCAATGGATGAACAAACATCGTAAAATATGAGAATGTAGTTCTTTCAATCAATTTACCGATAAGGAATAATCCCAATCCAAATAAAAAGGCTATGAAGACTGTCTTAAAAATAATAAAAGCCGAGAATAGACCGATAACGGAGAGTACATATTTTATCATTTTTATAGGTTTTTTATACTTGTCGGGTAATATAACGGTATACTTGCCGTCTATCTTTTTAAATTGAAAAATAAAATGTAATTTATTCTTCAATAATTTTAACTTTGTCAATTTGTTCATTCTATAATGGAATGCAAATCATAACATGTTTACCAACAAAGCAATATCCCTATCGCAAAACATCGTAATTCTTCATTTACGGCTTTGACCATATATTTTTCCCTTGATTATTACAAATTCCTATATTGCCACCATCTTGTGCTGCGCACATTATCGAAACAAGACCTTCGTTGTTATTCCATATTGACAATACTCCGCCATACTTATGGACAGACATTACCGTAACACTTTTCCCGTAGTTATTAAAAACACCTACTTGCCCACCATCTTCACTACTTCCCATTCCTGCGACTTCCTCTTCTCGGTTATTATGAACACTCAAGTTTCCACCATCTTTATTATAGGTGATTTTAATTATCATTTTTCCATCTGTTGTTTTAAATTCAAGACCTTGCTCTGGAACGATTATTTCTGATATACTAAGCTTTTTGAATGTATACCGTGATTGAACTACACAACCAATTATGAGCGTTATTGATAACCCGATAATTATAGTCAAATATACTTTCTCTTTACTCATAAAATCCTCCTATATATTATTTATCTTATTGTATGACATAGAGAAATATAAAGAATTGGTTTTCAAATGTCAATAGGTTTATTTTTTATCAAAGCTTGTAACTCTTGATATATTTATAGATGCTGAACTAAATTCAGCATGACATCCGTGTTAATCTGTGTTTATCTGTGGATAAATAAGGGTTTACTCCCACTCCATTGTTGCGGGTCGTACGTCGCCATAGGCTTTGACGACGGCGCGTGGTTTATTGGATATGTCACGGACAATGTGGTTAACATGTATCTATTCCCATTCCATAGTGGTTGGAGGCTTATTAGAAATGTCATAGACAACCCGATTGACTTCACTTATTTCATTAGTAATACGGGTTGAAATGCGCTCTAAAATCTCATACGGGATTTTGGAGAAATTGGCGGTCATTGCGTCTTTGGATTAAATGAACATCTAATTTATTATGCAGATTAAAATCTGGTTAGAATTTTATTACAGCATGTAAGACAAGATATGTTAGGTGATTTAAATCAACACTTATCATATCATAAACCATAACATTTACCAGCTCACGAGAAAAATATCCGAGAATTTTTAACGGGATTAATAGGATTTAGAATATAAGGAAAGGTCAACAACAAATTTTCGTTAATTTCTATAAATTTCTTTGTATTTCTACTAATTTCTATAAATTTCCATTTAATTTCTTTCAAATCCAATTGTGTATTGTGTCCCCTGAATTATCCCGGTCATGACTTTGAAACATTAGAATTTCTTATTGATGAGTTATGACTCATATTCAACTGGTTTTCTATTTGATTAATTCTGGATTGCGTTTTGTTTATCATTAATTCGAGTGTTGTAATCCATTGGTTAATTGCAATGCGGCTTTTTCCCTTCATATCTTCAACTGTAGCTTTAGAGTTAAACAGATCGCGTTGGCTATTATAAAGGATGTTATTGAGAAAAACCCACTCTTGAAACAAAAGTTGTCTACGTACACTGCGTAAACTTAGACGCGCAATGATTGCCGAGGACACACCTACAAAAACTAGCGCTAGAGTAAAAAGCAATATAAAGAAATCTTTATGAATACACAAAAATTTTTCTACTTCATTTATCCAATTCATTTATCAAAGATTAGTCATTTTTGTTTATAAGCCTTTTTTCTAATTATCATGTGTCCTATTTCATCATTAATTCTCCTTTCTATAATATCTGATAGTTTCTCTTTCCGTGTAATATCATCAAAAAGTATATGATTTTTTATGTATTTTTTTTCTTCTTCTTCGGCAAGACGAATAAATATTATGAACCTTTCTAACACCTCGTCAACAATTCTGAGGTCATCTCCAATCAAAGGTTTTGTATCAAAAAAAATGTCGCATGGCACTTCGAAATTCACGGGTGTTACAGGCACTATGTTTTGAAGGTACCTGTAAGTATAAATAAGGTTAGAAAGGTAGAAAATAATGGTGCGCTCCACAATGATAGTGTCAACATCTTCCGAAAAGGCATTTCTGTATAGTGCGGTTACTATCAACCGCTGTCGAGCGAATGACTGGAGCGCTTGAAATACAGAACGTTCATTATACCCCAATTCAGCCATCAAAGCATAAACCTTCCCGACTTCAACAGGTTTATCAATACCAGTATATAAATAACGCAGAACTTGAAGAAGTCTGACACGAACAAGGTTATTGGCAGTTGTGATCTTATCGATGGGGCGTTCATCATTATCGTAAACATTTAAGATGAAAGAGTTTTCATCATAAAAATTTCGATACACGTAAAGCTGCATGCTATTTAAGATGAGATGCCAAGGAATCGGCTTGTGGTCTCTTGCAAGCTGTAGAACAAATTTAGGATCAAGATAAGGAGATGATATACTACATCTCACAATGTCCAATAGAATATCTAAATCATAGTGGTAAGCTATTAAATTTGCATATACCTCATCTGTTAATATGCTTTGCACAATATGGTTAACGAATAATTGCGATGTTTCGGTATCATAACCCGACTCTTGTTCTGACTTGAGGGGCATCCTAAATTCTGCATTGAAGACTTCAAGCCTTTTTTTAAGTACTTTAACAAAACTGGGAGGAACAACGTGTATTTTTCTAGGTGGTAAAGGTATGTCAGTTAATTGGGCAATCGTTTCTTCTCTTACCGAGATAAAAACCTGAACTTTTAGCTCGACAGTAAGATCATTAACCCGGTTAAATATTGCCCTTGCAGTTCCTTCAGGTTCAAGGCGGTCAACATCATCAATTATTATAGTAAGTTCTTTATCTAAGAATTCCTTAAGAAAAATGATGCAGCAGCGCAAATAGGGGATGAATTCTTCTGAATACTTCAGCGTCGATAGACGCTGAAATAGAAGTTCGTCACGTTTTGCCTGTTTGTGAGAAAGCACTTGGGGAGTATCGCTTGATGATGGATATACTGCATATTGCTCCCAGTACCTTTTGAGACATTTAATAATTCTCTCTGAATCTGAGATTTCTTTCGTTTTAGAAAGATTCAATATCAGATCATCAATGCTATGGATAATCTGGATGGCGACAGTTTGAAGTGGGTCAGCTGAAGCAAAACTAGGAGATGAAAGGTTAATGAAGATGTATGCTGCATTTTGCAGACGTTCTAATTCATCCTTTGCAAAATATAGGAGCGTTGTCTTTCCACTTCCCTTTCTACCAAGGAGTACAGTTGGTCGCCCCTCAACTTTTTGTTCTAACAATTTGAACTCATCATAGTACCCAAGAGTTCCATCTAAATAATGTTTCTGAATTTCTACCCAATTTTTGAAATCTGAATAAAAAGTTAAATCTGAGGGCAAAATTTTTTTAAGTCGTGACAGTGCAGGCAGTTCGTCTCTATGGTCAGCGAATTCTTTAATATAGCAAAGTTTTAAATATTTGTCGTTTAAAAGCTTCCCCGCCGTATAAAAAGTTAACGGACCAAAAATCTGTATTACAAACTCTCTTAGATATACCCATAGTGGATTAAAACCGATACGCATTAAATCTGCACGATCTTTATCCACTGCGATTTTCAGTATCATCTTATTTAGTTAAGAAGTTCCGGTGAGGCGGTAGTTCACATTCTGGCGACACAATACTTAATGTTTCTTATTTCCCTTTCTATAATATATCTGTAAGAATATACTCTCAAAGCACTATTTGTCAATAGCTCGCATTGTCTAAACAAAAATCTATACGAAATTGTATCATTGCCTCATTCAAGAAATCTATTCGAAATGAAGTACAATATGACTGCTTTTTGAAAAAAGATTATCCGGGGACACTTCCCATTTTCCCAAAACTTTATTTCTCATAAATCATTAACTTACCTTTTATTCTTTACCAATGCATACAACAATAATTACATAAAAAGAGAGTGGTTGTCAATATCGAAATTAGAGACTGGGATATAATCTAGATACACAACATTACATTAATTTTACAATTTATTCCATTCCTCAACTGTAATTTTCCGTTTACACGGCGACCATCGGCTCACGATGAGGTTTCCGATTAAGACTTATGCCATTAATTATTGGTAAGCGATGTCCTAATTTAAGCCCAAGAATAATCTAGTCCTCCAAAGTTGACCGCAGATCATCTTCACATTCGCGTAAGGATTTTGCAAAGGCAATCACACCTTTACATTTAGGAATCCGCCCGACAAAAGAACCGTCTTCGAGTTTATCATAATTCAACATATCTTAAAGCAAAGTTAATATAGTTGGTCAGAGTAAATTCCATAAATTTTTCTCCTTTAACATAAACAATTAAACGTTCTTACCTACAAATATTAAAAACAAAATTATCCAATTCTCAAGATAAAAATTACTGCGAAAGCACGAAATAAGAAAAAACAATAAACTCTTTTAAGGTCTCTTTCGTATCCTTCGTGAGTTTTCGTGGTTAAATATTTTACTCTGTATTCTCTGTGGTTAATTTGTTATTATTCCCACTCCATTGTTGCGGGTCGTACGTCGCCAAAGGCTATGACGACGGCGCGTGGTTTATTGGATATGTCACGGACAATGTGGTTAACATGTATCTATTCCCATTCCATAGTGGCTGGAGGCTTATTAGAGATATCATAGACAACCCGATTGACTTCACTAATCTCGTTAGTGATACGAGTTGAGATTCGTTCTAAAATCTCATAAGGAATTTTAGAGAAATTGGCGGTCATTGCGTCTTTGGATTCAATAATTCTGACCACCACTGGATTTTTATAGCTTCTCGCATCACCCTGAATACCGACACTCTTGATTGACAAAAAGACCGTGAATGCCATCCAGACTTTTTCATAGAGATTGGCTTTCTTTAGTTCCTGCTCAACAATATAACTTGATTTTCTCACAATCTCAGCTTTTTGCGGAGTGATTTCACCGATAATCCGAACCGCCAGACCTGGTCCTGGGAAAACATGACGCTTGATAATATCTTTTCGCAACCCAACTTTTGCCGCAAGTTTTCTCACTTCATCTTTATACAAGTTTCTTAATGGCTCATATAATTCCAGTTTCATCTCTTTTGGCAAACCACCGACATTATGATGTGATTTTATCGTTGAGGAATGTTTGGTAATACCACTTTCAATTCGGTCCGAATAGATTGTGCCTTGTATCAAGACCTTAGCATTTTCTTTGATAGCGACTTCGTCAAAAATATCAATGAATAATTTACCGATAATCTTTCGCTTCTTTTCAGGTTCGACCACTCCTTTTAGCACCTTGAAAAACCTATCTTCCGCATGCACGATTTTCAAACTTAAGTTATGCCTGGCAAAAGTTTTTTCCATAAACTCAGTCTCTTGATACCGCATCATACCCGTATCAACATAGACCGCTATTAAATTCTTGCCGATTACTTCTTTTGCTAAAATCGCGGCGGTTGATGAATCGACCCCACCAGACAGAGCAATGACTGCCTTTCGATTGCCGATGCGTTCTTTAAGTTCCTGCTTAATATTCTGAATAATATGCGAAGCATCCCATTCTCTTTTTGCATGACAGATATCAATAACAAAATTCTTTAAGATTTTATTGCCATTTTCAGTATGTGTAACTTCAGGATGAAACTGCACGCCATATATTTTATCTTTATCATTGGCAAATGCCGCAATTTGGGAATGTTTGGTTGACGCGATAATTGAATAATCTTTAGGCAGACTTTTCACAATGTCTTTATGATTCATCCAGACTTTCCCGATTTTCTTAAGTCCTTTGAGAAGTTTGCTCGGTTCACGGATTTTTAAGTCGGTTACTCCATATTCGCCAGCAGTGCCAGACAGCACTTTGCCATTATCAAGATAGGCAATTATTTGATGACCATAACAAATTCCCAATATTGGAATCTGTAATCTTAGAATCTTAGAATCACATTTAGGAGAGGTTTTGTCATAGACTGATGCCGCACCACCAGAAAGAATTATCCCTTTTAAGTTTGGGATATTCAACAACTCTTGTTTTGTGGTAGATGCTGGTTTTACTTCTGAATAAACGCCAAGGTCTCTGATTCTGCGTGAAATTAAATGGCAGTACTGCCCGCCAAAGTCCAATACGATTACTCTGTCCATACAGATTTGACCACGAATAACACTAATGGACGAATCTCACGAATGTTTGATAAAAGGTGAAAAATTTTTATTCGTGTCATTCGCATAATTCGTGTAATTAGTGGTAATATGTTTTTATCTTTATACTTCTTTTAGTTATTTCCTTCTTAATAAATTCACATATCTTTTTATTCATCCCCAAATATTCTGGTTGTATTACACCATAATCGGGATAATTTTTTATGCACTGGGTTATGATTGAACCGGAATACGCGGTCATTCGTGCCATTGATGTAATCTTGTTCTTCTTATCATAATAATCTATACAACTATATCTTCTCGTTTTTTTCTTATTCATCACATCAATTAAAAGAATAGAAAGGTCATAATCGTCACCCTTACTCAGTTCTTTCCTTAGAAAATCGAGCACGAATGTTTTTGGTTGAACCTTGCTATTGGTAAACGGATTGTCCTGGTCAGGAGAAAATCCGTAATTAAGCATTGCCTTGATTAATTCAGCATGACCCGAATACCTAATAGTCTTTTCCTCCATATTTTTAATATTGCTGAATGTATGTAATAAAGTTCTAAGTCCGTCAGTATAAAAACACTCTAATTTACCAATCTTAGGAATTTTAAATCCCTCAATGCCGGTAAGTGCTTCGACATTTACTACTTTATAATTATTGACAATTCTTGCCGGTCGCGTGTACTCTGCAACCAAATCATTTGGCGACCAGGTATAGCAATAGTTAAATGGAGGAATCGGATTTTGAGGTATACCGCCAACCAGAATTCTCAAACTGTCAACTTTCTTTAATTCCCGATATGCTTCACCGACTAAGATATTACTAAGACCTGGTGCATAACCCGCATCCGGAATGATTCGGATTTTTCTTTTCTTTGCATCGCGATGCAGTAAAAATGGATTTACACCTGAATATGACAAATCAACCATATCGATTCCCGCATTTACTGCACACTCCATTGAATGGAACCCAAGGTCGGCGGGCAAAGCACCAACCATAATGTCAAAGTGACGAATAAGGTCGATCAGCTTTGCTCGGTCACATACATCAAACAGCTGAGTTTTAATGTTTGGTTTCTTATTATTTTTCGCGAGATTTTCTTTATTATAATCCAGCAGTAAAACCTGATGATTATTCTGAGCTAAATCCTTAGCTACAACTCTACCTTGCAAACCCGAACCTAAAATACATATTCTCATAATCAGATAATAATCAGATTACAATAAAAATCAATAGGGGAAAATTTACTGCGAAGACACGCACATGAATTCCACGATTCCAAAAAATTGCTACTGGTGTCATTGCGAGCGAATCCGCTTGAGCCGGAGAGCGTGGCAATCTCCGGAGATTGCTTCGGCATTGCCTCGCAATGACATTTCACTTCTGGCTAATAAACTTGATTTTTATGTTATTGAACTTATAATTAAATCATGAAAATTGCATATGTAATTATATTGATATCAATAATATTTGTGTCAGTTGTCTCAGCACAAGTTGAATCTTTACCCGCACCGATTATTAATAATAAATCATTCGAAATTCTCTCGAATAATCGTTATTCGGTTCATTCTGGTTTTTCCAGTTCTTTATCTAATCAAATTCTTTCCAATGTTTTGTGGGCGATGAACAAAGCACCAAGAATCGGCACTTATCGGGAAATTTATGTTGCGACTCCGACTAATGTTTACCAGTATGATACTATTAACAACACACTGGTTTTGCACCTTGCCGGAAATCACCGTTATATGTCAGGTTCTGCTTTTGAAGTCGGTATTGCAACTGACCGTCATGAGGAAACCGGCTTTTTGGTTCAAGCCGGGTTATTGGCAGGCAATGCATTTAGAGACGTAGGTGCGACTAGTAATGTTGTATCCTGTCCCATGAAATATGCGGCGGATTATGCATCAAGTAACTGGAGCCCGATTCATCCGATAAAATGTGTTGATGTATTCGGACGGTATAATAATACTGCGTTGGATACAACCTGTCTTGCTGTTTCATCAAATTCATCTCTCCCTTTGCCGCGAACCAATGGAACCGATACATTCGAAGTAGTGTTATCAACGCTAGATCAGGATTCAATCTTCAGTTCTGCAGGACTGAATCTGCAACAAATTTCACAATTAGCATGGGCAGGTTATGGTGTTACGCCTCATATGGGATTAGGTCGGCGTGGATTGACTGTGCCCAGCGCGATAGCCGCATATTACTTAACCAGAAAAATATATATTGTGAGAGATATCGGGGTTCACCGATATAATAATCGTACTCCTCCTGGAACCAGTTTATCAACCGCTGACCACCGATTAGAACAGATAACCGCAGAAGACCGGAGACCTCAGCTTCGCAGTGCTTCATCGAAAATACCGTCACGAGCACCAGTATATTTTGTTATCTGTGTTGGTGACACTGCGAGTTATGGACCAATGCAGGAAGCAGGATTTGTAGCTTTCCAATTCTTGATGCAAGCAAATATTCTTGGTCTCAATGGTTATTTGACTGTCCCGCTCAATCGAACTGAACGAACCGCAATCATATCAGCGCTCAGTATTCCGACTTCTGATATTCCTGTAATTGTGTTCTCCTGCGGAGAACCAGCAGCTAATATTAATGAGTCCGGAAGTAATCTAATTGAAATCGAAGGAATAAAAGTTGCGTCGCCAAACTCAGGTCAAGTTCAGATTGAATATTGGCTAGCTAACTCTGGCACACCAGAACTGAGTATATTTGATTTAATCGGTAGATTAGTTTATAGTTTTAATAAAGAGTTTAAACCTGCTGGTCATTATATTGTTAACTGGAATGGGAAAAATAAGAGCGGTCATAACGTATCACCCGGTGTTTATATCTGTCAGCTGACCAAAGATAATAAAACCCGCTCAGCGCAGATTATTTTAACCAAATAAAAAGGGCAGGAATTATCCTGCCCTTCAAAGTTTATTCGTGTTTATTAGTGGCTAAATTCTTATCCTTTCGTCGAAACGCTCACGTCGTCAAATAGAATTGCCGGCATTAACCCGGAATAGCTGTAGTATAGCGTATTACTCACATCAATGACATTTTTAAATAGTTCGTAAATATTGGCTGAGACCATAATATCTTTAATCTGTCCCACAATCTCACCATTCTCAACATAAAGAGCTGGATTAGCGCCGATTGACAAGTCGCCGTTCGGAATATTTCCGCTGTGCGCACCAAGCGCTCCTTCAATAATAATACCGCGGTCGATTGATTTTATGAGTTCTTTGAAAGATTTATTTCCGGTCTGATACCGAATATAACCAAGCGTTGGTGTTGGTTTTATCGCAACCGTATCGCTTTCCCATTGTGCTGAACGATAACCGTGCCCGGTCGATTTCTTATTCATCTTTTTGGCATAATTCAAATCATAATAGAAATTCTCAAGCACGCCCTTGTTAACGAGATTAAACTTGGATGTTGCAACGCCTTCATCATCAAATGCCCTTGCACCCGGGTATTTATCATCCAGCGGCTCGTCGAAAATCGTAATCTTGTCCGAGAATATTTTTTCACCAATTTTACCGGCAATCGGCGAAACTTTTTCATAGACGCTCTTTGAGTTTGTACCGCTTTGAATTCGCCAGTTAAGTGCATACATGCAATTGGGCATAAACATTACTTTCATCTTGCCGCCTTTAGCCGTAACTTCTTTGGAAGATAAGTTGAAAAGCTCGATTGTCTCGTTCACCACATTATCCGGCATCTTATCAAATTTCTTTGCCTGCCAGACACGTCCGATTCCAGATGCGGTTCCAGGATAGGTAATACTACCATAGATACCGCTCTGGGTTATTTTACTGGAAATATCAGTTCCTTTGGTATTAAGCACTCGAAGTGTCTCAAGATAGGTATATGCGGATGCTGAAATTTCACCATTCGTTTTCTTTAAAGCATCACAAATACGATTGCATTCGTCAACCAGCTGATTACTCGTGATGTTCTCGCATGACGCATCATAGGTATTAAGTTGTGGCAAATCTTTGGTTAAAGGAAAGTCATAATTAGCTTCGACTCCGCCTTTTAATGAGTTGAGCGCATTCTGCAGCAGTTCATCGCGGTTAATCAGGTTTCTCGTATATGCAAATCCGAGTTTACCGTCTTTGATAATTCTCAGACTGACACCCGATTGAAACTTGGTATCAATCTCGTGCAGTTTCGCATTTTCAAATCCCACAACATTTTGCTTATGATCAATACTATAGATCTCGGCTTGATTACAAACCTTTTTCGCCATTTCCAGAAGTTTTTCCATCTTACACCTCATCCTTATCTAACCACGCGCCTTGCTCCTGCGATAAGCAGGCAGACACGAAATCTGACGAAGTACACGAAAAAAATCCTTTTCCTTTCGTGTTTTCATTCTTTCGTGCTTTCGTGGTAATCTTTTCTTGTGTTAATCTTGTGTAATCTCGTGGTTTCATTATGCACCTCCCAGAACTAAACCTTGCGCAATGACATGCGGTGCTCCTGAGCAAGAGCGGATGTTCATCTGCCCTTTGCCACAACCGCCTCGTTTTGATAAGACCAAATCATTGCCAATCGCAGTAATACCTAAAAGTGTTTTATACAGGTTACCCGATATATTAATATCTCTAATCATCTCGGTCTTCTTGCCGTCTTTCACAATGTATCCATACTGGGCGCCGAAAGTAAAATTTTCACCTGCGGTCTGTCCGCCTTTGGCATCAAGAATATAGAGCCCGTCACCAAGCAAAGTAAATAATTCATCCAATGTCTTGTCACCCGGTTCAATAAAAATCGTGCCCATTCGGATGATAGGCGCATAGCGAAAATCTTCTGCGACACTGTGCCCGGAAATCGGCTCGGAAAATTCTGCTGCGGTTTTTCTGGAATGTAGACGACCAACCAGGACACCGTTTTTCATAAGTTGCGTATGCCTAACTCTTACACCTTCATCATCAAATTTATAGAATCCGAGTTGGTTTGGCAATGTCGCATTATCAACGATATTTAAAATATTACTGCCCAGTTTGCTACCGAGTTTCATCTTTTCGCGCATCGCCGGTAGATTTTCGATGATATCCGATTCCGAGAAATGACCGAACGCTTCGTGAGTGAAAACACCGGCCATGCTTGGATTTAATATGCAATTATAAACCCCACCCGTTACCGGTTTTGCTTTCAACAAACTGATTGCGATTTGAGTGCGGTCTTCAAAATTCTTTTCCGGATTTCTTATCGTATGAAAACCATCGCTGCCGCCAGTTGCAACTCGCACATTCTGTACCAGATTACTGTCTTTAGCAATAATTTCGCCGGCAAGTGAAACCGTTACTAAATCTTCCCGAATTTCCGAACCTTCAGAAGTAACAAATGATTTCTCGCGAATCGTTTCGCGGTATGTAACATTGGTAGTCGCAATTTCTTTGTGACTTAACGATACATCATTCGCCTTGCGGGTAATCTCGACCTTTTCTTCCATCGAGATTTTCCGCGGGTCTTCTTTTAAGGACGGCATATAAGTTTCTTTAACTACATCGGTTTTAGCGAGTGTGACTGGTTTCTGGATATTTTTAGCAATAAGTTTGGCGTTTTCGACCACGGTCTTCGCAACTTTTTCGGCATCTTCGATTTTAGTGAAGACTGCGGTTGCGAACCCGCCGTCTTTTAGGGTGCGGACAACAAATCCGTCGGTAGAATTTGAACCAATTTGGGAAAGTTCTTTGCCATTATAAGATATCACGACATCTTTCTTGATTTCGTAGCGGATATCCGCATAATCCGCATCGATTTTCGAAAGCATCGCTTTTAATTTATCGAGCATAATGTCTCCTATCTGAATTTTTCACCACAGAGGACACAGAGAACGCAGAAATATTTCTTTGTATCTTCTGAAGTAAGTTTATTGTATAACTCATAGTAAATTAAATTACACCTTTCGTCAATGTCACACATAGAAACTTATAGAAAGGTATTGAAGTCTCTGATAGAATCTGTGTAATCATATTAGAAATCTGTGTAATCAAGAGTGTGATTTTTCAGAATCTCTTCATATAACATAAAAGTATTTATCACACTCTATTGTTTTGTGCCCAATAATTTTCGAATTTTACAAACCCTTAACCTATCTAAGTTTTATTATACTGAAGATTTTTGAAAAGTCAAGAATTTTGTGATTTTGAATCTGTATTCTATAGTACTAATTTTTATAATAAAATGCTTATACTATCCAAGTTGCTTAAGACAAAGTTGCTTTAATTTTTGTGCATTTGAATTATTTGGATTTATTCTCAATACTTGTTCTGCACATGATATTGCTTCATTATATTGTCCTAACTTAAAACATGTCGCTCCTTTATTTATCAATATTCCTTCATGTCTTGGATTAATTTTCAGAGCTTGATTGTAACATTCAATTGCATCTTTATACAGACTCATCTTGCCTAATGTTGATGCTTTATTTGACCATACAATATCAAGATTTGGATTAATACTAATCGCCTCATCAAAACATCTAATCGCTTCGTCATAACGCCCAAGATTTGTTAATGCGACTCCCTTATTTGACAATATTTCTGGGTCGTTTGATGTTTTACTAATCGCCTCATCATAGGATTTAATCGCCTCTTCATTTTTGCCAAGATTTGTTAAAATATTACCTCTATTTATCCAAACATCTGTGTGTCCTGATTGCAATCGGATTGACTCGTCATAGCAAGTCTTTGCCTCTTCATAACGACCAAGATTTTTTAATGCTACACCTTTGTTGTACCATGCATCAGCGTATCTTGGATTTATCCTTATTGCTTCATTAAAACATACGATTGCATCATCAAACTTTAAAAGTAAATCCAAAACAGTACCTTTATTAGACCATGCCACATCCTGGTTCGGGTTTAACCTAATGGACATTTCATAACACTTAAGGGCTTCTTTGTACTGACTAAGATATCGCCATGCTATACCTTGATTTATCCATGCATCTACATGACTTGGACTTATTCTGATAGTTGTTTCAAAACAAATGATTGCTTCCTGATACTGCTTTATATTTATTAACGCACAGCCTTTATTATACCAAAACTCAGCATTTTGTGGATTTATTTTTATTGCTTTATTATAACATGCAATTTCTTCTTCATATCGATCAAAACTCGCTAAAGAATATCCTTTATTATACCATTCCCATGAACTAAATTTTTCAGCTGTTAATGGAATAAATGACTTGCCTGTTTCATGCAATAGTAATTTTTCCAATTCTTCTCTTAATTCACCAAAGCTTTGATATCTATTTGCAGGATCAACTTCTAATGATTTATTAATTATTTTCGTTAATGGTGAAGATGATTCGAATGTTTTCGCCATTTTATGATACTCTTCAAATTCCTGTACTGACTCAGCAGTATAAGTCTCTTCATCATTCAATGCCATCTGAAATAACACAATACCAAATGAATAAATATCACTTCTTACATCTGCAACACCATCAAACATTTCCGGTGCCATGTAAGGAAGAGTTCCACCTCTTATTCCGTGTTGTGTTTTATATACATTCAATGCAATATGATTATTTATATCCCTTTCTTTTATTTCCGATTCATCAAATGCTTTGGCAAGACCAAAATCGGTTATTTTTACAACCATATCTTGCGTTATCATAATATTCTGTGGTTTAATATCTCTGTGGACTTTTATCCCCTTTGAATATGCATATTCCATTCCATAACAAAACTGAATTGATAATTTAATGGTTTCAGATAATGAAAGAGTAGTTAAATAATTTTGTAACGTATTTCTACCTTGTTTGTCAGGAGCGATGTATTCAAGAACAATAAACAACCTGCCTTCTATTTTCTCGACCCAATATGCCCGCACAATATATGGATATTTGTCTAATTCAGTCCATAATAGCGCTTCTCTTTCGAATAATTTTTGTCTTTCGTTTGAATAAAAATATTTTTCCTGATATGTCTTTAAGACAACAGGATTTTGGTTTTTATGGTCATAGCAAACATATACAATACCCATTCCACCACCAAGAATCTTATAAATCTCATACTGGTTAGCAATTTTATCACCAATTTTCCAGTTATCTGTTTGCATATTACTTCCGAATTCTATGCTCATAATATCCAATTGTCAATAATTAATAATAGTCACAGGCGGGACTGGCATACCAGCTTACCTACCAGCTAATCCAAGTCCTTATCTTCTCTGTAACCTATTCAGCAATCAGGGGTTTAATCTAATCGGCAGTGATTTAGGTAATCTAAGGGGTCTAGGGATGGGCAAGGGGGCGGGTTGCCGGGGGGTAGCCCCCCTGCTAACCCGATGAGTAACCAAGATAATAACCTATTGGATAACCGATGATGTCAGGTAAGGGCGGGGCTATCGATTATAAGATTGAAAGATTACAGGTTGGAAGATTAAAGCCAATTCACTACAGAGTCACAACATCACAGAGAAAAATGAGACCCTGAAATAAATTCAGGGTGACACTTTTTATTTTATCAGTGCTTATCTGTGTGTATCTGTGGTTAAAATTCAGTGTTTTCAGTGTTTAATTATCTGTCTGTTTCCCTCTAAATACAAACAGACTCAGCATTGTCAGGGTTGCGGCGGATATCATTACTGGTCGATAGCCAAATGTACCAATAACTCCGCCGAGTAATGGACCGATAATACCTGAGAAGCTCATCAATGAATTAAAAACTCCGACCGCAGTTGCCCGCTCCGGATTATTCTCCATCAGATATTTTAATGACCCTAAATAAAGACATGACCACGATAAAGCAAGTAAGACTTGGAATGGTAGGATTTGCCAGAAATTACGGCACAGCGCAAATATTACAAATGTCGTTGCTGACAGATAAAGACCTGCCATAATCAGTTTCATACTCTTATACCGGTCAAGATAAGGCATAAACAAAAACTGTCCGAACGCGTTGATACTATATATTATTCCAATCCATAATTTGCTTGCTCCAAGACTTGACAGATAGAGCGGATAGATTGCCCAGATACCAAATGCACCGGCATGACGCATCAGAAATGTTAAGTAAATCCGCCAGTTGCGCTTGACCACGCTCAAATCCCAGAATGTCTGTTTAATGCATGATTCGCTCTGTTTGAGTGAAAAAAGTGCGATGATAAATGTAACAAAGAAGAAGACCGATGACATTATATAGAGCTTATAATAAACCGCAATAATACCAGCCAAAAGCGAACCTATTCCCCATCCCAGAGAACCAGCCGCAGTAAATTTGCCTAAATTGTTATTGTTTCTTTCATAAGCATAAGTTAAGAGCGCGGCTGGATAAATACCGAGTGAAAAACCGGCAAATGCCCGCACCACAAATAATGACGGTAAATTTTTTATCAGGAGATGGCTGAGAAATGCTACGGTCGAAAGCCCTAAACCGAATACAATAAACTGCTTCCTGCCTTTTAAGTCACATAACCGACTGAATACAAGTCCGGCAAGAAAAATCATCAAATTATATGTCGCGATGACCAATCCAATCTTTGCCGGCTTAGCACCCATGCTCTGGGCAATTAACGGAATATAAATGAGAATTAATGTTGAAGCAAGATTAACAAAAAATTGGATTAATGTAAGAGGTATCACCGCTGAGTTTGCAGAGTCCGCCGAGGTAATTTTTTCTCTGCGCTCTTCGCGCTCTCTGCGGTTGTGACTTTTTCTAACCAACGATACCAATCAGTAAGCCCTTCGCCGGTCTTACAGGAAACCTTGATGATTTCCAATGATGGTCGAATTAATTTCAATGATTTTTCTAATGCCTTAATATCAAAATCAACATATGGTATTAAATCAATCTTGTTGATAATTAATAAATCTGCTTTGGAGAACATCAAAGGATATTTGGTCGGCTTATCAACACCTTCGGGTGTTGAGAGTAACATAACATTATAGTGTGTGCCCAGATTAAATTCTGCCGGACAGACTAAATTGCCGACATTTTCCACAATCAACAAATCGAGTTTTTTATAATCAACTTTGTTTAAAACCTGCGAAAGCATAAAGGCATCAAGATGGCAGGCGCCATCAGTATTAATCTGCGTCACCTTGCCACCTGCTCTCATAACCCGTTTCGCATCCAAATCACCCTTAATATCGCCTTCAATAACAAAGATACCGAGTTTATTTTTGAAATGAGCAACGGTCTTTTCAATCAGAGCGGTTTTACCCGAACCTGGTGCTGACATTACATTAATAGCAATAATCTTTTCTTTATCAAATTGCTTGCGAAATTCTACGGCTAATGCATCATTCGATGCTAAGACCCGATTTAATATTTGGATTCTTGCCATTTCCCTAAACCCACTTAAAGTCGGGATTGATAATTGTATCCTGCCGTTTCTCTCCGACTGATAATATCGAAACCTTGCAACGAATCAGTTCTTCAATTTTTTCCAGATATTTTCTTGCTTGATTTGGTAAATCCTTGATTGAACGAGCGGTTTTGGTCGAAGTCTGCCAGCCTTCCATTCTCAGATACTCGGGTTTTAAATCAGAACATATATCAGGATTAAAATCGTTTATCTTTTCATCTTTATAAGTGTAGCCGATACAAATATAAATATCCTTGAATTCATCCAGTACATCAAGTTTGGTCAAAGCAATCTGTTTTAGTCCATTGACTCTTGCCGTATAACGAACCAAAGGCGCATCAAACCAACCACAACGGCGAGGTCTGCCAGTCGTCGCACCAAATTCACCGCCACGGGTTTGAAGTAATTTTCCGGGATCATCAAACAACTCAGTCGGAAATGGACCCATTCCAACTCTGGTTGTGTATGCTTTGGCCACACCAATAATATCATCAATTCTGGTTGGTCCAACACCAGTGCCAGTGCAAATACCGCCCGCAGTTGGTGAAGATGAAGTTACAAAAGGATAAGTACCGTGGTCAATATCCAACAAAGTTCCCTGAGCTCCTTCAAAAAGAATCTTTTTGTTCTGTTCATAAGCGCTATTTATGTAATCCGAACCATCGATAATCATATTGCTAAAAAATGTCGCATATTCCCGATATTCATCGTATATCTTTTTCTCGGATAACGGGTCGGCTTTGTATAGTTCCATTAAAAGAAAATTCTTCTGGGCAAGATTGCGCTTAAGACGCTCACCGAAAACCTCTTCATTATTCAAGTCACCAAACCGAATCCCGATGCGGGCAAATTTATCTTCATAACATGGACCAATACCGCGTGCGGTTGTTCCAATCTTTTTATTTCCCAACGCTTCTTCACGGTATTTATCAATTGCCTTATGATAAGGAAGGATTAAATGTGTCTTGGAATCAATAAACAGACGCTTGGCAAAATCAATATTGGCTTGTGGTAACTGGTTTAACTCTTCTTTTAAAACACCCAAATCAATTACGCACCCGCGTCCAATAATACAAATTGTCTTTTTATTTATTATTCCGGAAGGAACCTGATGAAATGCGAAATGAAAATTTTCCCAATATACGGTATGACCGGCATTCGGACCACCCTGATACCGGACGATTACATCGAAGTTTTGCGCCAGAAAGTCGATGATTTTACCTTTACCTTCATCGCCCCATTGCAAACCGACTAAACCAAGACTGGGCATTATCGCTTAGAAAACCTGCCGGTTGTCTTTGTAAATCTCATTAAAAGTGGTAAGTGAGCGAGAATTTGTAGTTTTTAGTATCAAAGTCATATATCATCTGGTCATTAGATACATCAAACTGGAATCCTTTAAATTGTACTCCAATACCAAAGCATAACCCAATCTTGCCAGCAAACTTTCCATGATTTTTAGTAAATAGAAAATCAGTCAGAGCAATATGTTCATCGGTACCGCGGTTGACCAAAATACCACCACGTTGTCCTGAGATATCCTCAAAATATCCGAGCCGTGCTGAAACCAAATCATAAAAGGTCGCTTCAATGCCAAAACTTTTCCATGCTTCCCATAACTCATAGTTAAGTTTTTGCGCGAATGTTTTTTCGCCGTCTGGGTCGTAAAACATACCAACCAGAACTTTGGTTATTTCCGGTGTTATATTCAGCTTGACAATATTATTCTGAAGCGGTGTGTATTTTACACCGACCCGAAGCATTCTTGGTAATGGGTCAGCTTCGCCGCTTGATGTGTATGAAATTTTAGTGCCAAGATTTGACACTGATGTTCCGACCGTTAAATAATTTAATGGCTTGTACAAAACACCGCCATCTAAAGCCCATGCTAAACCGGTACCACCACTGGTTCCCTGCAAATCAGGCAAAGCACCAAATACCCAGTCTGGAACCAAATACGAGTAAATAAACTTAGCATTTAAACCAACCCCTAATTTCGGAGTTATTTTAAAGCCGTAACTCCCAGAAATAGCAATGTCAAACGTTGTATATGTGCCGAGATAATTACCCTGGTTATCAGTGACTTCTGTTTCGCCGGTGTTTAAATAAATTATATTTGCACCGACTGTACCCTGATTTTTTATTGAACGGCTGAATGCCAGGTAATCATAAACCATTCCCGGATAAAGACCAGGCAGCCATGGAGCATGCATCACTGAAACGTATGTGCTGTTTAAAAATGACAACCCCCCGGGATTGTAATAAGTCGCGCTGGCATCATCCGCAATCGCAGCAAATGCCCCGGCCAAACCAGTAGGGCGCGCTCCGGGCCAAATCATTAAAAACACCGCACCCGGATACTCACTGGCAAATACACTAAAGATTGTGGCTAATATCAATATTAGCCCAATTGCTTTGTATCTCATTATTGAGACCTCCTAAAAGCCAATAGCGAATAGAAATTGACTATCAGCATTTTTTTCATTCTGTTGATATAAAATTATAGAATAGTTTAATAATTACGTCAAGCCTTTTCCGGCTGATAGATAAAGGAGAATCGATGAACTGCGGTTTGATAAATTGACGCCACTGACAAATAGCCAAATCCCATCGTATACAACGCAAGGAATGGCAGGAGAGTAAACTGTGATGCAATAACGGCATAGGTTGTCGTGACTAATAAATAAAATGTCAAAATCAATTCAATAAAACACATCGGCGATATTTTTTCGACATATTTTTTGGACTGGATACGGTCCTTTTTTGATACAAGATTAAATTTCGGCGTGCGGGTAAACTCGGTCGGCTTTCTTTGAATACCTTTAAAGATACCCCATGTATTGGATAAACTTAATGACATGAAACCGCCGATCAGAAATAACGGGACAAATATATATGAGAACCTTTCAAAAAACGGCTCTTGTTTTTTGTTTTTATTCTTTGTTTTATATAAATTTTTATTAGTTATACCGTAGATGATTGGATACGGAAAAACCGATATTGTGAAAGCAGATAGTATTAGGAAATACCAGCGTAAAGTATCCGGATGGTCGATTTTGATTATTAATACCGGCAGCGCCAGCATCACCAAACCAAACAGCAGCGGAAAGACCATATTATTGGTCAGATGCACAAATGCTTCGTATTTTACTTTTAATGGCAACTTGGATTTCATAACTGGTTTCATAAGCTTACGTGCTGTTTCAAATGCGCCTTTTGTCCATCGATACTGCTGCGCTCTGAATCCGTTAAAATCAACCGGCACTTCGCCCGGTACAACCATATCCCGAACAAACGTAATCTTCCAGCCTCTTAACTGTGCGCGGTAAGATAAATCTAAATCTTCAGTCAGAGTGTCTGACTCCCAGCCGCCCGCATCATATATTGCCGCTTTACGCCAGATACCGCAGGTCCCGTTAAAATTGATAAAATACCCGTTATCTGACCTGAGTTTCTGTTCAATATAAAAATGACCATCCAAAGCGACTGCTTGTCCCAAGGTCAACATTGAATAATCCTTATTCAAGTGTCCCCATCTAGTCTGAACTGCCCCGACTTTTTCTTTACTATTAAAGTGAGGAATTGTTACTTTTAGAAATCTTCTTGGTACAATAAAATCAGCATCAAATATTGCAATAAATTCACCTTTTGCTATTGCTAAACCTGCCTGCAAAGCACCCGCTTTATATCCCTTGCGGTTATTACGACGTATCATTTTGATATCATAACCTTTGGATTTATATTCATCGACAACTTGCCCGACGATGAAAGATGTTTCATCGGTTGAATCGTCCAAAACCTGAATTTCCAGACGGTCTTTGGGATAATCCATCGCGCAAACTGACTTGATTAACCTTGGCGCGACATATTTCTCATTGAAGATTGGCAATTGAACCGTTACCATTGGCGCATCTTTTATTGACTGGAGCCGTCGGCGTTTTGGTATAATACCCGCACGCTCGGCTCGTTTCATTTTCCAATAGTAATATAACATTAAATAGGCATGGGTGGAATAAAAACCCAACACGAGGATCATTACAAAGTAGATAGCAAGGATAATCGTTTCTATCACTTGCTTAACTCCCTAATGGTTAGTACCCGCCTTTTCGCAAGCGTTTCTTTACCCGTTTCAAGTTTATTATTCATATTAATTGATTTTATTATTACAATTGTTAAATCAGAGATAAAATTATATAAGAAATTCAAAGATTGTCAATAATTATTTTTAGAAATCCGTGCCGATGCCAAAATGGAATTTCCACCCTTTGTCATCAGTAATTGATAATGGCTTGGCAAAATCAAATTTCAACAGAAAATAAGATAACTGCATCCTGATACCAACTCCGACACCAAGCTTTAAATCCTTAAATCCTGATTGACGTACGGAATCAATATATACGTCATTTGCATAAATTCTGGTCGTATCATTAAAAACTATCCCGGCATCAAGAAAAGTTACGCCGCGGATATCGGTCAGTTCCAGAGGTATGGGGAAAGCGAGCTTCAACTTATCAATAAACGGGTGCCTGAGTTCTAAACTGGCGATTGCCATCTTATTACCGGCATCATAATACAACTCATCATAATTATATCCGCGTATATTTGCGGTCGGGTCAATGTCCGGCGCGGTCGTGGATAACAAGGAATAATATTCCGGGTCCGGACCAAAACTTGCCACGCCGTATAACCATGTTGCAAAACTATACCGCGTTGATATCTTGATATAATTGCGCAAATCCAGATAACCGGTGTAAAACTTCTGGCTAGAAAGCGGTAAAGACTGGTACATTCCAATGCGTGTGCGTGTACCCTTGAACGGACCCCACGCGTTCCATACTGTATTGTCAAAAACATATGCTTCGGTCAGCAGAAAAAGTTTGTCATTATATGTATGGGTCTGCAGCCAGCCATAATCTTCATAATAATGGACAATTGTATTATCAATAAAATAACCATAAGCACCAGCTTCAAGCCGGTTGAACTTATCAATCGGGTATGATGTTAAAACGCCTAAACCGCGGTAACGGGAAATCAGAATCGTGTTCAGGTCAATAATCGGGTAATTGAAAAACTGTTCAATTGCCAGTCCCCAGCTAATTCTCTTCTGCAGGTTCCAGTAACTGAAATAAATATTCGAATTACTGATATCCTGATACAAATCGGTCTGCAGGTAGAAACGGTGATTACCCAGCGCATCGCTTAAAGATAAATAGAGCTGGCCGGCTGCGCCACCTTGTGTTGAGTATGAAGCCTGCCCGATTGCATAATCCGGTGACAGGGCGAATTTATACGGAGTCACTTTTGCCTGGTCAATTCCTGCCGGCTCATACTTTTCCCAATTCTCCTGCGCAATACTCGAAGAATCGTTCTTTACTGCCGGTATTTTGGTTAACGGCTCGTCAATCACGCCGATATCCCAGCCATAATCATTATAATAGGAAAATGTCAACTTATTATTATCGTTTGAAATTGACGGATAATAAACTCCGCCGGTAAAATCGGTTTTATGGGATATCTTCTGAGTCAATGTATTATACAGATATATATTATATGAAGAATCCGCGATTGTGAAAACTATCTGGCTGTCGGAAAGTATCGCTGGCTTGGCAATATATTGACTGCGCGGTATTGTGGTGATACGTTCTATCGTCATTGCCTTGCTGAAGACATTTTTATTATCCCGGTCACTTATATTGCTCTTCGATTCTAAATCAACTCTGAATAAAGCATATGCACCCGGCTGCCATGTGTCAAAATCTGGTCGGTCGGAGACAAAAATAATCGATTTACTATCCGGCGCAAATGACGGGTCACGGTCTTCGTAATAATCATAAGTAATTCTCATCAACACTCCATTATGCAAATCCGCAGTGTAAATATCCGCATAACCGTTCTTCATACCGATAAAACAGACTTTCTGATTGTCCGAAGAAATATTCGGTGAATACATGCCGTCAAGGTTATACCTGAGTCGTTTGACGACCTTGCCAGATGGGTAATTTACGATAACGATATTATCTTTACCACGGCTCTTGGCAATGACCACGATAAACTTTTCATCATGCGACCAAGTAATTCCGCTGTTGAGAATATGGAATGACTCAAAGCCACTGCTCCGCTCTCCTTTAATCAAATGGTGCAGGACCTTGCCGTCAATCGCGGATATCACGTACAGGTCGGCATAGCCGTTACGGTCTGAGATAAACGCAATCTTGGTGCCGGTCGGCGAAACTCTGGGTGCAGTGTTATAAATTGAATTGTCTTTTTTATGGTCGGTCAATAACCGCGCAATACTAATGAAATTATCTTTCTTCACCACCGCCGGCCAGTATTTTATTTTTAAGTAATCTTCAAACTTCTTACTGAAGTCCGATATTGTCAGACCGAACGTGGTCTTGAATGCCGGTTCCAGACTCCGCTTGATTTTCAGGTTGTGTAAAAACTCAAATATCTTCTTGCGGTCATAAGTCGCGGCAACATATCGGTAAAACTCCTCGCCGACCCGGTAATTAAGATAACCCATCCCGTCCCATAACTGGTCGAGTGCAACAAAGCGGTTGTTCAGCACATAATCACGCATGAATATCTCCGAGCTTATGTCGGTTTGGGCTTCCTGCGATGCGAATTCGGAAAAACCTTCGGTCACCCACAAAGGAATCTGGAATTCGCTGACCAGCGTCAGAACCGATGCCAGCTGCGAGCGATAAAACATCTCAAACTCGAAGATGTGCGTCACTTCGTGTTCGACCACGTGTTCGAACTCTTTATACGAACCATTGAACGGCACAACTACCCGGTTCTTGAACAATTCGGAAAAACCACCGACCGCTTCATCAATCAGTTCGGTAACGATATTGGTCTGTTCAAATGCGTTAGCTGAATTGTAAACAATCAGCGGAATCTTATCCTTAATATCAACTTTTAAATCAGTACTGAGTTTATTGAACTGAAATTCGGCATACTTGCTGGCAAATTCGGCTAAATTCTCCCCGCCGTCATAAAAATAAATTAAGAAATGTTCGGTCTCTAATGTTTTGAAATGAAAATCCTGATACTGAACCTTGTTCTTTTCAAAATAATACTGGGCAGAACCAGTCTGAACACATATAACTATTAATAGTACTGACAGTAATAATTTGTAATTTATTATCTTCATCTTTGCTTAATTACAACTCCTGGGGAACGGTATAATCCTCGCCAATAAAGAACTGTATCTTCTATTTTAAAATCATCCGCAATTTTTCCATTGACCACTTCGCCAATAAACCACTTATGGTCACCGGTTTCAATCTCCTGCACTACCTTGCATTCAAGGTTGACCGGGCATTCATTGATACTGACTGATTTTACTATTTTGGACGCTTCTTTGGTCAAACCGGTCTCTTTAAATTTATCGGTATCGCGTCCAGACTTAGTTCCGCAAAAATTAGTCTGGGAAAGCAAATTCTTAGTTGGCATATTTACAACAAATTCTTTCTTCTTATTTATTAGACCATATGAATACCTTTTTGGTGCAATACCGATTCCGATTAATGGCGGGTTAAATGAAAAGATATGAACCAAAGCAAGGGTTATAATATTTTCTTCGCAAGTAACTAACACGGTTGGGAAACAGGGAAATGTTCCTAGCAACTTAGAAAAATCAGTTATATTCTCTTTGTTCATTAAAAATACTATCGCATATAAACCTCTCAGTCAAGAAATATATTTATTGTTTTACTAAACTTTTAATTAAGACTGCTTAATTACCTATTATATCCCGTATTTAATATCCTGTTCAACCTGCCTTTTAACACCGTGATATATTCACTGTTAATATCCATCATATATTTCGCATAATAAACCAATTTATGTTTTGTATTATACTCCATGTTAGATAATGAAATCAAAAACCTATTAGATGCCGAACTTAATCGCTAAATAAATGGCTAAATCGCTCTCTTGCTATATACTCTTTTATATCCCAAACTCAATACCCCCCATTATACAGGTACATTGCTACTTTTTACGCCTTATGCTATATGCAACAATAAGTTACCGCAAATTCTCACTTAATTTTTATGTTATACGCATGTAACATTTGTTATTGCTAAAAATATATCCATTTGTCTTATTTACGGATCGCACCCGTGCAAATATCTTCCTTCTATCCCTTCTATCATCCAAAGTTCTAATTTCTTAATGGATAGATAACTCCCTCTTTGAGGACCAACACAGTATATTATTTTGTCGCCATCCGGCGACCAACTTGGTAAATCGATATAAACCGGTGTGCCATAGGGGTCAGCAATCAGACTATCTGTTTCTCCAGTGCTAAGATTTTTTAAAATTAGATCGACTTCATTTATCTCATCGGGAAACACAACATAATTCGAATTCTGCGGGTTGAGCGCTGGAACTGTACGGTACTGAGAATATAACGAGTCATTTGGGAAAAGGTCAAAATAATAATACAGTCCATAACGTGTAAAAAGTAGTTCGTCACCACTTCCATCAATATTTATTCTAAAATACCCAATACTATCATGCGCAATTTGAGTGGAATAATAAATTTTGTCATTGTCTCTTCCAAACTTAACCCAAGAGACTGTTTCACCTCTGGTTATCGAGATCGTATCTAATATCACTCCAGATGTGTCAGCAATTATGATTTTATTGTCATTTTCGTCATTTGGATAAGGATAGCTTCCTTTAATAAATGCTAACTTCTCCCCATTATGCGAAATTGTAAGTAAAGCATAATGCCCATCGAGAACCATTCTATCATTGGTCCCATCAGTCTTAACTCTCCAGATGTTTCCACTAAATTTAGGGTTATTGCTATGAAACGACTGCCCAGTGTCAGCTATCGCTAGGTAGTATATCCATTCATCGCTTGGATGCCATATTGGATTGAAAAGATAGTAACCGTCTTTACTTAAAACTAATTTCCGTTCAGAATTCGGTTTCACTTTGCCAACACACTGCCCACCCATAGTTACAATCGCAACAATGATAAGGAGCACTACATTAAATACTATCTTTATCAAATCTCTTTTTGTATATAATCTCACGTCTACCATTACATTTTCTCCTTTGGCAAAATATTAATCAAAAATATATTCAAGTCAAGAAAATTATCTAATTATTTTTACTTATTGACTTAATTTATAAAAATCTCTATAATTATGTCAGCGTCTCTGGGGTTTTCCTTCCTTTAAATACCCCACATTTCCCTTCATAAACCTCCTTTTCCCTGGAGACGCTTTTTATTTAATGCCTGTTTCAAGCCATTTCTGATTATTGACAATTTATCCTTTCTTAATGATAATATTTTTCTATGCCAAAATTGAATACAAAGAACATCGAATTTATCGACCTGAAATATGTTGACCTTATCGGCAAGTTAAGACATCTCACCTTTCCGAAATCGAACTGGGAAAATGTCAGAAAATTCGGTGGCGGATTTGACAGCTCGTCATTAAAGGGATTTAAGAAAACCGAGAAGAGTGATATGGTATTATTGCCCGATGAAAGAAATTCCTTTATCGACCCATTCTACGACAATAAAACATTATCAATCTTTGCCAGCATATATTATTCTGACAAAGTAAGAAGATACGAACGCGACCCGCGCTATATCCTTGAAAAAGCGATTGCGCTGGTCAAGTCAGAACTACAAGTAGATAAAGTTCTATTCCTGCCCGAACTCGAGTTTTATGTCTTTTCCAAAGTCAAAATCACCAACACCCCGCACAATTTTGGCGTGCATTTATCATCCGAAGAAAAAGAAGCGGTCATCACCGGGGCTTATCATCAGGCACCGCCCGCCGACTATTATTCTGAGCATCGGAATCATTTAGTCCGATTATTTCAGAATGCGGGCATTGAAGTAAAATATCACCATCATGAAGGCGGTAAATATGGACAATCCGAAATAGAGACTCTATTTGCCGACGGATTGACAAGTGCCGATAACGTTATAATCTCCAAATATTTAATTAAGAATTATTTTCACCGCGAGGGAAAATTTGCCACTTTTATGCCTAAACCGCTAAGAAGCAAACATGGCTCGGGCCTGCACTATCACCATATTCTGGAACAACAGGGAAAATCACTTTTCAAAGGGAAAAAAGACAGGTTATCATCGATTGGTGAACAATATGTAAATGGAATTCTCTCGCATCTCGCTGCACTGTGTGCATTTACTAATCCGACAACCAATTCGTATAAAAGATTAACCGGTGGTTTTGAAACACCCAAAGCCGCTTCGATTGGCATGGCTGACCGCACTTCGGCAATAAGAATTCCTGGTTATGCTAAAGAAAATACCCCTATCGAATTTCGTGTTGGCGATGCCACTGCTAATCCATATTTTGCGCTGGCCGCCCTGTTGCTTGCCGGTTTAGATGGAGTAAGAAATAAAGGAAAATTGAAACCGGGAAAAGTGCCAAGTTCTTTGAATTCAGCAATCTATGCATTAAACAAAGACAAAAAATTCCTGACCCTTGATGATATTTTCCCGCAGGAGTTGATAGATTTTTGGGTTGAAACCAAAACCAAAGAAGAGCAAGAAATCAACAAAACCCCCAACCCCTTAGAATATCTATATTATTTCGACCTGTAAGTAATAATTCTTAATCATATAAGTTATTGATTTTCTGATACTTTTTAAGAAATAACCCTTGACAAAATAATGATTATTTGTTATATTTTGACTTGGGAGGGGTCTTAAATCGGG